>Ga0315289_10003149_pt1 | contig 25084 bp, 23 predicted proteins | sample YL17G11_40_MG_FD_203452 | JGI IMG/M metagenome (GOLD analysis project Ga0315289, IMG submission 203452) | Sediment microbial communities from Yellowstone Lake, YNP, Wyoming, USA - YL17G11_40 | ecosystem: Environmental > Aquatic > Freshwater > Lake > Sediment | place: USA: Wyoming | collected...
GTTGTCTACGTCGCTCTGAGAGTTCGTGTGTTCTCTTTTGTGTGTGAGCCCCATTGAGAGAGTGTGAGTGAGTGAGAGAGAGAGAGAGAGAGAGAGAGAGAGAGAGAGAGAGAGAGAGACGGGAGAGACAGAGAAAGAGAGAGACGGGAGAGAGAGAGACGGGAGAGAGAGAGAGAGAGAGACAGCACACACGTACACACAACCACGACTTACAGCCACAATAACAAAAACAACGGCGAACCCTTTTCCCCCATAAGAATTGTTCCCCATAAGAATTATTCTTCCAGAGCCTTGGAGGAGTTTCTTGGCGTGCGCGCGAGAGAGTGGGAGTGAAATGAGAGAGAGAGAGAGAGAGAGAGAGAGAGAGAGAGAAGAGAGGGAGTAAAAAAAAAGTGTTTTCTTTTCTTCTTGTTATACTTTTCCCCATCGTTGTTTTTTCATTTTTCTTCATTCTTTTGCGTTTGGAAACTCTCTCTCTCTCTCTCTTGAAATCAAAAGGAAACGATGTGAGAACGAGCAAGAGGGAGAGGTTCGTGAAGCATTCGTTTGTTTCAGTTTTTTGGTTGATAGCAGTGGAAAGAGAGAAAAAGAAGGGAATAACGAAGGGAAAAAAGCATCATTGTTTCCCTCCTACTTTCACGCCCCCCTTCCCTCCTCCTCCTCCTCCTCCTTCTTCGTCGCGCTTGGCCATCTCCTCAAGCGCCGTGGAAACTTTTCGGAGCGCCTCGAGGGTCTCGACGGGGATGGGCTGGGACTTTTTTTTTTTTTTTTCAAGAGAAGAAGCAGGAGAGGAGGAGGTCGAGGTTGAGAAAATCAATCTAGCCGGCGGCAGCAGCAGCCATTGGAGTTTTCTTCATCGCTTCTCTTTTTCCGTTTCTTCTTTCCAACTCACGTCGTCTTCCACGAGCCTGCGGACGCACGCCGCAGCCTCGGCGGGCCTGGCGATCGTTTTCGAGGGGGAGAGGCGCATGGAGCTCTCCATGACGTTCGAGAGAAACTTATTTCTCTTTCTCTCTCTCTCCCTCTCTTTCGGTTCGACACGGGAGCGGAAAATGAAAAAGGGAGCGTCCACAAACTCTCTCGCCTCGATCGAAATTCGGATAGAGCCCCAATCCCCCTCTCTTTCTAGTTCCAAGAACCCGCCTCCCCCCCCCAGAATGCTCTCGTGCACTCGTAACACGGCAATGATCTCCCGCCCGCAATTCGGGCCGAGAGCAACCGCGGCGGCGAAGAAGGCATGCGTCGTCGTCGCCGTCGTCGCCGCGAGTGCGGCAGAGACCGCCTCCCATGCAAGGGCGACAGCCGACCCCGGCGACCTCGGCCCGGCCCTCTGCTCCCGCCGCGGTGCGCTCCTCTCGGCGGCCGCCGCCACCCCCCTCGCGTCGGCGCTCCTGTCCTCCCTCGCAGTCGTCTCGCCGGCGCCCGCCTTCGCCGCGGCAGCCTCCAAAAAGCTCCCGAAGCTGGACGCCATCAAGCTCTACGGCTCCCCTGAGGCGGCCGAGGCCGCGCGCGCCGCGGCCGTCGCCGGCGTGCGGAAGACGCTGGCCTCGGTCGACCCCAGCAGCGGCGGGGTGCTCGTTCGGATGGCCTTCCACGACGCGGGGACCTGGGACGGCGCGAAGAGGACCGGGGGCGCGAACGGGAGCATCCTCCTCGAGCTGGAGCGGCCGGAGAACGGGGGGCTCAAGTACGGCGCGGCGCTGCTCTCCCTCGCCAGGAAGGCGCAGGGGGAGACGCTCCCGAAGGGCGCCAAGCAGCTCTCGGACGCCGACTTCATCCAGGTCGCCGGCGCCGTGGCCGTCGAGGCGGCCGGGGGCCCCAAGATCGCCGTCGCGCTCGGCCGCCCGGACGCGCGCGCCAAGGCGGGCGACCCCGCCGGGCAGCTGCCCTCCAAGGACCTCGACGCGAAGGGGCTGATCGGCCTCTTTTCGTCCAACGGGTACTCGGTGAGCCGAGGGAGGATCCTCCCACCCCGCCCCCCTTTTTTTTGGCTTCTTTACCAGAGAGAGAGAGAGAGATCTGAGACTGGGAGGGGGGGGGGAGAAAAAGAAGAAGAAAAACTAGCTCACTTTTTTGACCCCTCCCCTCCCCCCCCACCCACCCACCCACCAAAAAAAAAAAAACGTGAAACGAAAACAGACGCGAGACATGGTCGCCCTCTCCGGCGCGCACACAGTAGGCCTCTCGCGAACCAACGACCCGAAGGGGCCCATGACAAAGACCCCCGGCAACTTTTCAAACGACTACTTCTCGCTGCTGCTGAATGGAGGCGGCGCGTTCCCTTCGGATCGGACGCTCGTCGCCGACCCCGAGACCAAAAAGATCGTCGTGGAGTACAGCAAGAACAAGAAGAAGTTCTTCGAGGACTTCGCGGCCGCGTACGTGAGGATGGGACTGAAGGGGCTCGAGGCTTGAGACTAGAGGCGACGACGCGCCCCCGACCGCGCCCCGCAGAGCGCGGAGGGAGGCCAGGGGGGGGGGGCAGAGCTGCAGAGGCCTCGCACGACGAGGCACGGGTTTTTCTGCATTGTTTTTTCCGCGTTTTTTAGCTCTCCATTTTTTATTTTTTATTAATTTTAGAAGAGGGGGAGAGAGAGAGACAGGACTTTCTCGCTCTCTTTTTGGAAAAGGCCTGCGCCCTTTTGAGCCGGCATGTTGGCGAGCTGTGTTAGATGAAGATCCGAGAGAGAGAGAGAAAGAGAGGTAGAGGTCGAAGAGGTCGAGAAGAGGTCGAGATGAGAAAAATGCCATCTCTCACACACACAAAAAAAAAGTCGTTCGAAACAAGTTTGCAATCGCACCATGGGATTCATCGACAAGCGCCCAAACACAGGCGGGAGGCCCGGTCCTCCCGCCGCCAAGCGCCCAGCGGGCGTGGGAGGCTCCGCTGGCCCCCACCACGGAGGCTACGCCCCTGGGAAGGGCCCTCCCGCCGCCGCGCCGCAGGCGATGGACGAGGACGAAGCGGACGCTCTCGCGGCGATGCAGAACGACGACGTCGACGACGGCCCTCCCCCGCCCGACGACGGGGACGGCGACGACGACGAGGCCGCCGGGGGCCAGCTCGAGGACGTGGCTGTGCACCTGGGCGAGGCCGGACGCAACTGGGAGAGGCCTGCCCCCGGCGCGCTCGACTGCGCGACGCAGGACCTGAGTGAGTTTGAGTTTTTTTCTCTTTGATGGCATCGGCAAATCGCGCTCTTCGTCTCCGTCGTCGCTGCCGTCGTTCGTTCGGCCATCTTGCTGCCCGTCCCTTTCTCTCTCTCCCCACTCCCTCTCTCACTCTTTCCCCACGCTCTCTCACTCTCTCCCCACTCCCTCTCACTCTCTCCCCACTCTCTTTCTCTCTCTCTCCCGTGAAACAAACTACTCTTTCTCCAACAACAGCTTTCCAGCAGATCGAGGTCGACTTTACCACCTTACCCCCGGACCAGCGCCTGCGCCCCGGCTGCGACCTCTCCGAGGCGCCCGTGCTCCGCATGTTCGGCGTCGACGCGCAGGGGGCGTCGGTCGCGGCGTTCGTGCACGGCTTCGACCCGTACTTCTTCGTCGAGGCGCCGCCCAACTTCGGGCCCGACGACTGCGACGGGCTGTGCAGGTCGCTCAATGTGAGTGCTGTGTTTCAGGAGAGAGGGGGACAGAGAGAGAGCGAGAGAGAGAGAGAAGAGAGAGAGAAAGAGAGAAGAGGTCGAGAGAGGCTCACCCTCGGAAACGACCCCCGAAATAAAAAACTCGAAACGAAAACGAAAACAAAAGGGCCGCCTCGCCGAGCGCGTCGGCACCATGCGCGGCGGCGGAGGAGGCCACGGCTACGGCGGCAGCGGCGGCGCCTCAGGCAGGCCGCAGACCCGATTCTGCCTCTCGGTGACCATGGAGATGAAGAAGTCGATCATGGGGTACTCCCCGGGGGGCCTCAAGCCCTTCCTGCGGATCTCGCTCGCGACGCCGAACCTCGTCGCGCCCGCGCGCGGCATCATGGAGTCCGGCCTGTCCCTGGGCGGCGGCGACGGCGGCGGCGGCGCGACGGGCTCGAGGGCTTTCCTGACGTACGAGTCCAACGTGCTCTACACGCTGCGGTTCATGGTCGACAAGGGCGTCGTGGGCGGCTGCTGGGTGACGCTGCCGAGGGGGAGGTACTGCCTCGGCCCGGCCGGCAGGGTCGGCGCCGGCGCCGTGGACGCCTCTTCCCCGACGTCTCCCGCCTCGCACTCGACGGCCACCCATTGCCAGATCGAGGCGCACATCCACGCCCGGGATCTGGTCGCGCACGCGCCTGAGGGCGAATGGGCGCGGCTGGCGCCGCTGCGCGTGCTGTCGTTCGACATCGAGTGCGCCGGGCGCAAGGTTTGGACTTTTCCCCCGTTTTTTCCCCACTTTTTTGAGGCAAAAAAAAAGGGATCGAAACGGACAGAAAAGAAGCTCACTCTTTGTGCTTTCTCTTCCCGCGTTCCCAACCATGCGACCCCCGAAACAAAATACAGGGGCACTTCCCGGAGCCTTCGCAGGACCCAGTCATTCAGATCGCGTCGATGGTGACGGTGAGGAGATATTTTTAACTTTTTTTTTCAAAAGAGCGAGCGAGAGCGAGCATGGAGAGAAAAAAAAAAAGACAAAAAAGAAACAAAAAACTCACCCCTTCTCCTTCGTTCCTCCGAAATCCCTCTTCTCTACAGGTCCAAGGCAAGTCCACCCCGACGGTAAAGAACATCCTCACGCTCGACACGTGCGCCCCGATCGCCGGAGCGGAAGTGATGTCCTTCAAGGACGAGGCGAGCCTGCTGAGGAGGTGGAGGTGAGTTTTTTGAGAGAATTTTTATTCTTTGCGTTTCCTTGACGCCGAAAGAGAGAGATAGAGAGAGGAGCTCACCTCTCTTCTCTCTCTTCTCTCCGTTTCTTCCTCTCTCCGGAAAAAAAAAACGAAACGAAAAAAACGAAAAATAAAACGAAAAAAACAGGGACCTCGTCGTCGAGTCGGACCCGGATGTCGTCATCGGCTACAACACGACCAACTTCGACCTCCCGTACCTCCTCGACCGCGCGGTGGCCCTCAAGGTCGCCGACTTCCCGTTCTTCGGGCGGTGCCAGCGCTCTCGCGTCAGGATGCGGGACACGACCTTCAGCAGCAAGGCGTACGGGACGAGGGACATGAAGGAGATCACGATCGAGGGGAGGGTGCAGGTGAGAGAGAAGGGGGGAGAGAGATAGAGAAGGGGGGGAGAGAGAGTTCTTCTTTCTTTCTTTCGCTCGTTTTTTTTCGTCCGGCGTCGAAACGTTCTTTCGCTCACCCTCTCCCTCCTCCTCTTTCCCAAAAAAACTCCCCCCCCCTCCCTCCCGCCTCCCTCCATCCAGCTCGATCTCCTCACCGCCATCCAGCGCGACCACAAGCTCTCCTCCTACTCGCTCAACGCGGTCTCTGCCCACTTCCTGGGGGAGCAGAAGGAGGACGTGCACCACTCGATCATCTCCGACCTGCAGAACGGGACGTCCGAGACGCGCCGGCGCCTGGCCGTCTACTGCCTCAAGGACGCGTACCTCCCACAGCGGCTGCTCGACAAGCTGATGCTGATGTACAACCACGTCGAGATGGCCCGCGTGACGGGCGTGCCGATGTCGTACCTGCTCGCGCGCGGGCAGTCGGTCAAGGTCTTCTCGCAGATCCTGCGAAAGGCGCGGGCGCGGTCGCTCGTCGTGCCCGGCAAGGGCGGCAGCCGCGGCGCCGGGGGCGGGGCCGGGGGCGGCGGCGGGGGGCCAGACTCTGGGACGTACGAGGGCGCGACGGTGCTGGAAGCCAAGCAGGGGTTCTACAGGACGCCTGTCGCGACGCTCGACTTCGCCAGGTGAGCGGGGGAGCTCTGGATTTTTTTTGTCATCGACGGCGGCGACGGCGGTGACGGCGACGACGCTCTTGTCTTCCTCCCTTCCTCCCTTCTCACCCCCCTCTTTCCCTCCCAAACCTCACAAAAAAAAACCCTCCGATTCCAAAAAAAAACAGTCTGTACCCCTCCATCATGATGGCCCACAACCTCTGTTACTCGACCCTGCTCTCGCGCGAGGCCGCGGCGCGCCTGCCCGCGGCCGAGGTGCTCCGGTCGCCGACGGGCGACGCGTTCGCGCGGAAGGGGCTCGCCGTCGGGATCCTCCCCGAGATCCTCGAGGAGCTGCTCGCGGCGCGCAAGCGCGCGAAAAAGGACCTGAAGGAGGCGACGGACCCGTTCGCCAAGGCGGTGCTCGACGGGAGGCAGCTGGTAAGGAAGAAGAAAAGGGATATATATATATACAGTTCTTTTTCTTTTTTAGAGAGAGAGAGAGAGAAGAGAGAAGGGAAGGATAAGCTCACTTTTTCTTTCTCTTCCCCCCTCTTCTCCTCCCCAAAACAAAATAAACCTCGACAGGCGCTCAAGGTCTCGGCCAACTCCGTCTACGGCTTCACCGGGGCGACCGTGGGCGTGATGCCCTGCCTCGAGATCTCGGCCTCGGTCACCGCCTTCGGCCGCGAGATGATCGAGCACACGCGCAGGCTCGTCGAGTCGAGGTACACGCGCGCCAACGGGTACCCGGCCGACGCGGAGGTGAGTTTGTTTTGGGCGGGCGGGAGCGAGCGTGGAGAAGAGAGAAGTTTTGGAAAAAACGCTTTTTTTCGTGAAAAAGAGAGAAAAAACTCACCTTTCCCCCTTTTCGACCTCCATCTTCTCTCTCTGTTCCTCTTCAAAACATCCTCCCCCCTCTCTCTCTCGCTCAACAGGTGGTCTACGGCGACACCGACTCGGTCATGGTCGACTTCCGCGTCGGCGACGTGGCCCAGGCGATGGACCTGGGCCGCGAGGCCGCCGAGCACGTCTCCCAGACGTTCGCGAAGCCTATCAAGCTCGAGTTCGAAAAGGTCTACAACCCGTACCTCCTCATCTCGAAGAAGCGGTACGCGGGCCTGCTGTGGACGCGGCCGGACAAGTGGGACAAGATGGACACCAAGGGGATCGAGACCGTGCGGCGCGACAACTGCGCGCTCGTGCGGCGCGTCGTCGGCACGTGCCTCGACAAGCTGCTGATCGCGCGGGACGTCCCCGGTGCCGCGGCGTACGTCAAGGCGACGATCTCGGACCTGCTGATGAACCGGCTCGACCTGAGCCTGCTGGTGATCACCAAGGCGCTGTCGAAGACGGAGTACGACGTGAGTGGTAGTTTTCTTTTGGGAGAAGTTTTTTTCCCTCTCCCGTTGTGAGGTTGGAAGAAGAAAGGAGGGGCAAAAACAAAGAACTCACGTTCTTATCTTTCTTCCTTTCTTTCTTTCTTTCTTCCGTTCTTTCTTTCCTCTTCTATCAAAAAACCCCAACTCTCTCCCTCGACGATAACAGGTCAAAGCCGCGCACGTCGAGCTGGCCAAGAGGATGCGCGCCCGTGACGCCGCCACGGCGCCCAACCTGGGTGAGTTCTTTTCGTTCTCTCTTTTTCTTTTTCTTTTTTTGGCGAGAGCTCTGAGACCGAGGAAGAAAAAAAACTCAACCCTCTCTCTCTTTCCTTCTTTGACCCCCCCCCCCCCTTTCCCACCTCTCCTCCTCCCCCCCCAAAAAACAAAAAAAACAGGCGACCGCGTCGCCTACGTCATCGTCCGCGCTGCCAAGGGCGCCAAGGCCTGGGAGAAGGCCGAGGACCCCGTCTGGGCCCTCGACCACGCGCTGCCGATCGACGCGCAGCACTACCTCGACCACCACCTCGCGCAGCCGCTGCTGCGCATCTTCGAGCCGCTGATGAAGAATCCGCGCGAGCTGCTGCAGGGGGAGCACACGCGGTCGATCGCGCTGTCGACGCCCACGGCGGCGGCGGGCGGGATCATGCGGTTCGCCAAGGTCAAGAAGACCTGCCTCGGGTGCAAGGCGCCGCTGCCCGAGGTCCCGGCGGCGAGGGCCAAGGGGGACTGCGGCGGCGGGGAGGGCGACGGGAGCGACGCGGGGTCGGCGCTCTGCCAGCACTGCGCGCCGCGCCGCGCCGAGATCTACTCGAGGGCGCTGGGCGCGGCGACGGCGCTGGAGGACGCGTTCGCGTCGCTGTGGACGCAGTGCCAGCGGTGCCAGGGGTGAGCTTGAGTTTTTTTAAGTTTCGATTCTTTTTTGACTCCCACTCTCGGAAAAAAAAAGACGGAAAACTCACTCTCTCTTTCAAAAAAAAAACTTTCAACGTTTCGCTCAGCTCCCTCCACGCCGACGTGCTCTGCACCTCGCGCGACTGCCCGATCTTCTACCGCCGTAAGAAGGTGGCTAAGGACCTGGCCGAGGCCGGGGCGACGCTGGCGCGGTTCCCGGACGCGGAGGCCTGGTGAGAGAGGGAGAGAGAGAAGAGTTTTTGTTTCATTTTTGGAGGGGGAGTTTTTTTGATTTTGTCGGTCTTTGAAGAGGAGAGAAAGGGAGAGCGCCAGCAAAACGCAAATACTGAATCCACTGAAACCTTCGCGCGCCTAGAGGGCCCCCACCAAGCCGGCTCTTCCTTTCACGGAGAGCGACGGGGGGGGGGGGGGGGGGGGCGGTCTCGGCGCGAGCGGGCACTTGCAAGAAGAAAATGAAAAAAAAACTAGCAGAGAAAAAAAGGTTAGGATTCGTCTCTCTCTCTCGTGATTCATTCTACGCTCTTCGCGCTTGCGACCGTGGCCCCTCGACCTATGGAAAGAGAGAGGGCAAGGCTTTGGAAAAGTGCGTGCGTTCGTTCTTTTCTTTTTTGCAAGTTTTCTCCTAAAACACTAACATTTTAATCACTCGGAGTTTTTTTTTTTCGTTTTCTCTCTCAGACTGAGAGAAGTGATCCTCTCTCCTTCTCGAGCTCCTGGAACAGCCTCTCGACGCTCTCCAGCCTCATGAACGGCTCCATTTTCTCGGCAGCGGGCAGGTCGCGCAAGACCGCCTCCATCGAGGGAAGCGGCGTCAGCTCGAGGCTGCCGCGCGGCGTCGGCGAGGGGGAGCGCGTTTGCTGCTGCTGCTGCTGCGATTGCAGCTGCTGCGATTGCTGCTGCTGCTGCAGCTGTACCTGCGCGGCCGCGCGACCCGCGATCAGCGAGAACGGAGAGAGCGCGGGGATCGGGGTCGGAGCGGCGGGAGGGAGGGCGGCCGCGGGGGCGACGGAGGGGCGCGGGGCCGGGAGGGCGCCGGCGGCAGCGGCGGCCCCCGCCGCGCGGGGGGGCCGCGGCGGGCGAGGGGGCCGCCCCCTTCGGACCGGCAGCCGCGGTGGACCCCGCCTCGGCGGAAGCGTCGCTCCCGTCGTCATTGTCGTCGCCACGAGCGCGGGCAGAACGGAGGCGGCGGCGGCAGCGGGGTCGGGCGCGGGAGCCAGCGGTGACGCCAGCGACGAGGGGAAGGCGGCGACGGGGGCGGGGGCGGAGGCGACTGCGCTCGCCCCCCTCCCCGCCACTGCGAAGCCCGCGTTCCCGAGCTGCCTGCGGTTGTGCGTCGCCATCTCCTTCTCGGCGCGGCGCAGGGCCTCGGCCGCGGCCGAGGCCTCGAGGGCATGCGCCTCGGCGCGGGCGGCCGAGGCGTCGGCCGCGGCCGCGACGGCCCGGGGGTGGCGGAGAGAGGAGGCGGCGGCGTTGGCGGCGGCGTTGGCGGCGGCGGCGGCTTCCTCGCGCTCCTCGAGGGCGATGGCCCTCCTGATCATCTCAGAGTAGGAAAGAGAAGGGGGAGGAGGTCGAGGAGAGGGAGCGCCTGCGGGGGCGGCGGCTCCGTTCCGGCGCGAGGGCGGCGGGGCAGAAGGAGCGGCCAGCGGAGGAGCGGCGAAGAAAGCGAACTCTTCCCCTCCAGCCGCGACGGCCGCTGCTTCGGCGATGCCAGGCGGAATTGTCGTCGAGAGGCGCCTCTGCAGGGGGGGAGGAGGCGCGGGAGGCGGGGGAGGCGGAGGCGGCTCGGCCGAGAGCGAGGAGGACGGCGCTCCCGGCGGCGGCGGCGGCGCAGCAGCGGCAACAGCAGCTCGAGGCTTGGGCTCCTCCGGCTCTGGCCCTCGCGCGGGTGCAGGGGCCTCCTGGGGTGCCTCCCCCTCGGTGCCCGGTGCCCGAGACGGCGAGGGAGCGCGCTGCTCCTGCTGCTGAGGCGGCGGCGCGGCGCGCGGAATGCGAGGGCTGACTGCCGCCGCTTCGACCGCGAACACCGAAGGAGGAAACGCCGCCGCCGCCGCCGCAGCGGCATCTGCCTCGGCCAAGACGCGAGCGGCCTCGAGGGCCGCCGCGCTCCTCGCGGCGCCCCTCGTCGTCGGGGTAGACGGCGGCGGCGAAGAAGAGGGAGGAGGAGGCATGGCCGCCGTCGTCGCTGCGGCGGCCTTCCCCTCGCCGCCGCCGGCGAGAGCCCTCTGCTTCTTCTCCGCGGCGTCGCCGCCCCTTTCGCCCGCCTCGTTGGCAGCTCCAGCAGTACTCTCAGCCTCCTGAGTTTCCTTCCGGGCAGCGGCGGCCGCGCCGCGGCCCCTCGGTGCGGAGCGAGGCGGGCGCGCGCGCTTCCTTCTGCGGTGGCTGGCTGCGACGGCACCAGCAGGAGCCCCCGCTGGCGCTTGCTCCGAGCCGTTGCTGAAGCCTCTCGACTGGCGCATCCTCTCGCTCATGCGCATGAGGCGCCCGCTGGGCTTGCGGGACGGTACGAGGGCGGGAGGAGCGGCTCCTCCTCCGCCCCCGGCAGCGGGAGCGGCAGCGGGAGCGGCGGCGGCGCCGTCGTCCTTGTTGCTGCTGCCTCCCGCTGCCGCCGGCGCCGTTCCCGCTTCTTCTCCTCCTGCTTCGGACGCTTTCGAGGCCTTCGAGCCTTCCTCCTGGCGCCTCGCGCCGTCCATCTCGGGAGGAGCTGGAAGCCCAGGCCCAGGGGGTGGGGGGTGGAGAAGGGGGGCGAAAGCGGAAACGAAGGACAAAGTTTTTTTTTTCTCGCTGTGCTGAAATGATTCAGAAAGCAGAAAGAAAAAAAAGAAAAACAATCGCTGCTAGCTGAATCAATGCGCCTCTCGCGCTCCCCGCGATGTCCCTCCCTTCGCTGCTCGCTGCTCCCTAGGCGACGAACACGTCGCCCCTCTTGTCTTACAACAGTCGAGTCGTCGAGAGACGGAGAAAGAGGAGCCCGAGATCTCCGAGACGGCGACGAAGCCGAGCCCCGATCGTCGCTCTGGCCCAGCCAGCTCCTCGCGACCGCCGCGTCTGGTGCCGCGCTGGGCCCGCTCTGCGACTCGCTCCACTCGCGCCACGGCGTCCTCCGCTACGAGCCCCCCACGCTGCGAGTCGACTTCTTGGACCTCGAGACGACCTGGTGGACGCCGGTGCTGTTCGCCGTCGCCGGCGTGATCCTCGGCGCCGGCCTCCCCTTCCTCGACGAAAAGCTTTCGGCCTCGACCTCCTCGGCCTCGACCTCCTCGCCCTCTTCTTCCCCTCCTCCTTCTTCTCCTCCTCCTGCGCCCTCCTCCGCACCCGACCTCTTCGACCGCGGCTGGCCCCTCACGCTCCTCTCCATCTCCGCCTTCGTCCTGATCTACTTCTTCTCCGCTGTCGGCGGGGAGCAAGGGCAGTCTCCAGAGTGGCTCCCTCCCGCTCTGTGGCTGTGCTCCGCTTCGCTCTTCGCCGCCGCCGACGGGACGCCGCAGGGCCTCTTCCTCGCGGCCGCCGCCGCGCTCGCGGGGCCCGGCGTCGAGTTTTTCCTGATCGAGGCCCTGCACCTCTACAGGTACGCGGACGAGAGCTTCCTGGGGACGTTCCCCGCGTGGATCGCCGCGGTCTACTTCGCGGGAGGGCCCGCGGTGGGCGCGCTCGGGAGGCGCGTGCGGGCGGAGCTGGTGAAGAAGAGCGGCGAAAAGTCTCTGAGAGAAAGGTAGGGAAAAAAGTTAAGGACGCCTCTTGCTCTCTTTTTGAAACTTCTCTTTCTCTCTTCTTGTAATTTCGTTTTTTTTTTTTTTGCATCTTGTGTGCGCGCGCGTGTCGCGTGTTTTCCTTGTGTTTTCTAATCAAAATTTGGGTCAAGTTCAGGCAAGGAAGGAAGGGCGGGGGGGGGGGGGCGGTCGTGGTGGTGGTGAAGAAGGGCAACGAAAAAAAACTCACTCTCTCTCAATTCTCTCTCTCTCAATTCTCTTCCCTCTCTTTCTTCTAGTACCACGGTCGCCGGGGAGGATGTCAATGAAAAAACACCGGAGGGTTCGCGGAAGAGAATAAAAAAAAATCGATTTTTCTGGGTTCAAAAAAAGGGGGAAAGGGAAAGGAAAAGGCAAAAAAAAAAACGCTTTTTCTTTTTCTGCTAGGCCCGGGCGGACTTTGGCCGCAGCCAAGCCAGCACCGGCCGGCGCACCGGCTGCTGCTGCGCCTGTTCGCGATCGTTGAAGCTGCCCCCGGGGGCCGACTTGGGGCGCGAAGAAGAAGAAGATGAAGATAAAGCGGAAGAAGAAGAAGAAGCAGCGCCGCCTCCGGCTTGCTCGGCAAGCGACGCCGACGACCTCGACCTCCTCGGCGGAAGCGCTCCGCCGCCTCCGTTGCCGCTTCCGCTCCCGGGGACGAGCCATCTCGGCATCCGCAGCACGCGCTTGTTGCCTCTATTGCCTCCGAGCGATATCGTGACGCGTCCGTCGGAGGACGCGCCCCGCGCGGGGGTCGCAGGCTGCGCGGCGCCGCCAAAGAGCGGAGAAGGCGCCTTCTTCCCCTCGCCGGCGGCGGCGGCGGTTTCGCCGTCGAAGTCGCCGTCGCCGTCGTCGTCGTCTCCGAGCGAGAGGGAAGAGAAAGAGAGGCGTGCGAGCTCCGAGGCAGCAGAGTGGAACGACTCGGCGACCGACGACGCGAGCGAGACGCGCGTCAAAGAGTAGTTCGCCCCGATCTCTCGGTCGGGGGTCACGGGCTCCTCAAAAGAATCAGGAGGAAGAGCAGAAGCAGCAGCAGCGGCGGCAGCAGCGGCGGCGGCAGCGGCAGCAGCAGCGGCGGCGGCGGCCTTGGCGGCGGCGGGAGCCTCCAAACGAGGCTCATCCCTCCCGTTCTCAGCGGCGACCTCGGCCGCGACGACCTCCGCCGCGGCCGCCGACGCCGCGGCCGCCACCGCCGACGCCAGCTCGCTGCCCCTCGCCGCGCTCTCCTGCAGCTCCTCGCTCTCCTCGACCGTCAGGCCCCTCGAGACCCCGGGCGGCCCGTCGAGGCTGATCCGCCGAGTCTCCAAGTAGATCAGCTCGCGGGGCAGGCGCGGCGCGACGAGGGCGGGCATCCGGGAGAGGTCGGGGTACAGGGGCCCGACGCCGGCGTCCGAGGCGGCGCAGGAGGCGAAGCAGTTGGCCATGCCCCTTGCTGACTTGACGACCTGGGGAGGAGGGAGGGAACGAGGGGGGGGAGCAGGAGGGAGGAAACGAGGTGAGTGGTGAAAAAAAAGTTTTTTTCTTGTCTTTTCATTCCTCCTCCCAAAAACAAATCGGGGGCGGCCGAGAAGAGAAGGGGGGGGAAAGTCGCACCATGGCGAGCATCACGGCCTCGAGGGGCCTCTTGAAGGTCGCCATCCACCCCTCGGGCTGGAAGTCCGTCGTGGCCGTGACGTCGATGCGGACGCGCTGGCGGGTCGGAGGGGGCATCGGGGGCGCAGAAGGGCGCGGCTCGCCCCCCGCGACGGAGGCGCTGCGGCTCCGCGGGCGGCGGCGCGGGGAGAGGTGGAACGGGGTCACGCCCGGGTCGACGAGCGGCGGAGCGGGAGCGGCGGCGGCGGCGGCAGGAGACGTCGCCGCTGCGGTCGAGGAGGCCCCCCCCTCGGTCTCTTCGACTATGTCCTCGTAGGAGGCCACGAGACTGATCTTTCCCAGGGACAGGTCCTTCGTCTCGGGGATCCAGAGCCGCGGCGCGGAGCGGAACTCGATGACGTCGAGCGGCGCGAGGCCCTCCTCCCCTCCGCTTTTTTCTCCACCGTCGCCGGCGTCGTCCGTCATAACCTTGGCCCTGCGGAGCACGCCCACCGACTGCCTGAGCCTGAGCTTGATGACGGACGTCCCCAGCGCGAGCTGCAGGGGCCGCGGGGCCGCCAGCGGCATCAGCACCGAGGCCTTGCGCTTGAAGAAGGGGAGCGCGGGGTCGCGGGCGGCGGCTGAGCCCGCGGCCGACGAGCCCTCGCCGGACTCGTCCTCCTCGTCGTCCTCCTCTTCGACCCCCTTCAAAGGGTTCGCCTCCTCGAAAGGCCCGTAGGCGACGATGTCGTTCCTGGCCAGGGCGCGGTGGTAGTGGAGCAGGGTGTCGTGCGCGAGGAAGTTCTTGTAGAGGTGCTGTTGAGTTCTCGACGTGGGGGAGGAAAAAGGGAGAGAGAGGAAAAGAGGTCCAGGCCGAGGTGAGAGCGAAGCTGTCGAGGCATCATCGTGCGCAGTGTTTCCCATCTTTCGTTCCATCTTGCTCGTTCTTTCCCGGGCTGCTTTTCGTAATCAAAGGCGTCCGAACGGCCAATCCGTCGTGTTTGACCCCTCTCGGATTGTAAAAGGGAGGAGAGAACGGTGCGAGTGCGCGGGATGAGCCTGCTCGGGCGTCGCCGCCGGCGACAGAAGGATTTGCAAAAAAAAACAGCCACAGCTAACCCTCCAGCACACGAACCTCCAGCGTCACTCCTTCGGGGAGCGTGATCACAAAGGTCGTGATCTTCATTCTGGCGTATTCAATTCAACGGGAGCGAGAGATGGAACGTGGAAAGAAAGGGGCGGACGCCAGGGGGAACCGGCGATTCGGGAGGTGGTTGACGCCTTTTTTCGCTCGTCGTCGCCGGCCACCCGCCAGTCGCTTGTCGTCGGGGAGTGAGCCGACGCAGTGTCCTTCTCTTCGGCTCGTTTTTTTTTCTCCCTTCGACTACACAAATACAGCCTCTTCCTCAGCGCCGCGCACCCTTGGCCATCCCCCCGACCAGCCTCCTCCGCAGCTGGCCGGCGGCGGCCTTCCCCTTCGCGACCCGGGCTAGCAGGCCGCTCGAGCGGCCTCCGCCGGAGCCCGGCCCGCCGCCGCCGCCGCCGCCGCCGCCGCCCTCGCCCGCGGCGAGCGAGGCCGCGGAGCTGCTCCCGCTCAGCATGCCTCCTCCGCCGACGCCGCCGGCGCCGCCCTTCCGGGGGCAGAAGGGCGCCGCCGCCGCCGCCGCCGCCGCCGCAGCAGCAGCAGCAGACGGCAGAGGCGTGGACGCAGCGTCCCTGGAGGAGCCCAAGCTCCCTCCGTTTGCTCCTCCTCCCCTCCCTCCGCCGCCGCCACCTCTGCCGGCAAACGGCCACCTCCCTCCTCCTCCCCTCCGCTTCCTCCTCGCCCCGCGCTTCCCGCCCTTGGCCCTCGTCGTCAGGCCCAGGCCCGCGCCCCACCTCGCCCAGGCCCCGAAGACCAGAAGAGCCGCGACCGACACCGCCGAGATGCCGACGGACCACGCGACGAACGCTCGGTGAGACCCCGGCGGGAAGAGCTTGATTGCGCCGCCGGCGCCCGTCAGGACCCAGCCTTTCTCCTCCAGCAGCGCCTTCTTCTCGTCGTCCGTGAACGCGTCCTCGGCCACGCCCATCGACGTCCTCTCCCGCATGTTCATCGCCCAGTACCCCGTGAACGCGTAGACCGCGAGGGCGACCAGCCCCAGCGCGGAGAACACGATTCGCAGGACGAGGTTGGCGTTGCGGAAGACATCGAGCTCGAGGTCGAGCAGCGCCTCGACGCCCTCGAGCAGCTCGGCGACGGCGTCGAGCCGGCTCAGGGACCCGGCCATGCGCGCTGAGTAGGCCTCGAGCATCATCTCGACGGCCTCCTCGGGGTCCGGGAGGGGTTCGTCGTCGTCCGAGGCGGCGCCGGCGTCGGAGGGCGCGGGCGAGTTGTTACCCTTGTTGTCGCCGGGCTCGTCGCCGGCGGTGCAAAAATCGTCGACGCTGCTGCCCGCGCGGCCGCTTCCTCCTCCTCCGGCGCTGCGCCTCCTCCGGAGCAGGGTCCTGCGCGCCAGGATGGCCAGTGCCCGGCCCTTGCCGAGCTTCTTTCCCTCGCGGCCGCTGCGGACGCTGCTGCTGATGGAGGCTGCCTTGGGCGGGGCGGGGACCGAGACGTCGAAAGGGCTGACGCCGCCCGAGGACGACGGCGGGCCCTGGACCGAGGGGCCCCCTCCGCCGCCACCTCCCGCGGTCGTCGTCGCCGCCGCGGCGGCGTAGGACGCGAGGGCCGCGGCGGGGCTCGTCGCAGAGATCGACTTGCGGTCGAGGTGGGCGGCGACGGCGGCGACGGCGGCAGCGGCCGCCGTGGCAGCGTCGTTGGCGGCGTTGGTGCCGCCGCAGTTTTCGTCGCCGAGGTGCGCCACGGCCGCCGCCGCCGCCGCCGCCGCAACTTCGGCGGCCCTCGACTCCTCCGTCTCGGCGCGCAGCGTCAGGTCCAGGCTCGCCATGTCGCTGTCGTCGTCAAGCAGCTTGTCCAGCACCTCCGTGATCGTCTCGAGCTTGATCCGCGTCACCACGATGCGCTGCTTCAGGGCGCGCATCCTCTTGAGGAAGTCGGTGGTGAGCTTCGCGGCCGTGGGCGTCCGCAGGCACGGCGCCGCCGCCCTCTCGATCGCGTCGGTGAGCAGCGCGAACTGGGCCGCCGAGGAGTCGAGGCAGGCCTCCAAGACGCGGAGCTCGAAGGGCAGCGCGCGGAGCTGCCTGCGGCGGGAGGCTGCCAGCGCCTCCTCGCGCTGGCGGCTGGCGATGAGGGCGGCGACGGGGAGGGGCCTCGAATTTTTTCCGGCCGTCGCCGCGCCCATGCCGCCGAGGAGAAGAGCGGCCGCGGTCGCCGACGGCGACAACAAAGACTGCTGCTCCTGCTGTTGTTCCTGCTGCTGCTGCTTGAGGAGCTGCCGCGCGAGGGGGCCCGCGACATAGGGGGCAGAGCCACCGCTGCCGTTGCTGCTGCTGTTCAGGATGCTGCTGCCGCCGAAGCCTTTCGCGGCCGTCGTCGTCCCGAAAGGAGAAAGGGAGGAGGAGGAGGTCGACGAGGCAAACGGCGGCGGCATGCCGCCCCCGACCCCGAACCCTTCGCCGCCGCTTCGCACGTGCGAAAAGTCGCCCGCGGCCTCCGCCCGGAGCTGCTCCTGCAGATCGGCGGCGAAAGCCGCGGCGGCGGCTTTCACCCCTTCGCCCTCCTCCGGTGGGGGCACCTATTTTTTTTCACTTTTTTTTTTTTGAGAGAGCGGGTCGGGCGTCTTCCTTTCTCTCTCTCCCTCTCTCTCTCTCCGAAGCTTTTCCAAAACCAACGACAACAAAAACAAACAACGCACCGCCAGCAGGCACCACCCGCGCGTCACTATCGCCTGAATGTGCTCAAGCCTCAGAAGCAGCGCCGCGCCTCGTGCCAGCACGGCGGAAGGGTAAGACGCCGCGACCTGCGGGCGAGGGGGTTGGGTTGCAAAAAAAAGAAGGAAAAAAGTGAGAGTTTTTTTTTCTTCGGCGGAGGAGGGGGACGGAGCGCGCTTAAGAATCCGTCGTTCAGACGGGGAAAAAAACTCTTCACTCACCTGAGGGTCGAGCAGCCTCACATCGCGCGGCGCGAGCCGCAGCGCCGCGCCCAGAGCGAGCCGGTCGACGGCGACGCGCGTGGCCGGGCTGCCGTCGGGTCTGAGGAGGAGCCAGGCCGTCCCGAGGTCCGCGGGCCTCGGCGGGGCGGGCAGCGCCGCCGGCGCCGCCGCGCCGCCCGCGCCGCCGCGGGCAAAGGCGACGGCGGCGGCCGGGTCCGGCAGCATGCGGAAGATTTGGGCCTCCGCCGACGGCAGGAACGACAGAGAAGGCTGTGGCTTCAAAGGAGGCGGCAGTGGGGGCGGAGGAGGGTGCCCCAGGCGGGAGGGAACGGCCCTCGCCGCCGCGGCGGCCGCGGCAGCGGCGCCGCGCATCGCCGCGGCGGCGACGACCTTTGCGGCGGCGGCGGCGCCAACAGCGGCGGAGGAATGATGGGGCGCCGCCGCTGCCGCCGGTCTCGGAGGAGCTGATGGAGCAGCAGCAGCAGCAGCAGCAGCAGCTCCTGAGGCGGCTGTCGAAGAGCCGCCCCCCGCTGTCGTCGCAGGCGGCGGCGCGGGCGCGGCGGCGGCCCCGCCGGCTCTGTTGGCCGCAGGCGCCGCCGCCATCCCGCCCCTCCTCCCTGCTGCTCCTCCTGCCGCTGCTGCTCCTCCTTTCCCTCCTCCGGCGACGTCAAAGAGCGCCCCGCCGCGCGACAGCGCGCGCAGAGGGTTCTGTCCCGCGCGGCGGAGGAGTCCCGAGGTGTCGAGGGTCGGGGCGTCGAGCGTCGGGCGGGCGGAGGGCCCCGCGGAGGAGGAGGAGGCAGAGGCGGAGGGCGCGGAATAAGTCGCGGCGGAGGCGGAAGCAGAGGAGGCGGCCGTCGGAGGCGGCGCAGAGGCCCCCTTCCCTCCTGGGATTCCTCCTCCCTTGGGAGTCGTAGAACTGGAAGAAACAAGAGCGCCTGTCGAGGGCGCCGATGCCGCCGCCACCGCCGCAGGGGCGAGGTTCTTTCGGGAGCCCGGGCGCAAGAGAGCTGCGGCGGCTGAGGGGGTCGACGCGCCGCTCCCGCCGCTGATGCCGCCGCCGGTCGCCGTCACGCCCGCTCTGGGAGTGGCCGCCGCGGAGCTCCCGGCGCTTCCCGTGGAGCGAGCAGACGCCAGGCCCGACATCGACGCCGGGAGGCCGCTGAGCGTCGAGACGTCGAGGCGTGGGGGCGGCGGGCGGGAAGACTGAGGAGGCGGAGGACGAACCATCGGCGGCGATGGGGGCCGAGGAGGAAGAGCAGCAGCATCTGCAGCTCGCAAGCTCGGCGGGCTCGGAGGAATCGCTAGCTGCTTGTCTTCTCCGCCTTCACCTCCTCCGCGTCCTCCCGCGCCGCTGCCCGTGGAGCGGTCGGACATCGTTCGTCGTCGGATCGCGTGCGATCTCTCTCTCCCTCTCTCACTTGCTCAAAGGACGGGCAAGAGAGAGAGAGGAGGAAAAGAGAGGTGCCATCAAAGAGGAAAAAAAACAGTGGAGAGGGGAGCATATTTCGTCTGCGCTCTCTCAGAGAGACTCTTTTTTTCTTCTTCTTCGCGAGTTCGCTGACACAACAAATTCGTTTTCACATAGACACAAAACAAAACAAAACAACCAAGGGAAAAAATGCGAAAAAAATGCAGGAAGAAAAACAGAGCTCTCACTTCAGATCAGCCCGCGCTTCTTGCATATGGCGAAGATCCCGCCAAAGACGGCCACGGCGCCGAGGCTGGAGCCAACGCTCGTCGCGACGAAGACTGCGTGCGAGTCCTCATTGCCGTTGACGAGGTTCATCCCGAAGATGCCCGAGATCGCCTGCGGTTGTTTTTTGGATTCGTTTTTGATATTTTTCGTGTATTAGCGCGCGCGCGAGAGAGAGAGAGAGAGAGAGAGAGAGAGAGAGAGGTAGAGAGAGAGAAAAGAGAGAGGCGAGATCAAGAGGGGTTGAGGAGGGGGGGGAAGCGGGAAAAAGAGAACTCACCCCGACTAGCGACACGGCAAAGGTCGCGGCAGTCAGCATCAGCTCGAGCCGGATCAGCTGGTTGCGGTGGTTGTCGAGCTCGATGTTGATGTAGTCCTCGGTGTCGTCGATGTACTCACAGAGGGTCTGGAGACGGTTGAAAGTGTTGTCGACCTGGAAAGTTGAGTTTTTGAGTTTTTCATTTTTTCCCGTTTTTTTTCGTGAGAGAAAAGGGGGGGGAAAAACGAGATTTTTCTTCGTTCTCCTTTTTTTTGCCGCATCTTCTTCTTCTTCCTCTTCTTCTTCTTCTTCTTCTTCTTCTTCCTCTCTCTCTCTCTCTCTCCGTTCTTCCACTATCTTCTCACCTGCATGAAGTAGGGCTCGAGCACCTGCTCCACCTGCGCGATCTCGGTGTCGTCCCGCTCGCGCTCCTCCTCGAGGGCCTCGACCAGAGCTGCGGGAGCGACCGCCGCGGCCGCCGCCTGCGCCGCCGCGGCCTGTGCCTGCGACGACGAGCGCTGCAGCAGCTGCTGCTGCTGCTCGGCGGAGAAGGGCGACGAGAGCTCTCGCTGCTGCTGCTGGGGAGCGTCCGCCGATGCCGATGGGGCGGCGGGAGCAGCAGCAGCAGCCTCGCCGGCCCTCGCCTCCTCGGCCTGGGGCGCCTCCTCGACGGGAGGGAGCGGGAGCTGCTGCTGCTGCTGTTGCTGCTGCTGCTGCGATGAGCCGGCGGTCGCCAGCGCGGCCGACAGCTGCTGCTGCTGCTGCTGCTGCAGCTGCTGCTGCTGCTGCTGCTGCTGCGCGCGCTCGATCGCGTCGAGCGCCCTCGCGGTCAGGTTCATGTCGTGCATGTCGCTGTCATCGTCGAGGATCTTCTCGAGCGCCTCGCGGAGCGTCTCGACCCGCGTCGTCAGCCGCACGAGCCGCGTCTTGACGCGCCGCACGCGCTCGAGGTTCGGCGTCGTCACGGCGGCCGTCAGGTCGTCCAGCGCCGGGTGCGCCGCGGCCTCGAGGTCGCCGGCCGCGGCCTCGAGGTGGGCGCAGACGGTCTCGAGGGCCACCTCGAGGGCGCGGAGCTCGAAGGGGGTCTCGGAGAAGGGCTTCTCCGGCTCCTTGGGGGCTCTGTCGGCGGCGGGGGCGGCGCCGGCCGCGCCGCCGCCGTTGGGAGCCGAGAGCGGCCAGCCCACCCCATCGCCGCCGCCGCCCTTCCCTCCGCCCTTCTCCCCCCCTTCTCCCGCCCCGTCGACGCCGACTGCGGCGGGGGCCGCCGCCGGCTGCGGCCGCGACGGCGCCGCCTCGAGCCGGCGGCACAGCTCATCAACAAACGCGCGCACAGCGGCGTCGGCAGCGTTGAGCACGAGCACCTGCGTTGGCGTCACGATGAGCTTGATGTACTCGAGGTTGACGACGAGGGCCTGGCGTTGATTGTTTTTTTTTAGAGAATGAGAGAGGGGGAAAGAGAGGGAGAAGAGTGAGGACGTTTAAAAAAAAATAGTCGACGATCGGAAGGAAGAAAAAAAACTTCGTACTCACCCTGTCTCGGCAGAGAATCGCAGAGGGGTACGAGTGGTTGAAGTGCGGGTCGAGCAGCCTCAGGTCCCGCGCCTGCACTCCCAGCTCGGCCGCCAGCGAGGACTTGTCGACGCGCACGACGGTGGCGCGGCCCTCGGCGTCGACCTTGAGCCAGCTGCGGCCGGCGCCCCCCAGCGCCGCGCCGCCGCAAAAGGGGGCCGCCACCGCGAGCGCGGCGGCCGAGGCGGACGACGCCGCCGTCGGGGTCGCGCCGGCGGAGAGGGCCCCCCCGGCCGGGCCTCCCCATGCCGCGTGGTGAGAAGGAGCGGCAGGCTGCTGCTGCTGCTGCCTTCTGAGGGGCAGCGTCGACAGCGAGGGGTCCGAGGTGAAGAGGCGGCCGGCGCTCTGCGGGCGGCGGAGCAACGACGACGAGGAAGAAGCTGCCGCCGCCGTCGAAGCCGCGGTTTCGGCGGTGCCGGCACGCTGAGCAGCAGCAGCGTTCGACGGCGAGGGGGGCACGCTCGAGCCTCCGTTTCCTCCTATCGCTGACGCAGCGGGTACCCATGTGTCTCCCACGTACCCAGGCGAGGCCGGGCGGAGCGAGGAAGAGGCCGCGCCGTCGCCGGGGGGGATGCTTCCAGCCCCGGCTTCGACCGGCGGTGGAGCCTCCATCTCTCAGAAAAACAACCCTTTCTCTTGATGCGTTTCCTCTCTTCCCTGCCGTCGTCAGCAGGATCGAGTGGCCTCTCAAGCGTGCGTGTAGATCTCCTCTTGGACGCTGCTGGCCCGTGGAGAAGTCGCCCTCCTTCAAACAGAAAGCGGGCGAGAGAAGCAAGGAAATTGTGCTCTCGAGTTGTGCCCACGAGTTTGTGCTCTAGACAATTTGGCCTTCGCCGATGATTTTCAGTCATCCTTCAACGCCAGACATCAACGATTCTCTCTTCTCTCTACGACTTTTCCCTTTCCCTTTCTCTGTCTCTTTCTCTCTCTCTCTCTCGATCCTTCGCCTCGTAGATTCGAGGACGCAGCAAGCCGCTCCCGCTAGTCCTGCTTCCAAGCCGAGAGAATAAGAGAGGGCCCTTACACAAAGCGCAAGAAGAAGCGCTCCGCTGCATCACAGAAAGAAAGAGAAAAAAACAGCAGCAATGCCGCCCTCCCCAGCGGCCGTTCGCGCGATGTTCCGCGCGTTTCTCCGCACAGGTACGCGCCAGCGTGTTGCTTGGGATAGAGAGCAAGAGACAGGAAAGAACGAAACAGGCGAGAAGCGTGAGAGAGGAAGAGAAAAGCGCCTTCAGATCGAACTCTTCGACCACGACGGCGGGCGTCTCTCGCTCGAAAACGGGGGGGGCCAAGCTCACCAATACACCCTTGCCTGCCCCCTCAACCTCACTCCCCCCCTTTCCCCCCAGGCGCCAACTTCCCCAACTACAACATCCGCGAGTACATCCGCCGCCGCGCCAGGGAGCGCTTCCGCGAGGCAGCGACAGCGACCGAGGCGACGACGGCGGCGGCGACGGCAGCAGGAGAGGGAGCAGCGAGCTCGCCCGCGGACCTCGCGTTCTCGGCTGGCCTCAAGGAGCTCGCGGCCGCGAGGAGGCAGGCCGAGCTCGCGCGGATGTACCACAGGCCGCAGCGGTCGGTGATGGACGTGATGAGCACCGAGGAGCACCTGAGGAGGGAGGCCGGGAGAGGGGCATGAAAAAAAGAAAGAGGAGGAGGAGGAGGAGGAAGAGGAGGAGGAGGAGTGTAAAAACAGCAGCAGCAGTAGAGAGTTTTTTTGAGTTTTTTTTCTTTTTCCTTTTCTTCGACCTCCTCGTTCTCGCCAATTCACTTTTTTCCCCGCGGCGCGCGCTCGTTCTTCTATCGCTTCGACTCGGAGTCTCCGACCGTGCCACAGCTCTCGCTCGTTCGCTCGCTCGCTCGCGCCCGTTCTGCCACTCTTCGAGATGCTGCCTCCGCTGCCCGTCCGCGTTCCGCTGCGGAGCAAGAACGCGGCACCCTCCGCCGACGAAACCGCCGTCGCCCTCGGCACCGCCGCCACCGCGTTTTTCCAGGGCGCCGGGATCGGCGCGAGCATGATGCTTTTTCAGGCTCTGAGCGACGCCGTGGCCAGGGTGAGTTGGACTTGAAGGGAGAAGGGATGAAACCAAAATTTGAAATTGAGCAACTGCCAGACCCGCGAGAATGTCCGTTCGGAAAACGCTCCTTCTTCTCCAGCCGTCCGCCTCTGTTCTATTTTCTTTCTCCGTCGCTTGCTGCTCTGAGACGACAAGAACATCGCATCTCGAACCAAGAGCACAAAAAAAGAGAAAGAGAGAAAGAACTGGGAGGCTCGAATGGAGCTAGAAAAAAAAACAGAAACAGCCATGGCTAGCGGGAAAAAAAAAAAAAAAAAAGCTCACCTCTCCATCTTCCCTCTCTCTTCCCAACCTCGCGCCTCTCAAACAAACCGACTCCCAGGCCCGCTCCCGCCGCCGCCACCGCAAGCTCCAGAGGCAGGCCTGGAATCCCCCGCTCTCGCACCCGCTCCTGCGCAAGGCAGAATTGATGCACGCACGAGCGTGCGAGGAGGCTTCGACCTCGACGCTGCACGTCGACGCCGACTGCTGCTTCCTCGAGCAGCTGCAGCGGCCCTCGCAGGCCAAGCGCGCCGCGGCCGCCGCCGCCGCGGCCTCGGCCGTCCTTGCCAACGAAGAGTTCCCGCCCGCTGCGAGGGCCCGCGTGGCCGCCAGGTGGTTCGCCGGGGCCTACGCGGGCGTCGAGCCCTCTCTGAGCACCTCGGCGGGCAAGACGATGACGATCGCGAATGGGGAGAAGAAGGAGGCGGCGGTCTCGAAGAAGCCGGCAGCGGCAAAGCCGGCGGCGGCACTGGCGGCGAAGCCGAAGAGCCGGCCCGCGAGCGCCTCCTCGAGGAGGGGCGGCGGCGGCAAGAGGCCTGCGAGCGCCAGGAGCAGCCGCAGGCCGGTCTCTTCCTCGGGCTCGAGGGCCTGAGAGAGCCCTCTACGGACCCGCGCGATTTTGCTCCCCCCCCCCCCCCCTCCCCCTCGTACCCACTTTTCATTAGAGAGAGAGGGAGATGGAGAGAGAGAGAAAGAAAAACGAAACGATTTTTCAGTTTTTTTGCAAACGAAAACGAGGAAAGAAAAAAAGGTAAGACCAGAAAAAAAAAACTCCTCCCTCCGTTTTTTCTCGATTTCAAACCGCGCCCTCTCCTCCCTCGCTCCTCCTCTTGGGCGACGAAGAAGGGTCCTCCTCGAAAAGCGAAGCGTCGAGCCTGGCGCGCGCGCCCTGCGCCGCGGCCGAGCGCAGCCGGAAAGTCGAGTCGGGGTCGAGGCCGGGGGGGAGCAGCATGCCGCCGCCGGCCTCGGGAGGCAGGGCCCTCGTGGCCTCGGCGGCGGCCGCTGCGGCCGCCGCGGCGGCCGCGGTGAAGGAGTCGGTGACGGTGGAGGGCCAAGCGGGAGGAGCAGAAGAGGGAGGAGCGGCGGCGGCGGCGGCGGCGGCCGAGGTCAAAGCACCGCCCCCGGCGGCAGCCTGCCTCACCGCGTCGGACCGCAGCACGTCCATCGAGTTTCGGTGGAGGTTGATGGAGATCCGCGCCGCGGAGGCCTCCCGCTGCTGCTGCTGCTGCTGCTGCTGAACCTGAGAGGCAGCGGCGACGGCGGCAAGAGCAGCGGCAGCGGAAGAAGAAGGGGCGGTGGCGGCGGGAGGCGAAGCGGCCGGCGGCCGCGCGAACGAGACGCCCCGAGCTCCTCCCCCCCCTCCGAGCGCTCCGCCCCCGCCTCCCCCGCCTCCGGAGAGCGAGGAAAGCTTCACCGTCTCGTGGAACGCAGCCCAGTTCACCCTCGGCTTCAAATCAGGGGAGTCGGAAGGGGAAGTCACGATCGAGCAGAAGCCGTGGTCGCGGCGAACGTCCCTCATCACCGAGTACACGCGCGTCCTCATCGCGTTGGCCGCGGTCGAGTAGCGGTAGCCCTCGACCGTGACGGCGATGGAGGCGTCGGCGTCGCGGAGCATGCCGCCGCTGTTTTTTTTTCCGGTTTGATTCGGGGAAGGGGGAAAAAGTGAGAGTTTTTTCTTTTTCCTCGCTCGCTCGCTCTCCCTTGTCCTCCTCCCTCTCTCTCTCTCTCTCTCGCTCTCTCTCTCTCGCTCGCTCGCTCGCTCGCTCTCCCTTGTCCTCCTCCCTCTCTCTCTCTC
>Ga0315289_10003150_pt1 | contig 25082 bp, 23 predicted proteins | sample YL17G11_40_MG_FD_203452 | JGI IMG/M metagenome (GOLD analysis project Ga0315289, IMG submission 203452) | Sediment microbial communities from Yellowstone Lake, YNP, Wyoming, USA - YL17G11_40 | ecosystem: Environmental > Aquatic > Freshwater > Lake > Sediment | place: USA: Wyoming | collected...
ATACATCGCTCGGCCTTATCAGCCGCCGTTTGATATAAGCTCCATAGAAGCGATAACCCAGATAGAGGGCCAGTAAAGCCCCCGCGCCCGGAGCAAGGGAATTCATAATTACTCCAGGCATTACTTCCTCAATTCAATCGTCAACAATATCTTATTAAGCAATCTTCTGTTTTTCGGCGTTCCAACCGACGATCCCGCTGTTATAAACAGGACAGCCGACTCTCTGGTGACAACGGACGCACGACTGCCTCATATAGAATCGGCGATGGATAAAAATCACTAACAGGTAGACTGCAAATAAGCCTTGGGGAATAAAGGACATTTGATCCGGTAAACTCATCAAAAGGCCGCCAAGCCCCCGCAGAGTAGGGAATATCCTCAGGGGCCAGAAAAGGATTGTGTAGCCGTAGTAAGCCCCATGAGGATTCGTATCATCCCTGGGGAATACCTGAGCCACCCACGTTCCCCAGCCGAAATTGCATCGCTTACCATAATAATAGCAGCGGACGCAGCGGATCAACGGCAGAAGCAGGAAAAGGTAGACGACACCGTAAGCGACATAGATGAGGCCCAGATTCACGCTGAACGTGAAGACGAAGTAAAACGCTATGCCGGCTTCGAGCGCCAACAGAAACCACCTGAAAAGCACGATCCGCCAGGGGTAATTCTCGACCGGCGGCTTGAAACGGGGCATTTTCGGGTCCGACATGACGCTAATAATAGCGCTCGTCAAGCGCCGGGGCAAGTAATCTCTTGACAGAGGCCGAACAAATCTGGTAACAATGGACTCTGACATATCGTAGACTATGAGGGTTACACATGAATAGATTCCTGCGAAATACGGCATTACTCCTGGCCTTGGGCACATTTTCCAGCAGCGCCCAGGCAACGAGGTTTCTCAATTTCGAGAGGCCGGGCTCGCAAATAGATACCATATACAATGACGATATTTTCATTCTGGGTTCCAAGATCAAGTTCGACAGCAAGGTGGATGGCGACCTTTTCTCGTTCAGCTTTGAGATCGTCCAAACGGATTCTATCAAAGGCGATCTGAACGTATTCGCATATTCGGCTCAAAGTCTCGGGCCAATTGCGGGAAGCTTCAGGGCATTTGCCAGAACGGTGTCGGCCAATGCCGATATTCAGCGCAACCTCCTGCTATTCGGCCAGGATGTCAACGTGGGCCCGCAGACACACATCGGCAAAAACGCGGATATTTTAGGCGCCAGCGTCATTTTCCAGGGGGACATTGCCGGAGACTTGAAGATCCGGGCGCACATGGCGGTGATTTCCGGCAACATCGCAGGCAACCTCAGCTTTCGCGGGGACTCGCTGGCGATCAACCCCAATACTGTCATTCACGGAGACCTGAATTACGAATCGCCATCGAGAGTAGCGATTGCCGAGGGCGCCACCATTATGGGCCAGACGAACTGGAAAAAGGCCGAGGTCAGCGAGAAACAGGAGAAAAAGGGCGGCCGCGGCTTCTGGGGAATATTGGTCTGGCTGGTATCGGTCCGCGGTTACCTGCTCTGGTCGATCATTCTCTCGCTCGTAATCTTCGGCTTTTCATTGATACCTTTCCCGTCATGGATAGCCGTGCCGGCCCTTTGGCTAATCCTGGCGGTCTCCGGCAATATTGCAATACTACTTTCCAGGCGGAAAGCCGCCGCCACGGAGAGAATTCTGGCCAACCGAGTATTCCCCTCCATGGGGCTGGGCTTTATCTTTTTCCTGGTGACCCCGATTGCGATTCTGGGCTTGATTCTCACAATCGTGGCGGCCCCCCTGGCGCTGATATTGACGATGTTGTTCGGAATTGCGATATTCGCCGGTGGAATCTACGCCAGCTTGCACCTGGGCAGGAGAGTGTGCGGGATCTTCGGCTCTTCATCCGGGAATACGCCGGGATATCTCTGTTTCACGATCGGGATGACCATTCTCTTGGCCCTTTCGTTCATACCGGTGCTCGGATATATCATCATACTGGCGGCATTGATGGCCGGCCTGGGAAGCCTGGCTCAGACATTCTGGGGTGAAAGAGGTATCGAGAGCGGCGCTCCATAAGAGAATCCCGCCGTCGCCACTCATTTTTTTGACGAACGAAACAGAAGGGTCTCGGAAGAAAATCCCGGCCCCAGGGCGCTGATGATTCCATAATCGCCGTCGCCGCCGGCACCCTCGCTCAAGAATCTCTCCAAAATATATAGGACGGTCACCGACGACATATTGCCATTCTCCCTTAATATTTCTTCCGACATTCGCAAGCCGTTGCAATTCACGCCAAGCGCTTCGCGATAAGCGTCGACCACCTTGGCCCCGCCAGGGTGAATAAGGAAATGCTTGAGGTTTTCGAGTGTCAGGTTGTGTTGGGCGATGAACCTGGAGATATTCGCGCGGGCGTGTTTTGCGACTATGGCGGGTATCGCTTTCGCGAAAACCACCTGCATTCCCTCGTTGAGAATATTCCACCCCATAACATCGAGCGAATCGTACCAGATGGTGCTTTGCGAATCGACTATCTCCGGGCCCTCACCGTCCGACGATAATAGCACCGCCGCGGCGCCATCGCCAAAAAGCGCTGTGGCCACGAGGTTGCTCTTGCCAAAATCATCGAACTGAAACGTCAGGCCGCAAAGCTCGACCGCCACAAGCAAGACCCTGGATTGAGGGTAAGCCTTAATATGCCTGGCAGCCATTGAAAGCCCGGCGGCGCCCCCCACGCAACCCAAACCCCAGACCGGCACCCGCGTAATGTCGGACCGCATCTTCAAGGAATTTATCAGTCGCGCATCAATCGATGGCGTGGCCAGGCCGGTTGTGGAAACGAATATTATATGATCGACTTCTTGCGGCGATAGGCCGGCGTTATCCAGGCACTTGACGGCAGCTTCTTCACTTAGCTTCAGAGCCCACTTTATATACGTGTCGTTCTTTTCCTGGAAGCTCTTGGGGGAAATGAACCATTCCGCCGGCACGCAGAAACGGCGGGATGCTATTCGGGAGCTACTAAAGACCGGCAATAACCTCTCGACATCTTTCAGGCGGCGCCCAAAGTGATGGCGCGCAAAATCCTTCGCCTGTTCTTGAGTGACTTCAAATGGTGGTAACGCCCTGGCGGCGGAAATTATCCTGGCCATCTACTCCCCTTGAACTATAAACTGAACACGGTTCAAAGATTATGAACCTGAGCGGACAAATTGATTGTTCCGAGGTGGAAAGAAACACGCCTATTCGGCATAGCATGGCGCTGAGGCAAATATGGTGACTTACAAGAAACGGGGCCTTACCGGCAATCTCCCCTAATCGGCGCTGGGCCAAGCCCCTTGAGATAGTTGACCAAGTAATTAACGTCCACGCCATTTACCTGGCAGTTGCCATTTGCATCGGCAGCGAGTAGCGGATCGGGTTCGGGGCCATACCCTTTGAGGTAGTTGACAAGGAAGGTAATATCGACTCCGTTAACCTCGCCGTTGTTATTAGCATCGCCAGGGAAGTAGGATACGAAGCGAAGGCAGCCGTAGTAATATGCGGGTATGAACTGCCTTACGCCATCATTAAGGCCGAACAAAATGCCATGATTCTGCGGCTCGGTAATCAATGTGCACGAGGTATCCCCCCAGATTGAAGTGTCGGCTCTCACAACAGCAAGGAAATCAGCTATATGCCACCAGGTGTAGTCGGTCAACAAATAACAGGTTGGAATGTAAAAAAATCCGACAAACATCAGTCCAAAAACAATGAAAGCCGGTTGTTGAGGTGGATAATAATAGGGTTCCCAAAACCGCAAAGTGCAAGGTAACGGCAGGTGGTCCTCCTCTCCCAGCGGATTGGTAAAATATCGAAGTTGAATGGCAACTGGTATGAATGCGGACGTAACCGAATCATCTGTTTTCACCCAGACCGGTATCCTGACAACCTCACCCGGGCCAACGACGATCATCGACCTATCAACGTTTCCCACTATGACCGAATCGGGCAGGCCGGCATCATCGTTTGGCTGAGCAACTGCGTTCTCAACCAATACTAAGAGCATTAGTAGGACAAAAGGCACTCTTAACATCTCGTCACCTCCATAGCGAGAGAGTTATCTTAAAAGCGTAATCTTCGATGTGATTCCCTGGATGTCACAATTTATTCGATAAAAATATACGCCGGACGAAAGCGCAGCGCCACTATCGTCGGTCGCGTCCCAGACTATTGAGTTCGTTCCGGCCCGAAGGATTCCTCCACTCAATGTCCTAACTCTCCGGCCCATGATATCATATATAGTGACCGCCGCTTCGCCGTCGTGCGGCAACGCAAAGCTTATGGTCACCGAGGAATTGAATGGGTTGGGGTAGGCTGTGTGGGAGATCTCGTCTGGCAACTGAGGGGTGTCATTTATCGAAGTTTGGCATTCGATGCAGAGGGGAGAAACGCAATAGTCGACACCAAATGAAAACCATCCAGTCGTGTCTACAAACGTCATGTTCGTTGCGACTATAGCCTGAACTGATTGCCCATATCGGGAAGAGTCGGCATCCATGCGGAACTGCAAATCAGCCACATGCAAGAGGGAATCTGGGTAGCTGCCTGTCGGTAAAAATGATAATGTCAGAATATCCCCGTTAATATATACATAATGCTGCCAGGGATAATAAAAATCGACATCCAGCCATTCCGCGACAACAGGATCGGCGATGACCAGTCTCATGACCCCACCACCGATTGGCTCGGGCATTTCTATCCACAAGGGAAATCTGACTTCTCCCTGGGCCGGGACATCGAATAGCGAGCAGTCGGGATTGCCGATGAAAACACGTACAGGTTCCTGGGCGTGAGATACTCCGGCCATGCCAATCATTACGGCCAAAGCTCCGGCAGCAATAACCCTGTTCCTAGAAACCTCCTGTGCGTATTTAGAGAGAAGCCTCATTGGCAATCTCCCCTAATCGGCCCCTGGCCTAGCCCCTTGAGATAGTTGACCAGATAAGTTACATCCACGCCATTTACCTGGCAGTTGCCATTGGCATCGGCCTGCAAAATCGGTTCTGGTGGCGGCGGCCCAAAGCCCTTCAGGTAATTCACCAGGTAAGCGACATCGACGCCGTTGACTTCGCCGTTGCCATTGGCATCCCCGGGCACGAACTCAAGATAGGCGAAATAGAGGCAGCCGAAAGTCATTGTCGGCTCAACCTGCCTGGTACCGTCCTGATTGCCCCAGATAGAGGGATGACAGCCGTTTGAAAACGGGCATAGCGTTTGCCCTATGAAGTCGGGGTTGTCAACTGTCGTCATTAGAAACGAACAGATGTAGACTGTATCGCCATTCGTGTAAAACTGCGGACCAAAACGCAGCATATATGGCGAAATGGGAGTGACGGGGCAGTCGTCGACGCCGAAAACTGCGAAGGTGTCTGGGCATTGCCCGCTATCCTGTTCAGCGATAGCCATGCCATCTGCGGACAATGAGTTGTACATTGAAATAATTGTATCCGGCCCGATTGGTGTTCTCCCCCACATTGGAACCTCAATAAGCTCACCGATTCCGACATGCAAAGGTGAGCCGTCGGGGTTGCCGAATATCAACTGGAATTCGGCGGGATCGGGCTGAGCCAAGGCAATGCTTGGCAATAAAAGAACGAAAAACGGGATTATGAATCTCCTTAACATCTCGTCACCTCCATAGCGAGAGAGTTATCTCAAAAGCGTAATCTTCGATGTTACTCCCTGGTTATCGCAATTTATTCGACAAAAGTATACGCCGGACGAAAGCGGAACGCCCCCTTCATCGGTTGCATCCCAGACGACGGAGTTTTCGCCCGCTTTCAAAATGCCTCCACCCAATGACCTGACCTTCCGCCCGCTGATATCATATATAGTGACCGCCGCCTCGCCGTCGTGCGGCAACGTAAAGCTTATGGTGACCGAGGAGTTGAAGGGATTAGGGTAGGCGGAGTGGGTAAAGCGAAATGGAACGACTGGGTCGGATTCCACCGCGGTTCGTGCGACGATATGAATCGGCGAAATGGATACGGTGCCGTAGGCGCGCTGCCCGTTATTGTCCCTGAAGTCGGAGTACAGCCTTTCGATGCAAGCGAATTGCTCTCCAATGTCGTCGGGGTCGGCATTGATGTAAAACCAAAGGTCGGCAAGCAGGAACTGTGTGTCGGGGACATCGTGCGCCCGAAAGACCATCGTCAACGTCAGGCTATCGTTGATGGAAAAATAAGCCGGCTCGTCAATGTAGTAATAGCCTCCAAGCCACTGAGTAATCGGATATGAGGCGACCAGAATAATCTCGGCGCTCATCGGGCCGGGTGTTTGCAGCCAAACCGGCATGGACACCATGCCACTGTCCGGCAAATCGAAAGGCGAACCATCGGGCATGCCGATATGGACTCTTATCTGTGCATAAGATTGTGAGAATGAAAGAAGAAAAGCTCCGAGCAACGCTGCAATGACTATGAAACCAAGTCTCTTCCCAGGAGTAATCATACGTCCTCCCTGAAATGTATTAAGCCTCTTCCGCCAGAACTAAGGCCACGTATCGTTCTATTTCAGCAACACCAGCTTCGAGCTGGATCTGTATTCGCCGAATTCCAGAATATAAAAGTAAACACCGGATGAAAGAGGAGCCCCAGAATCGTCGGTGCAATCCCATACGACTCGATTTCGACCCGAAGACGCACCCCCACGAAACAGATTCCTGACCTTCCGCCCGCTGATATCATATATAGTGACCGCCGCCTCGCCGTCGTGCGGCAATGCAAAGCTTATGGTGACCGAGGAGTTAAACGGGTTGGGGTAAGCACTGCAAGAAATCTCACCCGGCACTTGTGGAGAATCGTTTATCGACGTCTGGCATTCAATACAGAGGGGAGATACGCAATAATCCACATTAAACGACCACCACCCAGTCGTGTCGACGAATAAGATATTATACGCCACTACAGCCTGAATTGACTGTCCGTAGTACGATGAGTCGGCATCAATGTAAAGACGGAAATCGGCCACATGCAGAAGCGTATCTAAATAGTCCCCTTCCGGAAGAAATGACAGAACTGACACGTTGCCGAGGATATTATAAGAATATTCCCAGGGATAATAGAAATCCAAACCCGTCCAATAGAGCCAAGTGGAATCGACTACAGCTAATTGTAGCATGCCGCCGCCAATAAACTCCGAGGTTTCAAACCACAGCGGAAGCCGCACTTCCCCCTGGGCGGGGACATCGAACGGCGAACAATCGGGATTGCCGATGGCAACGTGGACTAGCTCTTGGGCCAGAACTTGAGAATGCAATAATAGAATGGCCGTTATTAGAAGCGGCAGACAGGCCTGGCGAGATGAAATCTTCATTTCATCCTCCCCGCGTGAGGGTTTTAAATTACGCCACCAACCGAACTACTGTGGCTCCTTACACAAACCTCTGGACTTGGTAGGTTCTTTTCCTCCGGTAGAAACTGCCAACATTATAATAACGGGGTATACAGAGGTTGTCAAGTCTATTTTGGTGCTCCCTCGGTCAGCGGGGAAAAACCGCCGAGCACGGCGACGACCCGGGGAAAAAGGGTGGCATGCTCATGGCCCGGAGGGCCAGAAGCATGTTGCCGTCCCGCTCTCGCCCCCTTTATGCATATATGCTCAAAGGCAACATGCTTCTTCCCCCGCTTGCACCGGGGATGAGCATGCCACCCTCCCTGGATAAAAAAACCGGGGCCCGCAATGGTCCCCGGTCTAATTCATTCTGTAGGGTGGATAAACCCGAGGACAGCTATGGTTTTTCCTACTTAAGCAGCGTCATCTTCATGGAACGGACCTGGTCGCCGGTATTCAAGCGGTAGAAGTAAACCCCTGACGACAGGCTCCTGCCGCCGCTATCTCGACCATCCCATTCCTTGGAGTAACTTCCCGCCAGCATATCCTCATCGACGAGCGTGCAAACCATCTGACCTGTAATGCTGAATATATCGAGGCGCACGTGGGTCGCCTCAGGCAAGCCGAAAGAGATTCTGGTGGTGGCGTTGAACGGATTGGGATAATTCTGGCTCAACTCGTAATCGCTGGGAACAATCGTTGTGTTGACGAGGAACCCGAAGGCGCTCGACGCCGACAACTCGGTAACCGCCAGCTCCCCATTGTGGCCGGGGATATTGAAGAGGTTGCAGGTCCCCGGCGGCACTTCATCGCTGTTGGGCAGATAGGCCAGCACAGTCAGGACAACGCCGTCATCGTTGAAGGCAAGCGTGAACGGCCCGGTGGAAACCGGAGTCAGCGTCAGCCCGGGCGCATGGCTGATCTTCATCAAGGCCGCACCCGGCATAACAGTCGACTGTGCCGTGAATTCGACGCCGTTTGGCCCCTGTACCATCTTGAGGGCGAACAGGCCGACCCCCTCTTCTATCTTGGGTCGTTCTATGCGGCCGTTGAAGATATTGATCAGATAGACCAGGTCGGCCACGGTCTCGGGAAGGCCGTCGGCGTTGACGTCGGAAGCCTCGAGTTGAACCGAGTTGAAGGGGAACAGCCCCGGGTTAGTCAGATGGTTCACGAAGAGGACGACGTCTCCACCCTCGCAGGGAATGCCGTTAAGGTTGATATCCCCGGTGAGGATATCCTCAGGGCCGATCACGGAGATTATGCCGTCATCAAGCTCCGGATGCACCAGCAAGTAGCCGGTCGAATCGGAGAGGGTGTTATCGGTCTGATCCAGATTAAGAAAGGTCACGGGGAGATGCACCCCGATGAGGTTTTCATCGGCTGCCAGTGACATTTCAAGGTAAAAGATGGGGCCCGTTCCGGGATGAAGCGGCGGGGAAACCAGGCCGTTTCTAATATCTGCAATGCCCGTGATCCTGGCCGTTCCCGGACCTCCGTCATCGTTGTTGACATAGAAGTATTCGACGCTCCCGAGCCGTCCGGCGCGGGTAACGCCGTTCAAGGTCAGCGCCTCCGGATTCCAATTCACAAGGATTTCAAAGGCCCCCACCGCGGACGAGCTTCCCTGGTTGTCCAGCGACACCGGAAGCGATATGGCCGCGCCCGGCATGGCGCTGATATCATCCATCGACAGCTCGGCAGGAGATACTTCAAGAATCAACTCAACATCGATAATGCCGCCGTTTCCATCGTTGACGGTGAATGTCAGCGGAAAAGTGCCGAAGCTTCCCGGGCCGGGCACCCAATTGAACAAAAACGAAATATGGCCCGGCACGTTCTGAAGCTGCGTGAAAGTGTAATCGCTGGGGCCGAATGTGACGGTTAATACCATGCTGTCGGTATCGGGGTCGTTGGCCGTTACGATGAATGTCGCCCCGAATTGCTCGTTGACAGGATAAGTGCCGGGTGAAGGACTTGTGAACGACGGTGGATTATTGGGAGGAAAATAGAGCGCGCCCCAGACGACGGCCGGACGAAACTCGGTGGTGCCGTCTTGCAAACCGAAATTGAGGTCCCCGTTCTGAGGGTTGATTCCTTCGACGAAATGGGTCGTATCGCCGAGAATATCGATATCACCGGTGGTGGTCATGTGGTAATCAGCGATGTGCACCCATTGACCGTTGGTCATCAGGAAATTCTGGGGATCGCGGGGAAGAATAAGGAACGCGAATCCCAGGATGCTCTGGTTCGTGTACCCCGGTACAGGGCTGTTCGGGTTGCTAGCGAGGTATGAGATATCGTCCCAAAGCGAAAGTGGGGGAAAGAATATGACGGTGTCGCGGGAGGCGATGTAATCGTCATCGGTAGCCAAGGGGAAATGCATGAAGGTGACGGAATCATCGGTGCGAATATAAATGGGAACCGTGATGTGCGAGTTCAGGCCCACAACCATGGGCGTGCGATTGAGGTTGCCGACAATCATCGAATCTTGGACCCCGGGGTCCTGCGCCAACGAATCATATGGCAGTCCAAGACAAATCAGGCCCCCCACGAAAAGCGCAAATGCTACCCGTATTGCTTCACTCCTCAACATATGGAATCTCCATTTTTTGAGATTTTATATAAGCCGTCGATTTCATAGTCCCAAACAAGCACCCGCAGCAAGTAAATTGTTGTCATTGAGCAGGCATCCGCCGTCATGCTCTGGCGACGCCGTGAACAGAGGACCACGGTTTGGTCCAATATGACCTCGTCGCCGCCGTTTGGCAAGCGATAATTAGCCGCCCTGCAATTTTTTTATCTGGTCGTCGAGCATTCTAACAGTCTGCTCGTAGGTTTGATGGCTCTGGGCTCGCTCCAGGAGGTCTTGAGCGGCCCCCTCCGGCAGAATCGAATCGAGTCCTCTTGGAGGGTGAATTTGCGACGCCTGCTGCGCCAGCTGCAATGACCCGAAAGCGTTGGATAGGGCTAGCCGTGGCGGCCCCGACATCTCTGGGGCGTCATCAACCCAGCATATCAACAGGTCGGCGCCGTCGGAATTACCGGCGAAGGATGAACTTCGCAAGGCGAAGGCCACTTTAATCCGTTCCCAGCCGACCGCAGTTTGCCGCCTGCAAACTGCGGTTGTGGAATCTTCCGAAAATTCCTCGAGTATAAGGCCGGTCGATCTGATAACCGCGCCCAATGCGAAGATGAGGCCGGCATTATTGAGAGGAGCGTAAACGAGTCCGGGCCAGATGACAGGGTCGCCGACTAATGATTTTTCCATCAGACTTTAAGCTTACAAGTTTCTTTAATGCTAAGAAAAAGAACGAAGCCGAATCAAATCCTGCCCCATAATAACGCCTCGTCAACGTTATGGCAAGAATTTTTTGAAAATGGGGCTTAATATAACAAAAGCGGCCGGAAAATCGATCTCCGGCCGCAGCATGTTTCTCTTTCGTCGCCCCCCGCTAAGGTATGAAGCGGGCTATATAGACGTTCTGGCTCGCCGCCACATATATGTAATAATCCTGGTAATCGATTTCCTGAATCTGGTCGCTGCCCAACGAAAGCTGGTCGATTTCAGTGATGCTTCCGGAAGTGCTGCGGTAATCGAGCGCATAAAGAATGCTCGACTCCGACCCCGCGAACAGGACACTGTCTCCGGCGTCGACCGAGGACATAATCTGTCCGGGGTTGAAACGAGCCAGAAATCGCGGGCTGGTGGGATCCGAAATCGAAAGCATCTCGACCCCGCCGGTACCGTTGGCAATGAATACGAAGGTGTCGGCCTGGGCCACCGCCCTGCCAAGACTCAGGTCGGTGTAGACACTGACCACCTGTGGCGACGACGTATTTCGGCAGTCTATTAGATAGAAACCGCTGATTCCAACTATGAAAGCCGTGTCGTTGCGCGCCACGATGTATCTCAATATGTCTTGTGTAAACGATGTCCGCGACACGAAGCTGATGTTATTGGGATTGGAAACGCGCAAGATGGTGATAGCGCCGTCGTTCTCGGCCACGAACAGATATTGGCCCGACGTCGCCACGTCGACCGCCAGGCTCTGCGTATCGTAGGCGCCCGTCGACATCAACGTATCGGGATCCGAGATATTAAGCCTGATTACGCCCCCGTCGCGATCGGCCACGTAGACATAAGGGTCTGGAGACTGCACGGCTGTGTGCAGCGCCTGCCCGGGGGTGTCATACCGCGAAACGAAGTTGGGAGAGGTGCGCGAGGTGACATCGAGAAGCTCGATGCCGGCATCCCCCAACGAGACGAACAGCCCGTTCTGGTAAATGGTCACCCCCGTGGCCTGAGAGCCGGTAGCGAATGAACTGGCCAGAGTCAGCCCCGTCTGAAACTGCACTGTGACGTTGACAGTGTCGGAGACATAGACCGTGTCCGCTGCATACCCCAGAGCTACGATGTCATGCTGGGTTCCACTCGGATAAACGAAGATGTTCCAGCGGTATTCGTAAGGATAGGTCGAATCGGACGTCACTGAATCGCCGTCGATCTCGAACTCGACCAGGCTGAATGAGTAGCCGGCGCCAGGCGTAGCCCTGATGGTCGGCGAATCATGCAACGTCGCCCCATCGCCCGGAGATGTTATCATGATCGGTATCGCCGGCGGCGGCGTAGTCGTCTGATCCTCGCAGGCCACGAATCCTGCGGAAGCCATCAAAAGATAGATGATTGTTTTTTTCATGTTCATACCCTCAATTATACCCCCTTAATTTAATTATCGGTAAAAAAACCGCTGGATAAAACATAAAATACTTTATTCATGCCCGGTTGCAGAATGGGGAAAAGCAAGACGCTTCAACGAAGCCGATCGTAGACCACAAATCCAAATTGGCCGCTAAGGATGATTCGACGCCCATTCCCATATATTTTGCAGCGGCTAAAGGCGAACGGGAAAGGGGCCTTGCCCCAACGCTTTTGACCGATATCCACCAGATACAAGTCGTTGCTGTCGAATAAAATGGAATACTTTCCCAGCGCTATGTCGGCGTCAACCCAGGGAAACCGAGGGGCGATATTCGAGGGCCTGAAGTAAGTCTGCCAATCCCCAACGTCTATTATATCGGGCGGCCCCATGCGGGGGACATGCAAAAGATAGCTCATATCATCGGAGAATCTCGTATAGGCGGGATTGGTTAGCCGATAAACCTCCCGTCCGTTTGAATCCAAAATCATCATCGGGGTTGTCCCATCCTCCAACTCTGTAGTCAGAGCCACATACTCGCCGTTGGTGGTGCAGCTGATATCGCGGGCAAGGAGATAAGGCAAGGGGACCCTAACCTCCTCCTTTAGCTCCTTGGTCAATCGATAGAATATCACTCCCGCCGTATCGCCTTGCCGCGGGAACTTAAACCTGTTGGACGCTACATAAATCTGCTTGCCATCCCGCCTGGGGGCCGCCACTATGTCGCCGTCCTCATAAAGGGTGGTGTCATGCAGTGCCCTGGCCGCGAGCGTGTCGCCATCGAAGGAGGTAGTCAAAACGCCACCACCATCGACCGCCAGAACATAATTCGATACTTCCACCGGCGTGGCAAAGATACTTCCATCCGCGACCGATCCGAATTCGCTCTCAAGAATCAGCGAGCCATTAAATTTATAAAGCCTTTCGAATCCGACGCGGCGATTTGTCTTCAGGCCGCGAATAAGGAGGTACTGTCCTCTTGCCGATTCCGTAATCTTATAATCTTTCGCCGACGGCAGCGATTGCTCGCCGTCCAAAACGCCCATTCGGTTATAAAACATGAGCTTATTCCGGGTGACAACCGCCCAGGGGTAAGCCTCTGATCTTGAGCTGTTGACGCAGACGTACTTAACATCCACCGGCAGGAGAACTTGACATCTTTTTATATATTTTGCGATGCTGAAATCAAGCGTATCGGGTGGAACTGCAGAGGCCGATTCTGCCAAAAAAATAATTACGGCGAGGACTGGAATTGCCCCGGTTTTCACTTTTTGTGCTGCCAGCATCTATCGGAGCCGGGCAAGGCCAGCCGTTTGCAACGGGTGCCGTTCTTGGTTAGCGCGGTGCAGCGCCGGCGTTCCACCTTATGAACACTGGTATCGGAGGTTGGCGACGAGGCCATTTGAGAACTAAGGCGCCAGTATTGATAGACGACTATGGTATCGGCGCAATTGAGGAGTTGCTGGCGCGAGATGAAAAATTCGCGTCCCTTGGCTTTGGCCCTGAAATAAAGTTGGCCATCGAATATGAAAATCGAATCGCCCCGTTGGAGTTCGAGCGTATCGTTCGGCATCTCGGCAGCGTCATATGAAACAAGCGTCACAGAATCGGGAGGCTTGGGAGGCTCCTCTTTGATCTCATTCTTCTGCCCGGCATGAACGGTGCTCAATACTCCGAGCAAAGCGAAAAATATCAAGACGCGGCCAAGCATATACTAACCATACTATGTTAGCGGCTTTCTTCAAAGGGTTTTTTTAATGTCGCCGCAAGATTCGGGTGGAAATTCGAGTGGGGGGCTGCTTATTCTTATGTCACATTAAGGCAAGGAATTTTCAGAACGGTGATTTATGATCTATTTCAAAACACTTGAGACTCCCATCGGTAAGATGGTAGCCGCAGATTTCGACGGCCAACTATGTATGCTCGAATTCGATGGCAACTCCGTGACCGAGCAGACCAATTTGTTGACCAGGGTCTTGAAATCGGAGGCCAGGGACGGCAACACGGACCTGATTGCTCTCGCCTCTGAGCAATTGAAGGAGTATTTTCAGAAGAAACGCCGGCATTTTGAATTGCCTCTCTATCTTGCGGGCAGCGAATTTCAAAAAACAGTTTGGAATATGCTCTTATCGATTCCCTATGGCAAGACGACGAGCTATGGCTGGATTGCATCGAAATTGGGCAAGCCTATGGCTGTCAGGGCAGTGGGGCGGGCCAACGGCTGTAACCGCATCGCCATCGTGGTCCCCTGTCACCGAGTGATAGGGCAGAACGGCGACCTGGTCGGTTATGGTGGTGAGCTCTGGCGGAAAAAATGGCTCCTGGAACACGAAGGAGCCCTGCCCTCAGAGGCCGGTTTAATGGTCTAACCAGTAATCCCGTAAACCTGTTTGGGAGCCAGATATTGCGGATATCTGGCAAGCAGCGTCCGGCGAATCTCGAAGCAAAGATGACAATGATCTATGAAGCCTGGCGAGGCGTCGAAACCGAATTCTCTGGCCAGCTCGGCCGGACCACCCTTGATTAGCGGCCCTATGATTGGATGAGAGGAAGGCTCATAACGAGCGAATATCTCTCTTAAAGGACTCTCATTAATATTGCCAATCACCAATCCCTGGCAAAGATGCACAAAACCGAAAGGGTCGAGATGAACACGGCCGGGGTCTTTCAAATCCTCATGCGGGCATTCGTCGAAGATAGAATGATGTCGCCGGGGCAGGTCGACGGCCAGCTTGTCGACGGCTCTCCCTTTGAAAAGCACGTCGCCTCCTACGACCGGCTCGCCCTTCCATTTTCTGTCGTTGATTAATTTGGGCGCCTCGATGCAGATGCTGTCGCAGGGGATTCCCATTTCCCTGGCGGCCTGCAAGGCGTACCGTGCAGGGTTCTCTTCCCCATCGTCACTATGAAAAGGATCATCCGAAATGGAAAGATCAGCGATACCGATCTTGGCCAGAGGCTTTATCCACAGTTTGGCGTCCTCTGCCGAAGTGGCCCAATAGCCGTTGGTGACCACTCCCACTTGAAATCCCATTCTCTTGGCTATCCGCAGCGATTCCAGTAAGAGCGGGTAATAGAGGAACGGCTCGCCCCCCTCGAAATAGGCGGTGTCGACGGAACTGATTTCCGTCATCTGCTTGAGTGCGGCCGTCATCATTTCCAGCGTGAATACTCCATCGGCTGACGGGCTGGAGTAGACAAAGCAGTGGTCGCATTCGTAAGTGCATTTATAGGTTAAGAGAAAATGAACTCCCGTGAGCACCAATATCCTCCAGCCGCAATTTAATACTTGGCCAATCGATATCAAAGAAAAAGGAACGGAAAGTGGAGCGAATTTTGTTATTCATCCACTGAGTTTACCATTATTTTGTTGACGGCTGGCCTGTGTAATGTAAATTAGAAATACCGATTGGTAACCTCGATTCCGTTCTCGGTTGCGTCAGGTCTTAGGTTTCCGAGACCTGACGCCTGACGTTAGATGCCATGGGCTTACGTTTCAAAGACCAGAATCTTGGCGACTGCTTCTTCATTACCACATCATTTGCTGGCCGGGAGCCACTGGGAAATATGACGGGTGTGTATAAGGCCCTGATTGCAGCTATCGAGTTTCAACTCGCTGAAACAAAAGCGAAACTGGCTTCTTATGTTCTAATGCCATCTCAATTGCACCTCCTTTTATTTGTCGATGGAAAGTTGCTTTCTGGCTTCATGAGGGATTTTAAGAAATACACGGCACAGAAAATCCTTTCGGAGATATGTGGCGGGAGAAGAATCTGGCAATCTCGCTATGACCGACAGGCAATCTGGTCTGAGGATACATTTCTAACGAAGATGAGCTACATCCATAACAACCCTGTCAAGGCTGAGTTGGTCTCGAGGCCTGAGGATTGGGATTGGTCCAGCGCCGCAGACTACATGGAATGCAGAAATGGACCGCTTGACGTATGGAAGGAATGGCATTAGATACATGAAAGGGCCTTGGTTTGGCGTCAGGTCTCGGGGGCCCAAGACCTGACGCAACAAGGAATAATACAGGCAAAGGAGAACGTGATATGAGGACCATGATGTTTTCAGGGCTGGCGATGGCGATGGCATTGTCCGTGTCGGCGGAACAGAATTTGCAGACACTCCCCAACGGCGATGATTACATTGCCGATAGGGTGATCGTTGCCATCGGCCATGATGCTCCGGGACTGACGGTCGACAGAGTAGTTTCTGGCGTCGCCCAAAGCGGAGTAGCGTCGATCGATGATCTTTGCCAGGAAATAGGGGTAACACGCATCGAGCCATTCTATTCCGGGCACCTAAGCAAGCCCGCTCTTATCCGTGAGATATCCAGAATGTACATATTCACGTTGCGCGACGGGCTGGACGCATCCGCATATCTTGAGGATTTCGAGCGAGACCCCGACATAGAATTCGCCGAGCTTTATACAATTCCCCGACCATTCTATATCCCGAATGACCCGCTCCTCGGCGACCAATGGTTACTGGAGCGCACCGATGCTTATGGAGGATGGGATATAATAAGGGGCGATTCGACGAGGATTGCAATCATAGGCATAGTCGACACCGGCGTTTACTGGACACATCCCGACCTGGCCGCGAATATCTGGATAAACGCTGCGGAAGATATTAATCATAACGGTATTTTCGACGACCCGGATAATAATGGAGTGGATGACGATACCAACGGTTATATCGACGACGTTGTGGGCTGGGACCTGGGTGTAGGGGATAACAATCCTGTGGAGATGCAGCCTACTCATGGGACACCGGTAGCCGGTGCCGCGTCAGAAGTGGCCGACAATGATCTGCTTGGCGCGGGAATCGGCTTTTCAGCTCGCATCATGTGCGTCAAGGGAGCCAATAATCAAAACCAACTGACCGCGGTCTATCAGGGCCTGATTTACGCTGCGGAAAACGGGGCCCATATCCTGAACTGCTCGTGGGGATCGATGACATATCACCATAACGAGCAATTGATAATGAACTCAATACATGAAGAAGGCATATTGATTGTGGCAGCGGCTGGGGGCGGCGGAGATACAATTAGGTCATATCCGGCTGGTTATGAAAACGTTATGGCGGTTACGGCCACCGACCATAATGATCATCTGATGCCATTTGCAGGACACGGAATTTGGATTGATGTCTGCGCGCCGGGCGACAACACTTGGAGTACCTGGGCGGAGAATAGCTTTATCAATCTTTCCGGAACATCATTTTCGGCCCCGATGGTTTGCGGCTTGGCGGCCCTGATAAAATCCTGGAACCCCGGCTTCTGCGCTCTTGAGATAGAAAATCTCATCGAGGATGGCGCGGACACAATCGATCACCTGAACCCGAACTACAGGGGCATGTTGGGCGCTGGCCGCATCAACTGCGCCAACTGGTTGCCGACGTCTGTTGAAGATATCCCCGCCACTCCTGAGCAGTTCATTATGTCTCAGAATTACCCCAATCCCTTCAATTCCAACGCAGTCATCCGTTACTCCCTGCCAGAACCGTCCTTTGTAACCTTGGATATTTATAATATACTGCGCCGTAGAGTAAGAACGTTAGTATCATCATTTCAGGAGGCGGGAACTCACCAGGCTCTATGGGATGCAAAAGGAATGTCATCAGGGCCATACTACTATCGAATAAAGGCGGGAGATTTCGTCGCCAGAAAAAAAATGACGCTTATTAAGTAATACGGGCAAAGGAGAACGAGATATGAGAACCATGATGTTTTCAGGGCTGGCGCTGGCGATTGCATTGTCGGCGTCGGCAGGACAGGATTTGCAAACACTCCCCAACGCCAATAACTACGTAGCCAACAAGGTCATCGTGGCCCTCGAGTATGGGGCTCCGAAGTTGACAGTCGACAGGGCGATTCACGGTATTGCCGAAAGCGGGCTCCAGTCGATTGACGATCTTTGCAAAGAAATGGGAGTGACTCGCATCGAGCCATTTTACCATGGCAGGCTTACCAAGCCCGCGCTTGTTCGCGAAGCGTCCCGAATGTATATATTCACATTGGCGGACGGACTTGACGCCGCCGAACTTGTCGATGAATTCAGCAGCTGCCCCGAGATTGACTATGCTTCATTATATATGTCACCAAAGCTGCACTATATCCCCAACGATCCCCGGACCGCGGATCAGTGGTACCTGGCTCACACCCAGGCCTATGAAGGATGGGACATCGTCAGGGGAGATACTACGAGGCTTTCGATGATCGGCATAGTCGATTCGGGAGTGCATTGGGGGCACCCCGACCTGACCGCCAATATCTGGATCAACGCGGCGGAGGACGCCAACCATAACGGCAGATTCGACAACGGCGATGACGATGGGATCGATGCCGACAGCAACGGCTTCATCGATGACGTAGTCGGCTGGGACTTCGGCAATGATGACAATCAGCCCTCGGATGATGTCTCACCTCACGGGACGGCGGTGGCGGGGTGCGCATCGGAAGTGACAGATAATAATTTGCGGGGTGCGGCCATAGGCTTCTCGGCCAGAATGATGTGCGTAAAAGTGTTTAGCGACCAAGGCGGAATCCCCAATGCCTATCAGGGAATATTATATGCGGCTGAGAATGGGGCTCAAATAATCAATTGCTCTTGGGGAACTCTATCGTTCAATCAGGCCGAACAGAACCTCATAAACGCCGCCTGGCAAACCGGCGCTTTGATTATCGCCTCCGCCGGTGCCCAGCAAGATACCACCAGGAATTACCCCGCCGCTTACAACCATGTCATGGCTGTGGCAGCCACCGATGCTAATGACCACAAAGCTGTTTTCTCGGGTTACGGGACCTGGGTCGATATCTGCGCACCGGGCACCAATATATGGACCACCTACGGCGAATCAGATTTCGTCGAGTATTCCGGCACATCGTTCTCGACAGCACTGGTCTCCGGACTGGCAGCCCTCGTTCGAGCCTGGTATCCGAATTTGAGTAACGATGAAGTCGAGCAGCTGATCGAATCGTCGGCCGACACTATTTACCATCTCAATCCGGGATATAGAGGCCTCTTGGGTGCGGGACGAATAAATTGCTATGGTTGGATCTCTACCGGCGTCAACGAGGAGGCGGTCATTCCCGACCGCCTTGTACTCTGGCAGAATTACCCCAATCCTTTCAATGCGACAACGTCCATTAGATATGCGCTGCCGCGTGAATCTGAGGTGACCTTCGATGTTTTCAATATCGTCGGCCAGATGGTTGTCTCGTTAGACGTCGGCATTCAACCCGCGGGGGTACACACCTTGAATTGGGACGGCGACCGATTGTCGTCGGGCATTTACTTTTGTCGAATAAGCGCCGCCGGTCTCTCAGAGATGCGTCGGTGCACCTTGCAGAAATAGGGAGCTACCCCGGCGCCCGCTATTGCGGCCGTGGCAGCCCAAACGGATTCAAGAGGCCGAACTCTCGATGACGTCGGCGGCTTCCGGCAACTCCTGGCTGGGACCTTTGAGCCGTCTGACTATATCATCAGTTGTCGTCACATAAGCGAAGCCGAAGGCTATATTCGTCAGGGTCGCCAGATGCATCTCCTCCGTGATGCTGCCGGTGGCGTCCGCCAGGAAAAATACCCTGTGGTCTCGGTAGTAGGCATCGCGCGCCGTCGATTCACAGCACATATTGGTCATGATTCCCGAAATGACCAGGTCTTCGATATTCAAGCCCCGCAGCACCGTTTCCAGATCGGTATTGTAAAATGCGGAATAGCGATGTTTGTAGATTATCTTCTCCCGAGCGCAGGGTGCGACGGCGCCGTGGACCAGGCTCTCAGGGGTTCCTTCCACGCACATCCCCTCCCACCACCACTTCATTATGCCGGCGTCGGAACCATCGGCGTTGTGCACGTGGCAGGTATAGATCACCGGCCGGGAAGCTTCCCGAAAGGCCTTCAGAAGCCTTTTGATATTAGGCAGAATCGCCAATCCACCGCAAGTGAACGTGGGCGACCCCGGGTCGAGAAAGAAATTTTGCATGTCGATGACCAACAGGGCGGCGCTGGATATATTCATTTCCATCTTGTGCTGGTTGAAAGGCCCGATTTTCTCGAGCCACTGCGCGGTCTTCAACTCCAGCGTCTCGGGTGTCACATATGAGTCCATTAGTTCCTCCGGCAGGGCTGATGTTTCCAGTCGATTGCTCCACGGCATTGGTGGATGAGCGCCCCCGATTTCCACTGAGATTGATTACCATTATCGGGTAGGTTAGTCAAGCGTAATTATCGAAATAATCGCTTTCGAATATGCGAATTCGCCCTCCAGTTTCACCCCCGGCATCACTTCCCCATTTCTTTTATGATTGACCAGCACCAGGGAGAAGATTATTTTGAATTTGGCGATAGGACTTTGATAAGGATGTATTTCGATGGTTGAAGGACTGCTCAAAAAGATCGAGGACGGCAAATTCGAATTTGTCGATATTAAATTCACCGACATTCGCGGCGCCTGGCGCCACATAACTCTCCCCGCGGACAAGTTCACGGAAAAGACTCTTACCGATGGAATCGGCATCGATGGCTCATCGGTCGGCTTTCTATCTGTCAAGGCCGGGGATATGATAGTCAAGCCGGACCCTTCGTTTCACTTCATAGACCCGTTCTGGCAAATGCCGGTCATGTCCGTGGTCGGCGATATCTACGAGGTCAACCCCACGGAGCCTCATGCCCGAGACCCTCGTTTTACGGCCTCGAAGGCGATCAAACGGCTGCACAAAATCCTTCCCGGCGCCGAGGCAGTGATGGGGCCGGAATTCGAGTTCTACCTGTTTGACGAGGTCCGCTACGAGCAGGGGCCTAATCACGGTTCCTACTTCGTCGATTCGGACGAGGCGGAATGGAGCTCCGCCAAAGAAGGCAAGGTGAATCTCGGCCACCACGTTCGCCACAAGGACGGTTACCATGCCGCGCCGCCGCTGGACAAGACTTACGAGATTCGCGCCCAAATCTGCAGGCTTCTTAAAGAGGCGGGTCTCGATGTCAAGTATCATCATCACGAAGTCGGCGGGGCGGCGCAGCAGGAGATCGAAACATCGTTTGGCCCGTTGCTGGAGATGGCGGACAAATCGCAGCTGGCCAAATATCTCATCAAAAACGCCGCCGTCAAACTCGGCAAATCGGCCACGTTCATGCCCAAGCCGCTCTCCATGGAACCCGGTTCCGGTCTGCATGTGCACCAGTATCTCGCCAGGGATGGCAATTCGATATTCTATGACGATAAGAAGCCGTTCAATCTGGCCGACATGGGGCGCTACTACCTGGGCGGCCTTTTGAGACACGCTCCCGCGCTCCTGGCGTTCACCAGCCCATCGACTAATTCCTTCAGACGCCTGGTGCCGGGTTACGAGGCCCCCGTGAGGATATGCTACTCGGTCGGGAATCGCACGGCGGCGGTGCGCATACCCGGATATATCAAAGACCCGGCGGTGATGCGTGTCGAGTTTCGTCCGTCGGATGGGACCGCCAATATTTATTTCGCATTTGCGGCCATGCTCATGGCCGGCCTCGACGGCATCGAAAACAAGATCGACCCCGGCGAGCCGTTCAACCGCGATGTTTCAAGTGTCGCCGCGGCCGACTCCCTCAAATGCCCGCTTCTGCCGGCGTCTCTCTCCCGCGCCCTGGAGGCGCTCGAAGCCGATGTTGGTTTCCTGCGCCGGGACGATGTATTCTCCTCGCAATTGATAGACACCTGGCTGCAACTGAAATATGACGAAGTAGAGCAGGTCCGCTCCCGCCCCCACCCCTGGGAGTTCCGGCTGTACTACGATACGTAGGCTGTAGAGCTCGGCAACTTCACAGGAATTCGCGGCTCCGGTGGCGTCAGAAGATACTTCTGATGCATTTCCCGATCTATAAAAGGAACTCCACCTGTAGTCCTGCGGGCTTCGGCATAACCCTGCCCGAACCGGATTATTCATGATATAGGCCATCTTTATATCGTATTTTCTCTGCGTGAATAATTCCACGTCATCGAATCTATCCTGCCATAATTTAAATGACCTGTTGGGCTTGTCGGGAGTATATCTCGACAAGAGCCTTAAATGCTTCTCATATTTAGGACTGGATAAAATCAGCCTCTTTATCTGCACCGATGTGAATTTCTTGAAATCCCTCATTATGACCGAAAGCGATAGCTTATCTGGCAATGATAAGATAATGTGTAGATGATTGGGCATCAGAACATATGCATCTATATCGAATCCATATTTATTTCTATAGTACCCCAAAGAGTCGATTACAGGACGCGCGCAGTCGGGATGTCTGAATACGGGTATAAAGCCGACCACCGAAGTCGTGACAAAAAAGCATCCGCCCCTGATTCCGTTCCTATGCCGTAGTCCCACTCCATTAATATTAATATGGGACAAGCCAACGCGAAGCAACTCCGATTTCAGGCTTGACAGCGTCAGAAGTAGCTTCTGACGCCACCGCAACGAGGTCGAACAGGTCCGCTCCCGCCCCCACCCCTGGGAATTCCGGCTGTATTATGATGCTTAAGCCGAGCGGTTCGTCAAACTCGTTGGCATATGGCGCTATGAAACTGAGCCGATAAAAATAAGGGGCGAAACAGGTTCGCCCCTTTCCCCCCTCGCCCCAACAGGAAGAGCATTCAGGATATTCTGAATTACCTTTTGCTCGTAAACGACCTTTAGGCGCTAATGCTTCGCGGGCAGCGGCGTCTTATTCTGGCTGTCGTTTGATTTTGTCTGAGTGGCTACCCCCTGCGTAGTGGTAGGTTCGTACATGGCCATGGTCTGGCGCCACATCTTGGAGTTTTCCATCATCTTGTCGCGGTAGGCGGTCATCATCGCCTGATGTGCGGTCATCTCCTGCTTCAACTGCGCCTGGTCGGTTATGGCCATCATCTTGTTGTAATGCTCCTCGATCTTGGCCCATTCGTCGGCCAGGGCCTGGTCGCTTTTCCAGAGCTCCCGCATGCTGGCGTGCCAGTCTCCTTTGGGCTGCATCATGGTGCCCATTTCATGCGTCTTCGAGCTTGGGCTGGTCGTCTGAGCCGATGACAAAGCTGTCATCGTGGCCATCACGAACATGGCCATCAATGCGACGGAAAAGGGTTTGCGTAACATATCGCTTCCTCCTCTTAGCGGTTAACGTTTCTTGCGTGCAACTGCGACTCGTCGGCATTCTTCATTGGGTTCTGCCTCGATGTTGAATACATTTATTTGACCGTTCTATTTTTGAAGCTGCGAATGGTTCCCGGGAATTTTCACAATGATTATCAATTTCGACAATCGGCACCCTTTTCGCCGCCGGGAATGCTCCCGGTCATCCAAATCAAATTTCATTAAGCACTTGAGGTTATTGTCCGATGATACTATAATGGTGGGGTTCGGTGTCCGCCGGCCCGCCGAGGCGGGCCTGCCAGGCCGACCCTTAGAACGTGAAAATCGGAAGTTTGGTAAAGGCTTTTCCCGGAGGAGGAGATGAAAAGCGCGAAACTGCTAATTCTATTAGTCGGGGCATCTGCGGTAATATGGGCAGCATGTGCTAAAAAACCGGCCACCATCAAAGGGCGCGTTACCGACGCCGAGGGCAAGGCGCTGGCCGGCGCCGCCGTATTCACTGTCCCACAGCGACAGTCGACATTGACTGACAGCGACGGCTTTTTCATTTTCCAGGAACTGCCTCCGGGCGAATATTCGCTCCTGGCCAAATTTGACATAGATTCCACCGTCAAATTGATCGGCCAGGTCGGCCCCGGCGAGACAGTTACGTATGACATGGTCATATTCAGGACTCCTCCACCGCCACCACCGCCTCCGCCTCCACCGCCCGTGGACACGGTCAAGAAAGTGGAGCCGCCTCCCCCACCGCCTAAAGAATTGCCACCCCTCACCGACCCGGCTCTCGAGGCCGGCGGCAACGTGCTCCACCTCGGCTCTTCGGAGTTCTTCAGGCGCTTCGAGGTGGAATCATCGGATGGCCTGGTATGGGAACTGAAGAAGGAAAAGGACTCAAAGCTGCGCTTCAAAGGTGGACGTTTGTTCGAGGGTTATTTCGCGGGGCCCTACCACAAATATTGGGAGACCGCCGCTCGCCGCCTCGAATACGACGGCCGCATCTGGATATATATTCATGGCCCCGATAAAGTTGTCGAGGGAAGCCGGGCGATCTCCATCGGCATCCCGCTCGACCTTCCCGGCAATGCCGAAATCGACTCTGTTGTGGTCGAGTACGGCCTGCCTCGTTTCCCCGATGAGTACGCATCGGGCGACGTGCAGTTGCGGCTGCTCGGCGAGACCGCTTCCGATATCACGATCCTCATGGATTGGAAGCGGGTCGACCACAATGAGAACGGGCTCATCAAGAAGCAGGTCATCATGCCTCGCGGCGCCAACCGCAAGCTCCAGACAATCACGATAGAAAGCGATTCCGACGGCGATGCCGCCTGGGACGACCTCATGGTTCGCCCCCTGGTCTATTTCCAGATACGTTATTAAAACATGCGGGGAGACGACCTCCCCGCCTGCAGCGCCTGATTCCACAACTGTAGGTCGGGAGCTTGCTCCCGACGTTTCATGAAGTAACGCTCCTACACCTCTTCCCCAAACGGCCATGCCGGCAGGTTGCAGCGGCGGGGCTTGTCATGGCGGTTACCGAGGGCATAATCGGCCTGCATCAGCTTCTGTATCTCCCTGGTCCCTTCATATATAGATGCCCCTTTGGCATTACGGTAATACCTTTCCACCGGATACTCGTCCGAAAAACCGTAGGCCCCGTGGACCTGGACAGCGTCGGCGGCGGCCTGATCTGCCGCTTCTTAATACCTTGACCAAAGGTTGCCAATCATATTATAATTTAAATCAATTAGTACTAGGAGAGTGCATTTGAGTGAGCAACTAACACTTGATCCATCTTTGAGCTCATGTCAATAGTTGTGTAAATTCATTTTTCAAGCAGCGACCATTTCGCGTTTCTTTTTCTCTGTCTTATGTTCCTTTACTTCAATCCCGTCTTTAAATTTGACTCCACCGATGACCTTCTG
>Ga0315289_10003153_pt1 | contig 25063 bp, 25 predicted proteins | sample YL17G11_40_MG_FD_203452 | JGI IMG/M metagenome (GOLD analysis project Ga0315289, IMG submission 203452) | Sediment microbial communities from Yellowstone Lake, YNP, Wyoming, USA - YL17G11_40 | ecosystem: Environmental > Aquatic > Freshwater > Lake > Sediment | place: USA: Wyoming | collected...
GAGTGTGTAACAGACCTACGTCCCAGGGTAGAAGTAACAATGTTGAGTAGCTCAGACGATCCGTTCAACGACCCGAATTTCCGAAGGTGGCAGCTAAAGCGACCGGAGGAGAGGGGAACCTTCGAGAAGGGCGAACCGATTCTGCTACGGGCATTGGCTCGCCCTGGCTTGAAGAATCGAGTGGTAATGCTCAACGCCACCTCCGCGTGCAGATCAGACGTGGTTGCGGTGATGGGCGTGAGGAGGAGGATATGTATCTGAGTAGATTTGTTATTGAGGATGTCAAGTGCTTTGGGCAGGTAGAACTTGACTTTCTTCGCCACGAGGGCGAGGTCAAACGCTGGAGCGTCATCCTGGGCGAGAACGGCACAGGCAAGAGCACACTTCTTCAGGCTATCGCTATGGCTTTGATGGGCCCTGACCCGGCCAACCGTTTGCGACGCCCCGACGGGTGGGTGCGCACTGGCTGCATGACCGGCAGGCTGGTGGCCGAGATCCTGCCTGGCCAGAGCGACCAGTTAACTGGCGGAGGCAGGCCGCGCACCCAGACATCTTACAAAGCCTCCTATGCCATCACCGGGACCGTCGAGGTGGATATCGGTGGTGTACTCTACGACCGGCCCACTATCGTGTTCGATGGAACGAGATCACAACTGAATGCCCTGAAGCGTGGCCCTTTGTCGGAAAAGTCTGCTGGCTGGTTTGCGGCCGGTTATGGCCCCTTTCGGCGCCTGCGCGGTGGTTCGGTAGATGCCACACGGCTGATGTACCCGGGCCAGAAGGAAGCACGCTTTGTGACCCTCTTTCGCGAGGATGCGGCGCTAGAGGATCTGGATGAGTGGTTGAAAAACCTGGACCACCGCAGCAACGAAAATAGCGACGTCGGCAAACGTGCCCGGCAGGTCCGGGACCTGGTCGGGACCGTCACAGGACACCTGTTGCCAGAAGGCGTACGCCTGGCGCGCATCGGTCCCGATGGGGCCTTCTTCAACACCCCATATAGCCAGGAGACGCCGATGCCGGAACTCAGCGATGGCTACCGTGCCATGCTGGCACTGGCGGCCGATCTGTTGCGCCGCCTGGACGAAACCTTTGAACGTACAGAGGATTGGGTGGACGGCGAAGGAAAGATCGTCGCCGAGGGCGTGGTGCTCATTGACGAGTTGGACGCTCACCTCCATCCTGTCTGGCAACGAGAAATCGGCTTTTGGCTGAAAGAGCGATTTCCCAACATGCAATTCATCGTCGCCACCCATAGCCCATTCATCCCTCAAGCCGCCGATACGGACGCTATCTTCGTTCTACGTCAGCAAATGCCAGAAGCGGATCGCGTGGCCGCATACCAGGATGAGCCCTCCGTCCTGGGCTGGCGCGTCGAACAGATATTGCACGTTTTGTTCAACCTGTCGGGGACGCGCGACCCAGAAACGGAGCGCAAAATGCGTCGCTACGCCGAGTTGCAGGCTCGCGCTGCCGCTGGCACCCTTTGGGAAAGTAACGAACTGAGCGAATTGTCCGCCTGGCTGGATGCCCATCTTTCCCCACCCGGCGATACGGCGGACGAGATGCGCAAATATCGTGACATTCAACAGCAGGTAGAGGTGCTTGCACAACGCCTGAGAGGGTCTGGCAAAAATGCTTAGAGTGAACTGCCCCCTTCTGCCGAAAAATCTGCAAACTTATCTGGATAGGCAGCGCCAGCAGGACAAGCCCTGGAACAGTCTGAGCCGGCCACAGATGGCACGACGGATCAAGGACTGCTTGCGGCGAGCATTTCATGACAAGTGTGGCTACTGCGAGCAGATTGAGGCGCAGACGATAGACCACTTTTGGCCCCAGACCACAGCCCAAAAGCGTTGGGACTGGGAGAACCTGGTCCTGGCTTGTGACGTGTGCCAGTCGAAGAAACTGGACCGTCCGCCGGTAGATGAGCAAGGCTACCAGATGCTCAACCCGCGCCACGATGAGCCACTGCGGTTCCTCTACTTTGACTTCCGCACCGGTCTTGTGACGTCTTTTCCCTCCTCCGAGGAGGCCATCGCCCGTGGTCGTCTGACCATTGAGCGATTGGCCCTGGATCGTCGCACTGCGCTGACCGAGGCACGTAGACGGAAATTCTGGGACGTGATGGGCTACGTAGTACGTGTCGTGCAACCTGTGTCGGTGACGGATGCCGAGGAGGCGTGGCGCCAGTTGGTGGATCATTTGCAGCCAGGCGCTCCTTACCTGGGAATGATCCGCCAACTCCTGCTGACACCCAATGCTTATACACCGCTGATTACAGAACTAAAACGAGTTCGGCCAGGACTCGATGAGATCATCAGCGGATGGTGTCTTCCACTGCAAGATAGGTAAGGTCTGATCCTATGGCCAGTACCGCCCTGCGCGACTACCCTTTCCAACTTTCCTACACCACCGGCGACGACCCCCTCCACACCTTCTACGTCCCCGCCCTCTCCGCCGGCGTCCGCTACGACCGCATGGCCGGCTTCTTCACCTCGAGCGCGCTGGCCGTCGCCGCGGCCGGCGTGGCCCACCTGATTACCAACGGCGGCAAGATGCGCCTGCTCGTCGGCGCGCAGTTGCAGCCGGAGGACGTGGAAGCCATCCGCCAGGGGCACGACCTGCGAGAGGTCGTCGCCGCCCGCCTGGGTCCTGCCCTGCCCGATCCTGAAACGCTGGCCGACCGATTGATGCACGACCGGCTGGCCGCGCTGGCCTGGATGGTGGCGACCGGCGCACTCGAGATGCGTGTCGTCCTCCCCACAGGGCCGGATGGACTCCCGCTTCCCGCGCCCGCATCTCAAGACTATTTCCACCCCAAAGTTGGCATCTTCACCGATGCCGCCGGGAACCAGGTCGCCTTCAGCGGCAGCGTCAACGAGTCTGAGACCGGTTGGCAGCACAACTACGAACAGTTCATGGTCTTCTGCTCCTGGGCGGAAGGCCGGCTCTACGTGGCCGAGGCGGTGGGTCGCTTCGAACGCCTGTGGTCGCAGCGCGAGCCGGACTGGATTTCGCTTCCGATCCCCGAGGCGGCCCGCCAGCGCCTTCTGCGCTATACCCCCTCCAGCGCACCCACGCACGATGCGCTGGAACGGCCGCCAAAGGCGCTACGCGAACGGATCTCGCAGATGGTGCTGGCCCCCGCTTTGCAGCAGGAGCGCGTCTTCTGCCAGTTCTTGCGCGATGCGCCCCGCCTGGCCGGGGCGTCGGGGCTGGGGGCGGCTACCTGTGCGCTCGTGCCCTGGCCACACCAGCAGGCCGTCGCCCGCCGCGTGGTGGAGAGTTTCCCCGCCCGCTACCTGCTGGCCGACGAGGTCGGCCTGGGCAAGACCATCGAGGCCGGGTTGATCTTGCGCCAGTTGTGGCTGAGCGGGCTCGTGCGCCGCGCGCTCATCCTGGTCCCCAAGTCGGTGCTGCGCCAGTGGCAGGAGGAACTGTACGAGAAATTCGCGCTCAACGTGCCGGCCTACGACGGTGTGGTCTTTCGTGACGTCTGGGGGGAGGAGTACGCGCCGGCCACCCTGAACCCGTGGGACAGCGTGGACCTGGCGCTGGCCTCCAGCCAGTTGGTCAAGCGGCAAGACCGCCAGCGAGCGCTGTGGGAGGCCCGCCCGTGGGACCTGGTGATCGTGGACGAGGCGCACCACGCCCGGCGCCGGGACCTGCTCGACCTGGACCGCTACCGTCCCAACCGGCTGTTGGAACTGCTCAACGCGTTGCAGGCCCGCACACGCGGGCTGCTCCTGATGACGGCCACCCCCATGCAGGTCCACCCGCTCGAGGTGTGGGACCTGCTCAACCTGTTGGGTCTGAGCGACGAATGGGGGGCCGCTGGGCGCACCTTCCTGCGCTTTTACGACCAACTGCGCCGCCCGGTGGAGGAAGTGGATTGGCCGTTCATCTTCCGCCTGCTGCGCTCAGAACTGGCGATGGGGGATGGGAAGTTGGATGGGCAGTTCGCGGCCACCGCCTTGAAGGAGCTGGGGCCGGTGGACTGGGAACGGGTGCGTGGGCTGATAGATGATGGCGACCCGGGGCGCACCATTCCCCACCTGCCGCCCAAGGCGCGCTGGATGGCGGTCAGCCTGGCCAAACGGCACACCCCGCTGCGTCGCCTGGTCTTTCGTAACACGCGACGCTTGCTGAGAGAATACGTCCGGCAGGGTGTGCTCCAGGCCAACGTGCCTCGCCGCGATCCGCGCCTGGAGTGGATATCCATGCGGGATGAGGAGCAGGCGCTCTACGCGCGGATCGAGGAGTACATTGCCCGCTTCTATCGCAAGTACGAAGACGAACGCACAGGGTTGGGCTTTGTGATGACCGTTTACCGCCGGCGCTTGACGAGCAGCTTCTACGCCGTCCAGCAGAGCCTCAAGCGGCGGCTGGCCTTTCTGCGCGGCCAGGCCAGCCTGGGGCTGGTGGACGACGACGTGGAACAGGAGGAATTGAGCCTGGACGTGGATGAACTGGGGCCGGTGGACCGCTCTTTCTTCCGCGACGAGATCGCCTACGTCGAGGACTTTGTGCATGCGCTGGGCGTGCTCGGCGGCCACGACTCCAAGGTCGAGCAATTGCTGCAAGACCTGCGCGAAATCTTCCGCCAGCGAGACACCGTGCTCGTCTTCACCCAGTACACCGATACGATGGATTTCCTGCGCGAGCAACTGCGGCAGAGTTATGGGAGCCAGGTGGCCTGCTACAGCGGGCGCGGCGGCGAGCGCTGGGACGGCGTGATGTGGGCACCGGTGACCAAAGAGGAACTCAAGAACGCTTTCCGGGCCGGCCAGGAGGTCAAGCTCCTCCTCTGCACCGAGGCAGCCAGCGAGGGCCTCAACCTGCAGACCTGCGGTGTGCTGATCAACTACGACATGCCGTGGAACCCGATGCGCGTAGAACAACGCATCGGGCGCATAGATCGCATTGCGCAGCGCTACGAAGAGGTGTGGATCCGCAACTATTTCTACGAGGACACCGTCGAGGCGCGCGTCTACCAGGCCCTCTCCCGGCGCATAGACTGGTTCCAGGACGTGGTGGGGCCGCTGCAGCCCATCCTGGCGCACGTCGGGCGCACGATCCAGGCGCTGGCAATGGTGCCGGAGGCCGAGCGGCAACAGGCTCTGCAGGTGGAACTGGAGCGCATCCAGGCCGAACTGGACAACGTGCAGGCTGGCCTGGATTTGGATGAATGGGCTGAACAGGCCGAAGGGCACGCGCCGCTGGATACACCGGTGACACTGCCGGAATTGGCCACTTTGCTGACCACCTTGCCGACGTTGCGCTCCCGCTTCCGCCCCCACGAGACCATCGGGAAAGCCTTCTGGCTGCAATGCAACGGCCAGGAGATCGCCATCACGTTCGACCCTGCGACGTTCGATGCCCACCCCAACACACTGCAACTGCTCACCTTTGGCAACCCCCTGCTCGAGTCGCTGCTGGGGCAGATTCCGGCGTTGAGTGAGGACGAGGGAGCCGCAGGCCGTATCCTGCGCCTGCAGGTGGAGGTGCCACTCCCGCGCGTCGCTTATTATGCGCTGGAAGCCAACGGGCAGCCCCGCCGGCTGGAGCGGCTGGCGGACGTGCGGACCGCGTTGGAGGCTTCCACGCCCGGCGGCACGTGGTCGGAGGAGGCCATCGCAACAGCCCGGCGCGCTCTACAGGCGTCCGTCGAAGCGGAGTGGGAATCCATGAGGCGCGCCCAGGCGCTCCTGGAGCAGGCACAGCGGAGCGCGCTGGTCGCGCGGGCTGCCCGGCTGTTGCTCGATGCTGCGTTGGTCGAACTCGCGCTGGGGCAGCAACCTGCCATGTTCGACCAGCAGGCGTACCCGGCCGCGTTCGACGAGGCGGCCGTCATCGGGCTCAAGCGGCACGGATACCCGTGGGCGCCGCTGTTGAAGATCGCGCGTTCCCACGTCCAGCCGCCGCGCCCGACCGATCCCTTCTTCGTCGAGATCCAGAACGAGCCTGTGGATCGGCTCAGGCGACGATTCGAGACGTTGATGCAGCGGGCGACGCGGTTGGTGGAAGATACACCCCGTAGTAACGACTTTAGTCGTTCTGAAGTCGCCACTACGAGCTCATCATAAGCATTGTGGAGGATGCCCCATGGTCATTACACACGAACTGCAACTGCACACTCGCGGCAACACCGACGTCCAGGACATCACCCCCCAGGTCGCCCGGGCCGTGCAGGAGTCAGGACTCCGGGCGGGGATCGTGACAATCTTCTGCCCGGGCTCCACCGGCGGCCTGACCACCATCGAATACGAGAGCGGTGTGATCGCCGACCTGCAGCAGGTACTGGATGAGATCGTGCCCCCCGACCGGGACTACCGCCACCACCTGCGCTGGGGCGACGACAATGGCCGCTCCCACATTCGCGCGGCGCTGCTCGGCCCCTCGCTCACGGTGCCTTTCGTGGATGCCCGCCTCACGCTCGGTACCTGGCAGCAGATCGTCTTCCTCGACTTCGACACGAGCCCCAGGTCCCGGCGATTGGTAGTGCAGATAATAGGAGAGTAGACAGGAGGGTTCTTATGGCTAAAGATACCCCCAGCTTTACCGAACTGACCCATCAAGTCGTGCGCGAGTCGCCTGAGCCGCTGCCGTTCCGCGAAATCCTGCGGCGCGTGCACGCCATCGCGCCCATCACGACCCGCAACCCCGAGGGCACAATCCGCAGCGCGATCGGCCAGAGCCGGCTGATCGTCGCCACAGGCGACGGGCGCTATGGCTGGAAGCCGCGCCTCATCACCGGCTCGGTGCTCCGCCTCACCCTGTCGGAATCCGAAGTAAACGCAATGGCGCAGCGCTGTGGGACATCACTTCCCACCTGCTGGCGACCGGGCAGTATCGGCATCCGATCCCGCCTGACCCCATCTCGGAGCTCTGGACGCCGGAAGTGTGGAGGCCCAAGATGAAAGGGAAAGAGCCCTACGGAAGGTGGGCATTTACAGGCGGAGCGGACGCGGCCAGCCTGCTCATCAGAAGGCTGCTCGAGACAACGGCCCAGCTTCGTGACGAGTGATGACGATCATTCAGGGCAGAATCTCAAAGTAGGGGCAGTGTCGGGGGCGTATAGCCATAAAATGACGACGATCCAACGTCAGGATTTTCGTGATGCCCCGCCGTTCGGCAATAGTCACAATCACGGCGTCCACAAAATCCAGCCGCATGTCCGCGTACTGGGTAAGAATCTCTACAATGCGTTGCAAGTCCTCTTTGGCAATGGGGTCAAGTTGTACATCACCTATGGACAGTTCATTGACAAAGCGACGCATCGCCAGATGTCCGATCTATCTCAGTTGCCAGAATCTCTTCGTCCCGCTCTGCGATATCCCCCTGTCCTGATGCACCTAGATTGGCGATGGCGAGCAAGAATGGCATAGTAACGGGAACCGCCTGGGCCTTTTCTTCGTACACCTTCAAGGCCTCGGCGATGACCTCCACCGGTTTGCGCCGTTCCCGGAGTGCGATACTTTTGATCCGTCGAACCAACCTTTGGTCTGAGATTTGAATGATCATCAGAACCTCCTCGTTGTTGATTGTATCATAATGTGAAGAAACGAGCAATAGAATTCAGCGAAGGAGCACTGAAAATGGCACAAAAAGCAGGCGCGCAAATCAGTACGAAAGCCTTCGTTCAATCCCTGGCCATCCTGTTCGTCCTGATGATGGCCGCCGGCGTTCTCACGCGGGTGGTCCCCGCCGGACACTACACCCGCACCGTCCAGGAAGGGCGAGAGATCATAGACCCACAGTCCTTCCAACTGGTGGCCCGGCCACACTATCCGCTCTGGCGCTGGTTCACCGCCCCCGTGGAGGTCCTTGGAGGCCCCGATGGGCTCACCATCGTCACGATCATCCTCTTTCTCCTGATGGTGGGGAGTTCTTTCGCCGTGCTGGACAAGAGTGGCATCCTCAGCGCGACTATCGCCCGCGTCGTGCAGGCGTTCGGGCAGCGCAAGTACGTCCTCCTGCTCGTCGTCTCGTTTCTGTTCATGCTCGTCGGTGCCTTCTTCGGCATCTTCGAGGAGGTCGTGCCGCTTGTTCCGGTGATGATCGCGCTCTCCTACTTCCTCGGCTGGGATTCGCTCGTCGGGCTGGGGATGAGCATCCTGGCCACGAACGTGGGGTTCTCCGCCGCCATCACCAATCCCTTCAGCATCGGCGTGGCGCAAAAGATCGCCGGCCTGCCCCTCTTCTCCGGCGCCTGGCTGCGCATCCTGATCTTCCTCGCCATGTACGGTGTCTTTGCCGTGTTCCTCGTGCGTTACGCGCGGAGCGTCGAACGAAACCCACAGGCCTCTCCCGTGTTCGAAGAGGACCGCGCCGGGCGCGCCAAATACCAGGCGCTCAAGTTGGACTCCCTCGCAGGTAAAAGCCCCCGGCTGGGGCGGGCGTTGGGCTGGTTCCTGGCCTTCATCCTCCTGATCCTCCTAGTGCTCGTAGCAAGCCCGTTCCTCCCTGCTATCTCCCAGTTTTCCCTCCCCCTCGTGGGGCTCCTGTTCCTGGTGGGGGGAGTCGGCGCCGGTCTCGTAGCGGGGGTCGGCGGGAGGACAGTGCTGAAGGCTGTGAGAGAGGGCATATCCGGCATCGCCCCCGGCATCCCGCTGATCCTCATGGCCGCCAGCGTCAAGCACATCGCCGCGCAGGGCGGCATCATGGACACCATCCTCCACAGCACCTCCCAATCCTTTTCCCAGGCCAGTCCCTTTGTTGCCACATTGATTGTATATGGACTCACTTTGGGCATTGAATTCTTCATCGGTTCCGCCTCCGCCAAAGCCTTCCTCATGATGCCGATTATCCTCCCGCTGGCCGACCTGGTCGGCGTGACGCGCCAGGTGGCCGTGTTGGCCTACTGCTTCGGCGACGGGTTCTCGAACCTGGCCTATCCCACCAACCCGGTGCTCCTGATCTGCCTGGGCCTCACCGTCGTGAGTTATCCCAAGTGGCTCAAGTGGTCGCTGAAGTTGTGGTTCTGGGTGATCCTGATCACCGTGGCCTTCCTGGCGCTCGGCGTGGCGATCCGCTTTGGCCCGTTCTGAGGAGGCCGCCGTGGCAGAGGTGCGCGCCTGGTTCCCCAGGGGTTACGAAGAATCGCGGGCCAGGTTCCGCCAGGACCTGGGCCTGGTCCAGCAGCGCTGGCCGGACACCCGGTTGGGGTGCCACCGCCTCAGCGGGGACGAAGACCTCACGATTGACTGGCTCCAGGCGGAAGCGCTGGAACGCAAGGAGCGGCTCCTGGTGCTCACCACGGGCGAGCACGGCATCGAAGGCATCGTGGGAGCGGCCGTACTCCAACTCTTCGTCGTCGAGTTCCTCTCCCGGCTGGAGCCCGAATCCACCGGCATGCTCCTCGCCCACGCGATCAACCCGTGGGGCATGAAGCACCGGCGGCGGACGAACCGGGCGAACGTGGACCTGAACCGCAACTTTGTGACCTCGCTGGACGAATCGATCAATCCCGATTATGCCAGGCTGAAGCACTTTCTGAACCCACAGGGCCCGCTCGGCAGCCTGTTCTGGAGCAACCTGTCCTTCTTTCTCCGGCTGCTCTGGAGCGTGACTACCTTGGGGATGCCGCGGTTCCGCCAGGCGGCGCTTTTGGGGCAGTACCGCTTCCCCCGCGGAATCTACTATGGCGGCGCAGTGCGCCAGGAGGAGACAGGCGTGCTGATGGACCTGTACCGGAGTCATATCCAGGCGTACAGGCAGATCGTGCACCTGGACGTGCACACCGGGTACGGGCCGCGCTACCAGATGAGCCTGGTCAACTCGTGGCTGGAACCCCGGGGCTCGGACGAACTTGAACGGCTGTTCTCGTACCCCCTGGCGGTGAAGGCCGACCCGGCCGAGTTTTACCGCATGCAGGGCGACATGATTGACTACGTCTACGCGCTGGTGCAGAACGAGTTTCCAGAGCGGCGGTTCTACGCCGCCAGTTTCGAGTTTGGCACGCTGGGGGATTCTCTTGCCGCTGGCTTGCGCAGCCTGCGCACGTTGGTCTTCGAGAATCAGATGTACTGGTATGGCGCAAAGGCCCAGGCCACGAGGGAACGCATCGAACGTGACCTCCAGGAATTGTACGCTCCTCAGGAGGGGCGCTGGCGCACGAAGGCGCTGGCGGACGCACGCCAGGCCTGCGAGGGAATTCTCCGGGCGGAGGGGTTTCTCTCCCAATGAGTCACGAAGCCCCTGCTGCAATGGGGGACTTGCCAGGGTGTACGACGCCCCCCACGAAGTGGGGGGTGAGGTCACGGCTGCGCCAGGCGCCTGGGCTGGCTGTCACGCCACCCCCCACTGGCGTGGGGGGCTTGCCAGGGAGCACGACGCCCCCCACGAAGTGGGGGGCTTGCCAGGGAGCACGATGCCCCCCACGAAGTGGGGGGTGAGGTCACGGCTGCGCCAGGCGCCTGGGCTGGCCGTCACGCCACCCCCCACTGGCGTGGGGGGCTTGCCAGGGAGACTTGCCAATGAGAGGAGGAAATGATGCCTTTGGAGCCACCTTATCACGATCTGCCATCAGCCTACTTCTTGCACTATTTCTTTGGTTTCCAAACACGGCGCAACCGCCCTGTCTTTGTCGGCGAATTGCAGGAGCAAATCACTGCCTGGCTGGAAGAGGTATGTGCACAAGAGAACTACCACTTGCTGGCCCACCAGGTGCAAGAGAAACGCCTTGGAATGCTCCTTTCGCTCAGACCCACCCATTCGATCAGTAAAGTCGTCCAGGACATAAAAAGCACCGTTGCCAGGCAAGTCTTCGCACACCACCCGGAGACCGAAGCCCTGATCGGACGCAGAAACTTGTGGGCCAGTGGGTACAAGGTTGAGTCTGTGGGCGCAGCCACGACGGCGATGGTCAAGGGCTACCTGGACTCCCAGCGCGAGCATCACTCGGTACAGGCTCAAGAGCCGAGGGCTTTGGTCCGCTATGCTGCCCCTGATAGGCAGAGTTACCGCGGCTTTCACAAAGGCAAGGCCGTGTATCGCCTCAACCATCACTACGTGTTCACTGTCAAGCAGCGTCCGCGAGTGCTGGACGAGAAAATTGCACAGTATCTGGCCAATCTATGGCTTCAGGTTTGCCAAGTGAAGGAATACGACCTTCTGACTTTGGAGGTACTGGATGAGCACGCACACTGCTTGATTTCACAGAAGCCCACACAAGCGCCGCAAGAGGTGGCAGAAGCACTGATGAATAACACGTCTTTCTTGGCCCTTCAGAAATTTACTCACCTGCGGGAATGTTTTCCTGGCGACCAGCTCTGGATTCCGGGGTTCTTCGTGCGCAGTGTTGGGGAGAGGGTTACTGCTCAGGTGAAGTCATATTTCGAGCCAAGGGGACCGCGATAGGGGAGGTCCCCACCACAGGTGGGGTACGGTCATCGCTATGCCAGGCACCTGGGCTGGCAGTCACGGCACCCCCCACTGGCGTGGGGGGCTTGTGCAGAGGGGAGGGCTTGCGCCAGGCGCCTGGGCTGGCAGTCACGGCACCCCCCACTGGCGTGGGGGGCTTGTGCAGAGGGGAGGGCTTGCGCCAGGCACCTGGGCTGGCAGTCACGGCACCCCCCACTGGCGTGGGGGGCTTGTGCAGAGGGGAGGGCTTGCGCCAGGCGCCTGGGCTGGCTGTCACGGCACCCCCCACTGGCGTGGGGGGCTTGTGCAGAGGGGAGGGCTTGCGCCAGGCGCCTGGGCTGGCTGTCACGGCACCCCCCACTGGCGTGGGGGGCTTGTGCAGAGGGGGGAGGCTTGCAACGGGCAACCTGTGATGTATAATACAGCCAACCTCGCGCAAGGTCGCACGAGCCTGCGCCAGGTTTCCCCAACCCATTTGCCAATCAAGGAGACTGTCCTATGAAACGAGCCGTCAGCGTCAGCCTGGGAAGTTCCACCCGCGACAAGCGGGTGGTCGTCACGCTGGGAGGCGAGCAGATCCTCGTCGAGCGCATCGGTACCGATGGCGACGTCGAGAAGGCGCAGCGCCTGTACGCCGAGTTGGATGGCCAGGTGGACGCGCTGGGTGTGGGCGGGGTTGACCTGTACCTACGCCTGGACGAGCGCGAGTATCCGCTGCGCGCTGCGTTGAAACTGGTCAAAGACGTCCACCGCACACCCGTCGTGGATGGCCGCGGGTTGAAGCACACGCTCGAGCGGCGCGTGTTTGAGTTGGCCGCGCCCGCGCTCGGCGGTATACCCCACTTCCAGCGCGCGTTCGTGCCGGTGGCGGTAGATCGCCAGGGTCTGGCCGAGGCCGTGTGCGACGTGGCCGACCGCGTGACCTTCGGCGACCTCATGGTCGCGCTCGGCGTCCCGCTTGCGCTCCACGGTATGCGCCAATACCGCATCGTCGCGCGCATCATGCTGCCCATCGTCAGTTACTTCCCCATGAGCATGATCTTTTACGGCAGCGGAGGGGCAGAGTTCGAGCCCAAATACCAGCGCTACTGGCGGGAGTCCGACCTGCTCGCCGGCGATTTCCTCTTCATGCGCAAGTATCTGCCCGAGGACCTGCGCGGCAAGACGGTCGTCACGAATACGACGACGGCCGACAACGTCGAGTTCCTGCGCGCGCGGGGCGTGCGCGTGGTGATCACGACCACACCCCGCTACGAAGGCCGCTCGTTCGGCACCAACATGATGGAGGCGGCGCTGACCGCCTACGCGGGCAAAGGCCGGCCGCTCAGTGACGCCGAATTGAACGCGCTGATTGACGAACTGGACATCCGGCCGAGCGTGGAAAGGTTGAGTGAGTAGATGGGTAAATGAGTAGATGAGGAAAGGGGTAGATGAGGAATGGGTGTTTCACGTGAAACATGATAACCGAACAACCTGACAAGCTGTACTTGTCTCCCGCCTGCTTACCCCCTCCAACCTCCAACTTCCAACTTCCACAGTTGTACTTTTCACCCACTGATGCTAACATGCTCCATGGGATGGGCTTCGACTCCTCATTTACTCATTTCCTCATCTACCCATCTACCTGATTATTCACACAAGGAGGTCTCATCAATGGAACGCCTGAAACGCTTCTGGAACGCTTTCAAAGACATCGCTATCCTCTTCTCGTTCATCGTCAACTTTATCCTGGTCGTCCTGTTGCTCGTGATCAGCCTGCCGGCCCTGCAGGCCGTCTTCTCGCTCAAGACCGGCATGGTCGAACCGCTGTTGAACGACCTGGACACGGCCTTCGTCGGGCTGGGCGAGGCCACGATTGACACCACGATTCAGGTCAGAGATGCGCCTGTCCCCATCCGCTTCGACCTGCCGCTCAACCAACCCCTGACGATAGACTTCCCGTTGCCTATCGATCAGTCCACAGTCGTCGTCTTGACCGAACCGGTGCCGCTCGAGTTGCCAGCGCGCTTCAACCTGCCCGGCGGTGGTGGTTCGATCAACGGGTCCGTCTCTCTGGCCCTGCCGGCTGGCCTGCGCATGCCGGTCCAACTGAACATGACCGTGCCGGTCAAACAGGTCATCGCCGTGAACATGAACGTGCCCGTTGACCAGATCGTCCCCATCTCGATGGACGTGCCCGTGCACATCAGGTTAGGAGAAGCGGGGCTGAACCCGGCGGTCGAGAACCTGCGCGCGGTGTTTCGACCATTGAAGATGCAGATCGAAAGGCTGCCGGACGGGATAGCGCTTCCGTAAAGGACATGTCTCAGGCCATACGTCCTATCTGTGATTACGAAGGCTCCGCCTACTGCACCGAGTTCTGGGGGCATGGGCGGGGGTACGAAGACGCCGTCGAGCGCGCGGCGCTGCGGGTGCTGCTGCCTCCCACCGGCCGTCGCCTGATCGAGATCGGCGGGGGCTACGGGCGCCTGGCCGACCTGTACCGTGGCTACGACGAGGTCGTGCTGTTCGACTATGCGCTCTCGCAGTTGCGGCAGGGCTACGAACTGTGGGGCGAGGCCGGCCCCGGCGGCCGCCCCCGCTACACGTACGTGGCCGGAGACTTTTACCGGTTGCCTTTCGCCCCTGGGCTCTTCGACACGGTGACGATCGTGCGCACGCTCCACCACGCCGCCGACGCGCCTGCCGTGTTGCAGGGCGTGGCGCAGATTCTCGCCCCGGGCGGCACGTTCGTCCTGGAGTTTGCCAGCAAGCACAACCTGAAGGCGCTCCTGCGCTACATGGTGCGCCGCCAGGACTGGTCGCCCTTCGACCGGGAGCCGGTCGAGTTTGCGACGCTGAACTTTGACTTCCATCCGGCCTGGATGCGGGCGCGGCTGTCCGAGGCCGGGCTACGGGTGCAAGACGTGCGCACCGTCTCCCACTTCCGGCTTGGCCTCCTCAAACGCCTGGTGCCCACGCGGGTGCTCGTCGCGCTCGACCGGCTGCTGCAGCCGACGGGGAAACTGTGGCAACTGACGCCCAGCGTGCTCGTGCGCTGTACCGCCAGTACCGACAAACCCGCCGCGCCGCCGGGCACTTTCTTCCGCTGCACGGCCTGTGGCTCGACCATGCTGGTGGACGAGGGTAAGGCGCTGGCCTGCACGGATTGCGCTGCGCGCTTCGCCGTGCGCGATGGCATCTACGACTTCAAAGCGCCGCTGTAGTTAGAACAGGTTTGGTCGCGGCAGGAGACTGCGTTATAGTATTACTCTACGGTACCTGCGTGGATCGCGCAAATTCTCGAGTGACGATTTGTTCATTGTTCATTGGGACATTGTTCATTTGCGGCTTTGCCGCGCTATGAGATGAGCGCTATGGTTCGAAGGGCGTTGTTTGCTGACCTGGTCTTCAACGAAGAAGGACAGCCGGCCAGGGCGGTCTACATCGGCGAGGTGCCCCACTATGCCGTGCCCGATGGGGATTTCCTGCGCCACGTCGAAGCCGAATACGTGGACCGCCAGATCGTGGCGCTGATGCAGGAGCGCGTCCTGGCGATGCGCGACGCCGTCACCGAGGGCGTGGTCCACATCTTAGGCCAGGAGGATCTGTTCACGCGGGCCTCGATCGAGTACGCCATCGAACACATGGACCGCATCCTCGAGCCGGGCAACGTGGACGTGGACGAATTTCGTACCGCATTGTGGATGACGGGCTTCCGCGCCACGGTGAACGTGCACGGCGACGTGGTGCACCTGGAGCTCCCCGGCTGGGAGGGCGACGAAGATTCGTAGTAAGTTCGGAAGTCTCAGCCCGAACTTGTGCGGCTGGCAGAGTTGGTGTATACTGGTTTAGAAATTTGGATCATCAGACTTCGAGGAGGAGGGTCGAACCGATGAAGGTCTCCTGCCTGCAGGAAAATCTGGCCAAGGGCCTGAGCATCGTCGGGCGGGCAGTCTCACCCCGCTCCACGTTGCCGGTGCTCGGCAACGTGCTCCTGGCGACCGACGCCGGGCAACTCAAACTTTCTGCCACCAACCTGGAAGTGGGCATCAACTGCTGGATCGGGGCCAAGGTGGAGGAGGAAGGCGCGACGACCGTTCCGGCGCGCACCTTCATTGACCTGGTCAACGCGCTGCCGCCGGAACAGGTGAACATGGAACTGGTCGTGCGCACGCAGACGCTCAACCTGCGCGCCGGCCGCAGCGAAGCCAACGTCAAGGGCATTGACGCGCAGGAATTCCCCATCGTCCCGGTGCCCGAAGGAGAAGGGGGCATCCCCGTCGAGCCTGAGGTGCTGCGCACGGCGATTGAACAGGTCGCCTTCGCCGCCGCCACCGACGAGAGCCGCCCGATCCTCACGGGCGTGCTGGCCAGGTTCGAGGACACGCAACTCACGCTGGCCGCCGCCGACGGGTTCCGCCTCTCGGTGCGCACCATCCCGCTCTCCCAGCCCATCTCCGATCCCTTCAGCATCATTGTCCCCGCCCGGGCGCTGGTCGAACTGGGACGCATCAGCGGTGAGCAGAAGGAGCCGATCGTCATCACCGTGACTCCCACCCGCAACCAGGTGCTGTTCCAACTCACCCACATCGTGCTGGTGTCGCAGTTGATTGACGGCAACTTTCCCGACTATCGCCAGATCATCCCGCGCGAGCGCACGACACACACGGTCGTGGATACGGCTCCGTTCCTGAAAGCGTGCAAGACGGCACTCATCTTTGCCCGCGATGCGGCGCACATCTCCCGCCTGCACGTCAAGCCCGGCTCCGAGTTGGCCCCGGGCCACATCGTCGTCTCCGCCACCTCGGCCGAGACCGGCGACGACGTGAGCGAACTGGACGCCAGCATCGAGGGGCAGGAGATCGAGATCGCCTTCAACGTCAAGTACATGATCGACGTGCTCTCGGTCGCCGGCACGCCCCAGGTCGCGCTGGATACGACCATGCCCTCTAGCCCGGGCGTCCTGCGGCCCGTGGGCGACGTGGATTTCACCCACGTGATCATGCCGATGCATCTGGGGCGCTAGCCCTTGCGGACTGCAGCACAAAACGCCCTCAGGTCGCACGCCTGAGGGCGTTTCGCATCCTGCCTCCTGCATCCTGCATTCTACTCATCTACTTCAACCCGCACGTCGGCGTAGGCCGGCTTTTTCGCCAACCCTGGCTTCTTCCTCCTGTCTTCACTGCCCTTCTTTGCACTGCACCCCGCCTGCCGTTGGCGCTGGTTGCGCCGGTAAATGTGCCACAGCACCTGCAGCCGCAGCCTCAGTGAGTCGGTGTCCAACCCTGCCCGCAGCCGCAGCCAGGCCAGCGCCATGACGGCCAGCGCCACCCCGCTGAGCGCCAGCGCCGGTGACCACAGCGCTCCCCAGCCTGCCCCGCGCAACATCACCCCGCGCACGATCACCAGGTAATGCTGCACCGACGAGACAGCCGACAGCGCACGCATCACGCCGGGCAAGTCGCCTGCCGGCACCATAAAGCCCGACAGCGCCACTTCCAACATTGCCAACGCAAAGACGAATAGCAATGCTTGTTGCTGCGTGCGCGAGACGAGCGAGATGAGCGTGCCCCACCCAATCTGCGCCAGGATGAAGGGCACCGTGAGGAGCATCAGCGTGAGCAGCGAGCCGCGCAGCGGGACGTCGAACCAGATCGTGATTACCCCCGTCATCAACAGGCAGTCCACCAGCCCCACCAGCAAGGTCGGGATGGCCTTGCCGGCCATCAGTTCCAGCCGCCCCAGCGGCGTGACGCGCAGTTGTTCCAGCGTGCCCAACTCCCGCTCGCGCGTGAGGCTCTGCGAGGCGATGATCAGCGTCACCTGGTAGACGATCAGCCCCAGCATCATGGTGATGGCGTGCGGACGGTCGTCGAGAAAGGCGTTGAAGCGGGCCACGAAGCGCAACTCCACCGGCCCCCCACTGGCAACGGCGTGCCGGGCGGCCAGGTCCCGTATGATCTCGGCCGCCACGTTCTCGGTCGTGGTAGCAGCGACGGTCGAGACCACGTGGTTGGTCCCATCGGCGATGACCTGCACGTCGGCGCCTTGCTGAGGATTTGTCAATGCCCCTCCGTAGCCCGGGGGCACGACGACGATGACGGCGACCTTTCCGCTCTGCATCCACCCTTGTACCTGCGCCAGGTTGTCCCCATACGTCTTGATAGACAACTCGTCCGTTTGGTCCAGCCGGGCGATCAATTCACGGCTGGCCCGGCTACGGTCCAGGTCCACCACGGCCAGGGGCAGATTCCTCACGCCCCCTCCCGCCAGGCCGCCCATCAACACGAGTTCCAGCAATGGCCCCAGGAGTACGAACCCAAGCAGCAATTTGTCGCGGGCCAGTTGCAGGAACTCTTTGACCACCAGGCCCCAGATACGGTATAAAGATTCTCTCATCAGCGCATCCGTTTCTTGAACGTCAGTGTTCCCAACCCCACCCACACAACGGACAGAACCAACAATATCAGCGCTGGCTGCCAGACTTCGGCCAGCGAGGCTCCCTTGAGAAAGAGCGCACGACAGATGGTCACAAAGTGGGTGCTGGGCATGACGTAGGAGATAGCAGTGCCGACCAGGTCGGTGGTGTCTATGGGGTCGATCAGGCCGGCCAGGAAGAAGCCGGGCACGAAAAAGACGAACAATGCGATCACCGTGGCGGCCTGCTGGCTGCGCACCAGGTTGCCGATGAAGAGCGCCAACCCCACGCTGGCGAGCAGGAAATCGGCCGCCAGCACGACGAGCAACACTGGGCTGCCCCGGAAGGGCACACCGAACAGTACGGTCGCCGCCAGCCACACCGGCAGCAGCCCGACCAGCGCGGCGGTGACGTAGGCGACCAGTTTGCCCCCCACGTATTCCAGCCCGCGCACAGGCGTAGCCACCAGCGCTTCCAGCGAGCCGGTCTCGCGCTCGCGGGTCAGTGCCAGTGCGGCTGCCATCACGGGCAGCGAAAAGACGATGGGGATGAGCCCGGGGATCATGCTGTCCCGTTCGGACGCGTCGGGCAGATAGGCAGACCTGGAGCGGACCTCCAGTGGCGCGCGGGGCAGCGCGAGTTGGCGGCTCAGTGCCAGCCCGAAACGGGCGGCGTGGCCGAGCAGGCTGCCGGTGGCCTGCCCGGCGACGAGCGTGTCCACGCCGTCCAGGATGACCTGCACGGGCGCGGTGTCGCCGCGCTGGACTGTGTCGGCAAAGCCGGGCGGAATAATAAGCGCCGCGTCTATGCGGCGGTTTACCAGCGAGGCCTCGATCTCCTCATAGTTCGACACGTAGCCGACGGAGAAATCGGAATCGCTGGAAAGAGAGCCGGCGAACTGGCGCGACACGGGCGTGCGGTCCTGATCCCACAGCACCACCTTGAGGTGGCTGCTGCCGCTGACGAAGATGGTAGACAGCGCGACGAGGACGAGGGCCGGGGAGAGGAACACCATCCACAGCGTGCGTGGCTCGCGCAGGATGTGCCGGTACTCTTTGACCAGTATGCTGAGAAAACGTTTTATAGACATAGGCGGCGAAGTATAAAGCAAGACCTCAATCCTGTCAAACTGCTGAAAGACGTTATAGCGTGACGGTTCCATACGTTCCAACTCCACAACAATGGTTGAAGCAGTTGATGTTACATAGCCTGTGTGCTGAAAAACTATTGACTTTTGCATAGTCTTCTGCTATAATGAATATAGGTCAGACAAACAAGCACGCCTCGTGGTTTGTCATAGTCGCACACATCGGCCGAGGCAGTAGTAGCGCCTTGACGGCAGCATTGAGCCATCTAAGGGCCCGCCCGCCTTCCCAAGGCGCGGTGGGCTTTTTCTGTTCAGGGAGTACTCGACGAAAGCGAAGGAGGTGCACCGTGAAAAGGGCGACTGGTACCCGATGGAGTGTTTGGCTGACGGTTGCGTTGGCGGTTCTTACTCTTGCGTTGCTCACCGTTCCGCTCCTGGCCAAAGAGCATGGAGGATCAAGAACTGAACTCCTGGCCCCAAATGGGGAACAGAATGCGGTCAGGAGCAGCGCGAGAACTATCGAATTCGCCGGGCGGCAGTGGGCCGTCAAATCAGGATGTGGGCTCGGCCCAGGCCCCAATTGCTGGTCCGACAGCGAGCAAAGCGTGTGGGTGGATGGCAGTGGGCAACTGCACTTGAAGATCAGAAACATCAGTGGCACGTGGTACTCGGCTGAGGTCTACACTACAGCCTGCACCCAATATGGGATGCATCGCTTTTACGTGATCGGCCCGGTAGACAACCTCGACAAGAACGTGGTCGCAGCCCTGTTTCTATACAAGGATGACTGGACTGAAATGGATATCGAATTTGCCAGGTGGGGAGAGGCGAACCCAACCTACAATGCCCAGTACGTGGTTCAACCCTGGAACACGCCAGGCAATCGGGAGCAATTCTCAATGACCCTGAGTGGATCCAATACCACGCACTACATTGACTGGAGTAGTTCGGCGGTACGGTTCAAGAGCATCCACGGGCATTACCAGGAACCGCCCGATCCGGCACATCTGATCCACGAGTGGTCGTACACAGGCAGCGACATTCCGACCAGGGAAGAGCGCCTGCGCATTCACATCAACCTGTGGTTGGATCATGGCAACCCGCCTTCAGATGGTCAAGAGGTTGAGATCATCGTGAAAAGTGCCGAGTTGCCCGAAGAACTCGAAGAAAAGGTGTACCTGCCTGTGGTATTTAAGAACCATGTAGTGCCTTGGATCACCGTCACAGGAAGTGGGAGTCAAGCCTGGGGGACAGTAGGGCCATCTTCCTTCTGTAACGCTAACTACAAGGTCGCCCTGTACGCCAAGACGGATATCTGGTACGTGCAGCCGTACGATGACGCGAGACGTAATATCCCAATCAATTCAAACTGTACCTGGAGTTCTGATACCCGTTACTGGGATCAGTTGGCAGCCCATTTGGTTCCTGCCAGTTACGTCCATCCGTCCACGATTTCCAAATGTCACTGCCCGCCCCCGCCACTAGATCCGGCCACGAATCCGAATGTTATAGCCGCAGCCTGCTACCCTGCTACTTATCCCTAACAAGGTATAGCATGTTTCTCAGGCCTCACCTGGCAACCTGTTTAACCATAGCCTTGTCGCTGAGTTTGCTTGTGGCTTGCAGTACACAGACGGCTGCCCCTACTGTTGCACTGTCGCCGGGGACACGGACCTCTATTCCAGTTCCGGGGCGTGCCGTGTGGGTGTGGCAGAGTCGGGTGGTGACCGATACAGCCTGGCGTGCGGTTTTCCTGGACTTTGCCCGAGACAAGAAACTCACAGCCGCCTACATTTACGCCTACGACTTGTTGCCTGGCCAGGAGACGGCGCTGCAGGAGTTTCTGACCCTGGCCAACTTCCAGGTTGAGTGCCTGGCCGGGGACCCATCGTGGGCTTTGACGGAGAATCACGAGGACGTCCTATCTTTTGTGCGCGCCGTGGTGGCCTTCGCTCAAACCCTCCCACCGGGTACCAACCTGGTGGGTGTCCATCTAGACGTCGAACCTTATGTGTTGCCCGCATGGGAAACAGATCAGGCGGCTGTCATCACCCAATATCTCGAGATGCTGGATGCGTCCCACCAGGCCCTGGCCGATAGCGGTCTACGTCTCACGGTAGATACCCCGTTCTGGTTTGATACCATTTCGGCCGAGTACAATGGCCGCACGCGCCCCCTGAATCAGCACGTGCAAGACATTGCCGACCGGGTGGTGCTGATGGACTATCGCGACACAGCCGAAGGCGACGATGGCATTATTCAGCACGCTGCTGTAGAGATGGCGTACGCAACGCAAATCGGGCGCCAGGTCGTCATCGGCGTGGAGACCAACGACGTCGCGCCGGAACCGGAGAAGGTCACCTTTTTCGAGGAAGGCCAGCAGGCGATGGAAGATGCGCTTGCAGTCGTGTTGGACACCTACGGTGAAAATCCGGCCTTTGGCGGCATCGCCATCCACGACTATCTCGGCTACGAAGGCCTGCCAGCGGAGCCTCGATTGACACTCACTCCCACTGCCGCGCCTACGATTCCTCCAATCCTCCAGCAGGCCACGCCCCCACCTGCTTACACTCCCTCGCCCTCAACAGTTACTTTGCCCCCGCCAGCCCCATCGGCGTGCACGCCTGTCGGTGGGGCCACCGAGCCTTCCGTATGCGTGGCCGATGTCAGTGTGCAGATCAACGAGAGCACGCCCCGGCCGGTGGCCTATAACGAGCATATTAGTCTGAATGCCGGGGATACCCTCAGGCTGGTGACTCTGCGCTATTGTGCATCCAGCGAAGCCATGGCCGACAGCATAGTAGGAGAGGCATACCTCTTCAGCAACCGTGTCGAAGACTATGCAAATGGCCTGTTCACCCGCGCCGGTCCCCGCATTCGCGCCGGCTGTGGCGACGTCGGTGACTTCGAGGGAAGTTGGACCCTGGAGGCAGGACAACACCGGGTGGTCATCGCCCTAATCCACTATTTCGGCGATGCCTATGAAGTGGATGACCGCTTCTACTTTAACCTGGATGTAGGGCCGTAGAAGCCACGGTTTCTACGGCCATTACTCGGCAATCTGTGAAGAGAGCTACAGAAAAAGAAAGACAGTTTCAGCAAAAGGAGGGTGAAATGCGATCAGTCAAACCGAGATATAAAATGTTTCTTGAGCCGCGTTTGGCCATCTGCTTAATGATGGCCTTGCTGCTGGGTTTGCTTGCAGCCTGCGGTACACCACCGGTTGCTACTACTGTCGTACCGCCGGCGGTAACGCAACCTTCGCCCACTGCCATTCCAACACCCATACCAACCACACCTGCGCCCCCTCCATCGGAGTGTACGCCCGCTGGTGGGGACACAGAGCCTTCCGTGTGCGTGGCCGGCGTCAGCGCGCAGATCAACGAGAGCACGCCCCGGCCGGTGGCCTATAACGAGCATATTAGTCTGAACGCCGGCGATACTCTCAGACTGGTGAATCTACGCTATTGCGCATCCAGCGAGGCTATAGCCGATAGAGTATCAGGGGAGGCATACCTCTTCAAAGATCGTGTCGAAGACTATGCAAATGGCCTGTTCATCCGCGCCGGTTCCCGCATTCGCGCCGGCTGTGGCGACGTCGGTGACTTCGAGGGGAGTTGGACCTTGGAAGCAGGACAACACCGGGTGGTCATCGCCCTGGTCCACTATTTCGGCGATGCCTCTGAGGTGGATGATCGCTTCTTCTTCAACCTCGATGTAGGGCCGTAGAAGCCACGGTTTCTACGGCCATTACTCGGCAATCTGTGGAGAGAGCCACAGAAAAAGAAAGACAGTTTCAGCAAAAGGAGGGTGAAGTGCGATCAGTCAAACCGAGATACAGCATGTTTCTTGAGCCGCGTTTAGCCATCTGCGTCATGATGGCCTTGCTGCTGGGTTTACTTGCAGCCTGCGGTACACCGGCGGTTGCTACTACTGTCGTACCACCGACGGTAACGCAACCTTCGCCCACGGTCGCTCCGACATCAACTCCCACTGCTGCGCCTACTGACACCCCAACACCAACTCCTACTTCCACTGCTACGCCTACTGACACTCCGACACCAACTCCTACTGCTACGCCTACCTTTACACCAATACCCATACCAACTACACCTCCGCCTCCGCCCCCACCAACCACACCTCCTCCCTCAGCGTGTACGCCCGCCGGTGGGGCCGCAGATCCTTCCGTATGCGTGGCCGGTGTCAGTGTGCAGATCAACGACGGCGCACCCCAGCCGGTGGCCTATGAAGGGAATATAACTCTGAACGCTGGGGATGCTCTCAAACTGGTAAATCTACGCTATTGCGCATCCAGCGAGGCCCTGGCCGATAGAGTAGCAGGGGAGGCGTACCTCTTCGTCAATCGTGTTGAGGACTACAGCAATGGTTTGTTCACCGATGGTTCCCCCATTCGCGCTGACTGTGGCGACGTCGGTGACTTCGGGGGGAGTTGGATCCTGGAAGCAGGACAACATCGGGTGGTTATCGTCCTGGTCCATTATTTCAACACCAACTTCGAGGTGGATAATCGTTTCTTCTTCAACCTGGATGTAGGGCCGTAGAAGCCACGGCTTCCACGGCCATTACTCGGCAATTTGTGGAGAGAGAGCCAGTGAAAAAGAACGACAAAGCTAAAGCAGGGAACCCAGGACGAAACGACCCATCACTCATTCATAGAGCGCGTAAGTGGTGGTGTTCACTTCCTCGCGCGCTACAAGTTGCGATAGTTGTAGCTGTCATCGGTTTCTTGGGAGCTGTTTGCGGACCAGTGGGCAACCATCTCGCAGATAAATGGATAACACGGCTGTTTGCAGCGAGGCCGCCTACGCCTACACCTACATCCACGCTCGGCCCCTGCCATACGCCGCAACTAGTCGCTGATCTGCTGCGGTATACCTTGAACGGCAACTCTGGGACCGTCCAGCGAGAGGATAGCATCCAAGTTGCGCCGGGTGACCAGCTTTGCATGGCCAGTCTGAAGTATCACACCGATGGTACGCCGGGTCCCAGCGATACGGCAACTGGGGAGGTCTACATTCGCAAGCACGAGCCTGATCCCATTTCCTGCGATGATGGCTTTGACCAATACGATGGGCGGTTCTGGCTAGGAGACCCTGTAGATCCAGGTGCCAACGAACTGACCAAAATTGATCCCAAGTCAGGTGGCTGCTGGACGATTGAAGCGGGATGGGATCGTCTCGTCGTGGCCTTGGTTCACAACGGCACATTTGGCTGGGAAGTGGACCACAGATTCTTCGTGCAACTGGTGCCGCGGTGAGTACTGAGGAATGGCACAACATGCCGAGTGTTCAAGGTGTATATCGTAAAGGTAGAATAGAACCGGCAGAGCAACCGAGCAATGCGCGCGATGACACGCGTGTCATTGTGACGTTTTTGGAGGCTGGCCCTCTAGATTTACGGGCACGTGGGATTGATGAGGCACAAGCAGCAGAGTTGCGGGCGCGACTGGCAACATTCGCCGAAAATTGGGACAGCCCTGAGATGAGCATCTACGATGACTACAACGCGGTCAAGACCAACCTATAAACGCGGCGACGTGGTGCTGGTGCCATTTCCTCTGATCGTGTCATCGGAACTTTGCCAATGGCTGACGTGGATGCGGCTTTACGACATACCCTGAGTTTGTAGAAACGGGAACTTCCTCCCCCTCCCCAACGTCTGGTAGATAGCGTACTGTTCGTAGTAATGACTTCAGTCGTTTCACGTGGTGCCAGAGCGACTAAAGTCGCCACTACGAACGCCATAACACGCGAAACGCACAGGGCTGAGACCTGGAATCGCAATGGAGGTGTACCTATGACCAGACGGATCGTCTTCTCACTGATTCTCACCGCTATCCTGCTCGCCGGCTGCGCGCCGGCACTTACCCCCAGCCCCACGGCCACGCCCGCGGCCCCGCAGCCGGTCGAGGTACGGCCCGGGGGCTTCGCCGCCTACGTGCCGGTGACGGTAGACGTGGTGCCCGCCGCGCCTGCCTATACCCCCGACCTGGACGCCGTCGCCAACGCCGACGTCGTGTCCTGGTTCACTGACGCCCAACGGGCGGCACTCAGGGCCAACGGCTTCGTCGTCGTGCCCCAGGGGTACGCGCAGGTCTACGAAATCTACCAGCAGGCCAGCGACGCCAGCATCCCCGCCTTCGTTACCACCGACGCGGTGCTCCATGCCTTCCACATCCTCTACGACTA
>Ga0315289_10003154_pt1 | contig 25063 bp, 21 predicted proteins | sample YL17G11_40_MG_FD_203452 | JGI IMG/M metagenome (GOLD analysis project Ga0315289, IMG submission 203452) | Sediment microbial communities from Yellowstone Lake, YNP, Wyoming, USA - YL17G11_40 | ecosystem: Environmental > Aquatic > Freshwater > Lake > Sediment | place: USA: Wyoming | collected...
GGTGCAAAATACATCGATAACGAAGTAGTAGTTGATGGAAATGTTATCACTTCAAGGATGCCTTCCGACTTACCTGCTTTTATGAGAGAAATTATAAAGTTCTTAAATATTCAATGAAAGTTATAGTCGAAAAAGTAATTAAAAGAACGCACATTAAAGTGATAGGGGGCGATATTACTCAGATTAATACTGAAGCTATTGTGAATGCAGCTAATTCATATCTTCAGCATGGTGGAGGAGTAGCAGGTGCAATTGTAAGAGCAGGTGGAGAAATAATTCAGGAGGAAAGTAATAAAATTGTAAGAAAAAGAGGCCCCTTAAAGGCAGGAGAAGCAGTTATAACAAGCGGTGGAAACCTGAAGGCAAAATATGTAATACACACTGTAGGTCCCGTTTGGGGAGAAGGAAACGAAGAAGAAAAATTAAAAAGAGCTATTATTTCTGTTATGGAAATTGCAAAAAATTATAAACTAAAAAGTATAAGTATCCCTGCTGTAAGTTGTGGAATTTTTGGATTCCCCAAAGAGAAGGGAACAAAAATTATAGTTGAGGTAGTTAAAGATTTTATTGAAAACAAAGAAAATTCACTGGATGAAGTCTGGCTTATTGGATTAGGATTTGATATACCTGAACTTTTTAAAAGGGTCTTAGAAAATGATTGAAATTTATACAGACGGGGCTTCTCGAGGAAACCCTGGAAAAAGCGCATGCTCTTTTGTTTTTGTTGAAAATAAAGAAATTGTCTTGATGCAAGCAGAATATCTTGGTATTTCCACAAATAATGTCGCTGAATATAAAGCAATAATAAAAGCTTTAGAAGAAGCTAAAAGATCATTCTTTGACGAAATAAAGCTAATTTCGGACAGCGAACTTGTAATCCTTCAGATAAGAAAAGAATACAAGACCAGGGCAAAGCACCTTGAGGAGTTAAACAAAAAAGTTCTTGCAATTACAAAAAGTTTTAAAAAAATAGAATTTAAAAATGTCACGAGAGAAAATAAATACATCCGTCTTGCAGACAAACTTTGTAACCTGATGCTGGACAATTCCTAAATTAACTCTCTTAACTTCAGTTGAATTGAATTTTTTATATCATCAATCTTTACTCTATTATTAAATTCGAAAAACATGAAATTCTTCTTTCCCCAGGATCTTAAAAGAAAATTATTAAACTCCTTTTTAATATCTTCAAAATTGAATGTAACTCCAGTATTTGAAACTAAAACTCCAAAAAAATGATCTTCTTTGCCTAAAAGAAAAGCTGTTACTTTTTCCTTGCTTGAGATGATTTTTCCAAGCAGAGAAATATCATCTCTCGTATAACTCTCTAAAACTTTGAAAACAAATTGAAGTTCACCAATCTTCTCGGCGTTATTAAGTAAATCCTTAGCTACATGTTCGAGTAACATTTCTTTCTGAATTTTATTTTCTTTTAAGAGAGCCTTATTCTCCTCTAAAAGGTTCTGGACTTTTAAAAAAATCTCTTCTTCACCTGTTGTAAGAAACTGAGAAATATTAGATATTATTTGAACTTTCTCTCTATAATCCCTCAAAGCCCTTAAACCTGCAACAAAGAATAATCTCGTATTTATTTTCTTTACTTTTTCCTGCTTAATTACCTTTATAAGTCCTATTTCACCGGTAGAATTAACATGGGTTCCACCGCACATTGAAAGATCAAAGCCTTCGACTTCAACTATTCTTATATTACCTTTTAAATCTTCTTTCTTCCTGAGATTAAGATTTTGAAGATCACTTTCTGATACAAAATAATTCTTAACTTTAAGATTTTCAATTACGATTTCATTTGCGAGATTTTCTACTTTAAAAATTGATTCTTCGTTAATTTTCTCGATGTTTAAATCAATAGTTGTGTAATCCTCGCCCATATGGAAACCAACGGTTTCAATACTGAACAATTTTGAAAATGCTCCCGATAAAATATGCTGGGCAGTATGCTGTATTGATATATCTTTTCTTCTTACTCTATCTATTTTGCATTCTACAGTATCAGAATCAGGATATTGATCTACATAATGAAAAATTATATTATCAGTACTTTCCAAAACTTTAATGACATTTGAATTTCCTATTAAGCCTTTATCGCCGAGTTGTCCGCCTTTTCCGTCTGGATAGAATTCAGTATGGTCAAGAATTACAAACTTTCCTGAAGTATCTGCCCCTCTTTTGAAAACTTTCACACTGAATTCAATATCATCCATCTAATCTGAGAGCTATCTTGCCTTTGAATACAAACCTGGCTTCACCTGTTTGTAAAATCCCCTCATCTGTAATCTTAACTCTCAGAATTCCACCTTTCGTTTGAACATTAAGTTCGGGAGGCAAATTGAATTTAGAGTGGGCAATAAAAGCAGAAGATACTGCACCTGTACCACATGAGAGAGTCTCACCCCAGATTGCTCTTTCAAAAGTCCTTAATTTTATAAATCCTTCATGTATTTCAAAAAAATCCACATTTATTCCATATGGAAAAATATCGCGATTCTTCGAAACAGATTCAGCATTTTTAATATCAATTGAATCTACATCTTTTACCAATGTCACTGCATGAGGCTCTCCCGGAGAAACAACATAAAATTTTCCGAGATCGAAATCTCTTTCTTCAATAGTTTTATTAGAAGGGGGCTCAATAAAATTTCCTATATTCTGCATCAAGCCCATATTAACTGTATAAATATCAGGCTCATTTTTTGTGACTGTTTTAATACCTCCCGCTGTTTCAACCTTAATTTCGTTTTTCCCTGTTTCTTCCGTTATATAATTTCCAACGCAACGCACACCGTTCCCACACATCGAAGATTCACTTCCATCAGGTTCACAGATCCTCATTTTTACATCAGCAGTGAAACTATCTTCAAGATATAAGAGATCATCACAACCAATGGAAAAGTGTCTATCACAAATCAACTTTGAGATTTCCAATGGATTTTTTACGGGAAATTTCCTCCCATCAATAATAACAAAATCATTTCCAAAAGCTTGATATTTCATAAAATTAAGCAATATTTCTTCTTTCAATTACTCCTCCCAATCCTATTATCTTTTTTAAGATATTTTCATAACCACGGTCGATATGATAGGGTTCAAATATTTTACTTTTACCTTCAGAAGAAAGCGCAGCAATAAGCAATGCAGCTCCTCCTCTCAAATCTGGTGCAGTAACATTGCCACCCTCAAGTTTTTTTACACCGGTTATTACTGAAGTATTGCCTTCAATTCTAATATTTGCACCTATTTTGATTAATTCTTCTGCAGCCCTAAATCGATTCTCAAAAATTGTTTCAATGATAACGCTTGTACCTTGTGCTGTTGAAAGTAAGGCCATCATTTGTGGCTGCACGTCTGTTGGGAAACCTGGAAATGGCAAAGTTTTAATGTTTACACCGTGCAATTTTTCTTTATACTCTCCTCTCACTTCATTTCCATTTGCTGTTATTTCGGCACCTGCTTCCCTTAATTTCATAATAATAGGCTCGAAATCCCATGGGTTGCAATTTTTTAAAACAATATCTCCTTTAGTCATAATCCCTGCAATAAGATATGTAGAAGATTCAATTCTATCAGGAATGATTTTATAATCCACTGGATGAAGATTCTTTACTCCGTTTATTTTAATAACGCCTGAACCGTTCATTTCTATGTTAGCCCCGGCTAAATTCAGGAATCTTGCCAGGTCCTTAATTTCAGGTTCTTTTGCTGCATTTTCAATTACCGTTTCACCTGATGCAAGAGTTGCTGCAATTATCAAATTTTCGGTAGCACCAACACTTGGGAAATCAAGGTAAACAAGGTTACCTTTAAGCGTACCCTTAACTTTCGCTCTCAAGTACCCCCCCTCCCAGCCTATATCAACACCAAGAGATTTAATTCCCTTTATATGAAGGTCTATGGGCCTTGTTCCAATATTGCATCCTCCAAGGGAAGGAAGGTTAGCCTCTCCATTTCTTCCAACTAGTGCGCCAAGAAGAGTCTGCGTGCCTCTCAGGTTATAATATTCTTTTGAAGAAATTTTCAAAGATATATCCTTAGAAGTATCAATAACAAAGTAGTCTTTTTCTTCCTGCACATCTACGCCAAGGTCTTTCAAAACCTCCAAAAAACTAAGGATATCAAGTATTTTAGGCAAATTGTAAAAGCGCATTTTACCTTTTATCAGAAGAGCTGCAGAAAGTATTGGAAACGCAGCATTTTTTGCGCCAGAAACATTAACATCTCCCTTTAAAGGTATGCCACCATGTACTTCAAAATATTCCATCAGTACCTCCATTAAAAACAAATTTTTCGACTATTTCAGCAATTCTTTCACCTGCATGGCCGTCTCCAAAAGGATTCTCCTGTGCAATCATTTTGGAATAGAGCTCGTTATTCTCAACTAATTGAACAACATTATTTATTATATCGTCTTTTTTAGTACCTATAACTTTAACGACGCCACTGTCAACGCCTTCTGGCCTTTCACTTACTTCTCTAAGTAATAAAACTGGCTTTTTCAACGAAGGTGCTTCTTCCTGGATGCCACCAGAATCCGTAAGTATGAGATAACTCTTAGAAAGAAGATGAATAAACTTTATATAATCCATCGGTTCTATAAGGTAGACATTTTTATTATTTTCAAGAATTTTCCTAACTGTTTCTCGAACTGCTGGGTTTTTATGAACAGAGAAAATAAATTTAACCTCACCATTATATTTTTTACTAAGGAAATCAATAGCATTACATATACTTTCCATAGGCTTTCCCCAATTCTCTCTTCTGTGGGCAGTAACAACAATCACCTTATAGTCTCCTTTAAAAGGAAGTTCAAAATCAATATTCTTATTTACTATCTCCATTAAAGCATCCACAACAGTATTTCCAGTCACAAATATTGCATTTTCATCAATGCCCTCTTTCATAAGATTCTCTTTTGCGATCTTTGTCGGCGCAAAAAATATATCCGATAAGGTGTCAGTTAATTTTCTATTCATTTCCTCAGGGTATGGAGAAAATTTTTCAAAAGTTCTCAAACCTGCTTCTACATGACCAACGGGTATTTTCTCATAAAAACACGCAAGGGAAGAAGAAAAGGTGGTTGAAGTATCTCCGTGAACAAGTACTAAATCAGGCCTGTCATTTTGAAAAACAGCCCTAAGTCCCTCCAGTACTCTAACAGTTATTTGTGTTAAACTCTGTTTTTCTTCCATTACATTCAGGTCATAATCTGCAGGAATATTAAAAATTTCCAAAACTTGCTTTAACATTTCTTGATGCTGGCTCGTTATAACAACTTTAACATTAATATTTTTCCTTTTTTTAAGAGCCTTATACACAGGATACATTTTAATTGCCTCGGGTCGCGTGCCAAATACCAGAAAGACGTTTTTCTTCATCTCACCCCGAAGGCAATATAAAGGCCAATTGCAGAAAGAAAAAATGTAACAAAATAATACATTATGGCAATTTTCCTTTGCGACCATCCCTTTCTCAAAAGCATATAATGAATATGCTCGGTATCGTATTTAAAAGGAGAATTACCTGCTTTTAACCGTCTCAAAATAGAAGTAAAAACCTCGGTGATAGGAATACCAAGAGTAAATAATGGTACTGCAATAGACAGAAGTGTTGCAGTCTTATAAGCTCCTGCAACAGAAATTACAGCAAGCAGGAATCCAAGGAGCTCAGATCCAGAATCACCAAGGATGATCCTCGCAGGGTGAAAATTATAAATTAAAAATGCCACAAGAGTTCCACTTATACCAAATAGTAGCAAAGATAGCGCAAGGTTACCTTTAAACATTGCAACAAGAGAAATAGATATAGAAGAAATCATAACCACACCTGATGCTAAACCATCAAGTCCATCAATTATATTAACTGCATTGGTAATACCAACAATCCAAATAACTGTGAAAACTATTCCTACCCAGCCCAGCCTTAGCATGTCATCTCCAAAAGGATTTGTTATAGCTTTAAAAGCTGTTCCTGTCATTATTACAACCAGAGCTCCGGCAAACTGAATACTAAATTTCTGTAAGACACTTAATCCCTTTTTGTCATCTAAAAGCATGCCAAAAAATATAATCGACGATCCTATAACAATACCTACGATTTGTCTACTGAAATTCCCTATAATTAGAAAGATTAAAATAAAAGACAGATAAATTGATAGTCCTCCAGTTCTTGGGAAAGGACGTTCATTAATTTTATCCCTTTCACCTTTTCTCGAAAGCCTGTCTACAATTCCAAGCTTTCTTCCAAGATAAATTGCAATGGGTGTGAAAAATGATGAAAAAAAGAAACCATAAAAAAAATAAAGCTTAATTTCAATTAAATGATTTTTTGCAAAAATTAATAGTTCTTCCATTTTTTAAAGTTAATTTTTATTTAGTACCGAACAATCTATCTCCTGCATCCCCAAGTCCCGGGACAATGTAACCGTGCGAATTTAGCTCCGGGTCGATAGAAATAGTATAAATTTTAACATCAGGGTGTTTACTCGTTACTTTTTCAACACCGGGAGGAGCAGAAATAAGACAAATCAACTTTATATCCTTTCCTCCGCCTTCTTTTACAAGGTCTATAGCCTTTGCAGCAGAACCGCCTGTTGCAAGCATTGGGTCCACTATCAAGATATTGCTTTTATGGAGATCTTGGGGCAACTTACAATAATATTCTACAGGTTCAAGTGTTTCCGGATCCCTATAAATCCCAATATGTCCCACTTTTGCAGTTGGTATAAGTTCAAGGATTCCTTCACCCATTACGAGACCTGCTCTTAAGATCGGAATTACAGCTACCTCGTCAGTCATTATTTTGCCAACTGCTTTCGAAATAGGAGTTTCTATATCTATATCTTTTAATTCAGTGTTTCTAAAAATTTCGTACACCATTAAGGTTGTGACTTCCTTAACAATCTCTCTGAATTCTTTAGTATTAGTTTGCTTGTTTCTTAAAAATGTAAGCTTATGCTGTATTAAAGGATGATCAATTAAAAATACATTCTTATCCATCTCTCTCCTTTATTGTAAATATGAAAGATTTTTATAAAGCGGAAAACGACTCGTTAATTCATTCACTTCTTCTTTTACTTTCAATAAGATTTTTTCATCAGATTTGTTGGTAATGGCTTTATCAATAAGCTCAGCAATTACATCCATATCTTCCTCTCTCATCCCTCGTGTAGTCAAAGCAGGAGTCCCGAGCCTTAAACCGCTTGTTTGAGTTGGGGGTAGAGGATCAAATGGAATTGCCTCTTTATTTGTTGTAATATCTACCAAATCAAGCAAAGTTTCTGCTTCCTTACCCGTAATATTTTTACTTCGAAGGTCAACTGATAGAAGATGATTGTCAGTGCCACCCGTAATGAGCCTGTAACCTCGCTTTAAAAGAGCATCAGCTAATGCTTTCGCGTTCTTTACGATCTGTTTTTGATATTCGACAAATTCCTCTGAAGAAGCAAGTTTTAGCGCAACTGCTTTGGCAGCAATTATATGCTCAAGCGGTCCTCCCTGTGTCCCAGGAAAAACTGACCTGTTAATAATTTTTTCATGCTCCTTTTTAAATAGTATCAATCCTCCTCTTGGTCCTCTTAATGTTTTGTGAGTTGTCGTTGTAACAAAATCCGAAAAAGGAACAGGTGTAGGATGAATCTTTGCAGCAATGAGTCCAGCGACATGTGCTATATCAACCATAAGGTATGCACCTACAGATTTTGCAATCTGCTGAAATTTTTCAAAATCTATAAATCTTGGATAGCAACTAGCACCTGCAATAATAACTCTAGGTCGATAAGTTTTAGCAAGATCTTCAACCATATTATAATCTATAAGTTCCGTGTCCTTATCCACTCCATAATGAACAGCATTATAATATTTTCCAGTTATGCTTACAGGACTGCCGTGGCTTAAGTGCCCTCCTGCATTGAGATCCATTCCAAGGAGAGTCTCCCCGGGCTTCATCGTTGCAAAGTATACTGCAACATTTGCTTGCGTTCCAGAATGCGGTTGAACATTCGCTCCTTCTGCTCCAAATAATTCTTTTGCTCGTTGAATTGCAAGACTTTCTACTATATCGATAAATTCACAACCACCATAATATCTCCTACCCGGATAACCTTCTGCATACTTATTTGTGAGAACAGAACCCTGTGCCTCAAGTATTGGTTCCATGACAAAGTTTTCTGACGCAATAAGCTCAAGCCTTTTTCTCTGCCTTTCAAGTTCGCTCTGCATGGCTTCGGCTACTTCGCTGTCTACCTCGTATATGCGCATCTAATGCCTCCCTTAAGAGTTTAACAAAGTTATAAGAAAAATCAAATTTTAAGTTATTTTATCTCCAATTCCGAAGTATAGTTTATCAAAAAAATTAAAAGCTCCAAAAATAAAACTCGAAACAAACAAGAACTTCTAAAAAACAACCTTTAAATCCTCTTGAAAAACTTTTCCTTATTGATACAATTTAAGGATGAGTCAAATTAATTATGTGGATATAATTATTTTCGTTATATTGCTTTTTGATTTTTTTAGCGGGATTAGAATTGGTGCACTTGTTTTCCTTTCTGATATTATTAGTTTTATTGCGGCATGGTTCATTGCAAAAGCATTATTTTTAAACTTTGGGGTTTTCCTTATAGAAAACTCGAATATAATGCAATGGGTTGTAAAGACAATATCACCCGTAATAAAAATCCCCGAAGGTTTAGCAAGTCTCTCGGCAAGCTTACAAAATGTTCAGGATGCAATAAACAACATGGGATTGCCTGGTTTCATCAAAGATTTTATATTAAAAAGTCCTAGTTTCAACTCACAAACAATTTCTCAATTTATAACGAACAAAATATCCATATGGGTAGTTAATGGAATAGCATTTATAATAATTTTTCTCATTATTTTAATTTTAGTAAGAATCATTGGTTTTATAATTAAAAAAATATTAAGGTTTAATCCTTTCTTGAAGTGGGTAGACATTTTATTTGGAGGAGTATTAAAAGTTGCTATCTCTGCAATTATCCTTTTTATATTCTTAGAAATAATTATGAACGTTTTTGGCTTCCTTGATTTTCAAAATTACACGATTATATACCATATTAAATACTCATGGTTTTACTCAAATATGAGCAAGGTATTTCCTTCAATAAAGGACTTCATAATTAGAACTCTCTCGCAATTTAAAACGTGAATTTAGAAGATCTTGACTTTAATTTACCTCACGAACTTATAGCGCAACACCCAATCTATCCGAGAGATTATTCAAAACTCATGGTCTTAAACAGAAATACCCAGGAGATTTCACATAAAAAGTTCTACGAGATTCTGGAATTTTTCAAAAAAGGCGATATTCTTGTGCTTAACGATTCAAAAGTAATAAAGGCAAGGTTCTATGGTTCAAACGAAAAAACCGGCGGCAAAAGAGAAATTTTTCTTATAAAACAAATAGATGAATTCAAATGGAAAGCTTTTGCATCACCAAATAAAAGATTGCACGAAGGCGATAATATATTGATTTCCAAAAAGCCATTAATAAAAGTTAAAATAGAGAAAAAGGAAGTTAATGAAGATATTGTAATTTTTGAAACTAACAATCTACCCATGGAAGAAGTACTAAAGAACTTTGGAGAAGTGCCTCTTCCGCCTTACATCAAAGGAAAAATAGAAGACGAATCTGAATATCAAACTATTTATGCAAGCATTCCAGGTTCTGTCGCCTCACCCACAGCAGGGCTTCACTTCACAGAAAAATTAATTAAAGAGCTTGAAAACAAAGGCATAATTATAGAATACGTTACATTACATGTAGGTCCTGGTACTTTTAAACCAATACAAGAAAAAAGTATTGAAAAACATTTAATGCATGAAGAGGAGTTTTTTATATCTGAAGAAACTGCAAAAAATATAAATAACGCAAAAGCAAAAGGAGGCAAATTATACGCCTGTGGAACAACAGTGATTAGAAGCTTGGAAACTGCATCTACTAAAGAAGGTATATTGAAGCCAATGGATGAAAAAACAAAACTTTTTATAAAGCCGGGGTATAATTTTAAAATAGTTGATGCAATAATTACGAATTTCCATTTTCCAAGAACAACACTGCTTGCACTTGTAATGTCCTTTTCAGGAAAAGAGTTCGTACTTTCAGCATATAGCAACGCAATAAAAGAAAAGTATAGATTTTTTAGTTTTGGCGATGCAATGTTAATCATATAATAATTGAGATGAAGGATATAAAATTTACAATAACTGCAACTGACAGAAATTCTCGCGCAAGGGTAACCCAATTTGAAACAGCACATGGAATAATTGAAACGCCCGTTTTTATGCCCGTAGGAACGCAAGCTACAGTAAAAACTCTTACCCCGGATGAGCTTAATGAAATTGGATTTAAAATTATTCTTGCAAACACATACCATTTATATTTGCAGCCAGGTGCATCAGTAATTGAAAGAGCCCATGGAATCCATAAATTTATGAACTGGAATGGTGCAATTTTAACTGACAGCGGAGGATTTCAGGTCCTTTCACTAAAAGATCTAAGAAAAATTAGTAAAGAGGGTGTGCAGTTCAAATCGTTCATTGATGGTTCTACTCACTTCTTTTCTCCAGAAGTTGTCGTTGAAACACAAGAAAAAATCGGCTCAGACATTGCTATCCACCTTGATATATGTGGTATCTATCAATCTGACTGGAAGGAAACTAACAGAGAGCTCGATATTACACTTCAGTGGGCAAAAAGAAGCTTACTTCACAAAAAGAGAGAGGATCAAATTATGTTTGGAGTTGTTCAAGGAGGGTTTTACAAAGATCTAAGAAAAAAAGCCGCAGAAGAAATTTCATCGATGGATTTCCAGGGCTTCACCCTTGGGGGATTAAGCGTTGGTGAAGAAAGAGCCCTGACCGAGGAGTTTGTAGATTACACTATGCAATTGTTGCCTGACGACAAACCACGATATTTAATGGGAGTTGGAGATCCATTAAGCATAATTGAATACATAAAAATGGGAGTTGATATGTTTGATTGTGTGCTACCTACAAGAATTGCAAGGAATAGATCTTTGTTCACAAAGCACGGGGTTATAAAAATAACCAAAAATATCTATAAAGAGGACTTTACTCCAATAGAGGATGATTGCAGCTGTTACACCTGCAGGAATTTTACAAAAGCATATCTACATCACTTATTCAAATCCAAAGAATACCTTGCAGGAAGGCTTGCAACCATACATAATCTTTTTTTCTTACAGAAACTCATTTTAGACATCAGACAATCGATCAAATCGGGAACTTTTAACGAGTTTTTCAGAGACTTTAAAAATAATTATTCTCAAATTAATTACGAGTGATTTCTAAAAATTTAACTGGTTATTCGAAACCAGTGCTCATTTTTCTAAAAAAGCATTATATAAGAAACAGCAAGAAGAGAAACTGTATATAAAGCGAGCAAAGAAATAGTATACTTCTGAGTATTAACAAGAGGGTATTCTTTAGTTCTAAGAAATTTAACAAGTTCTCCCCGTGTAAGTAAGAAAATCGTAAAGATCGACCAAAAAAGCAAGATAGAGAGAGCAATAATGCCATATACTCGGGACTTAAAAATTATAGCCATTAGCAAATAAGCATCAAATTTGCCTGAATTAGCAACATTCATAAATAACTGGACAGTTTGCTTAAAGAAAACTAAACTCAATATTAAAATAATAAAAATCGCAGATTGAATGCTATATAATATCAAAAATAAAATCCGCGAGATATTCTTTTTAAAAAGAAAAAACAAGAGAGTTAATAAAAATATTACAGATATAAAAATGCCGGTATCCAGGACAGAGAAATAATGAAATCGATCAAAAATTTTGAATATGAAAAGGCCAATAAATACAAGGTCTAAAACAACAAGATATACAATAATTTTAAACTCCTTTGGCATTCTATCCATTTTCAGTCTTTATGCCTACATCGTTAAGTTGCTTTTTTGAAACTTCGTTGGGTGCCTCTGTAAGAGGACAGATACCTGAAGTTGTTTTAGGGAATGCTATAACATCCCTTAAACTACCCGTACCACCGTTCATAATCCATACAAGCCTATCCAGACCAAAAGCGATACCCCCATGTGGAGGCGCTCCGAAACTCAAAGCCTGTACAAGAAAGCCAAATTTTTGTTCTACTTCAACGTCTGATAGTCCAATTGCCTTGAAAACTCTTTTCTGGAGTTCGGGATTATGAATTCTGATACTACCACCTCCAAGCTCATTCCCGTTTAGAACAAGGTCATAAGCTAAGGCTTTAACATGTTCTTTATCGGTTTCCAATTTTTCAAGATCTTCTGGCTTTGGCATTGTAAACGGATGGTGCTCGGCCTCGTACCTTCCGTCCTTCTCGTTATATGCGAAAAAAGGAAAATCCACAACCCAGATGAAATTAAACTTATCTTTTTTTACAAGATTATATTTTTCTGCCAGAACTACTCTTACTCTGCCCACCTGATCAAAACCATTTTTACTATCAACTACAAATATAAGAGTTAAATCATCAGGCTGCCCTGTACCTAAAATTCCTGACTTTTCTTTTTCAGTGAGATATTTAGAGAACGAAGATATTATCTCACCTTTCTTGATTTTGAAATCAATAAAGCCATTAAGTCCAAAATCTGTCATTTGCTCCTTTAAATCATCTACTTCCCTTCTCGAAAGAGCTGCGCCACCTGGAAGAAACAGTGCAAGCACAACTTTACCATTTTTCATTCCATCCCGAATAATTTGAATTCCTGTTTCTTTAAAATAATCAGTTAAATCTTTAATTTCCATACCAAATCTGGTATCTGGTTTGTCCGAACCAAATTTCTTTTTTGCATCTACATAACTGACCCTCTGAAATGGTATTTCTATTTCAACTCCAAGAATTTCTTTAAATAAATCCTTGTACATTTCTTCCATTAATTTAAGTATGTCTCCTTGCTCTATAAAAGACATTTCGATATCTAACTGCGTGAATTCTGGCTGTCTATCCTGCCTTAAATCTTCATCCCTGAAACATCGAGCAATCTGGAAATATTTCTCAAACCCACCAATCATCAATATCTGTTTGAAAAGTTGAGGAGACTGTGGTAAGGCATAAAATTTACCCTTATTTAATCTTGAAGGCACGATAAAATCTCTTGCTCCTTCCGGGGTACTTTTTGTAAGAATTGGAGTTTCAATTTCTATAAAATCTCTGTTAATGAAAAAGGTTCTTATCGCTTGAATTATCCTTGATCTTAATTCAAATACTTTTCTTATTTCTGGCCTTCGTAAATCTAAATATCTGTACTTAAGTCTAACGGTTTCATCCACTTCCTGAGAAGAAAACTGGTTGAACGGCAAATCCCCTGACTTAGAAAAAATTTCAAAATCTTGAAGCAATATTTCAAATTTCCCAGTCAGTAAATTAAGGTTTGGTTCAAGTCTATTTTTTACTTTTCCTTCTATTCCTACAACTGATTCATTTTTTAAACCTTGAATCTCTTCAGATTTCTCTTTGCTTATATTTTTTGGGTCTACGACAACCTGAACTATTCCAGAACGATCTCTTAAATCAATAAATAAAAGCCCTCCCAGGTCTCTTTTCCTATGAATCCAGCCGTTTACTATAACAGTTTTTCCAATTTCATTCTCTGAAATTTCACCACATTTAACATTTCTTTTAAACATTTCTTTGCTCCTTAAAAAATCCATTTAAGTCATCTATATTTACCTGTTTCTGTTCTTTCGTACCCATATTCTTTACTACCACAGAGCCAGTTTTTACCTCTTCTTCACCAATAAATATAGTAAATTCTGCGTTTCTCTTTGCGCTTCTTTCCGTTTGGTTTTTAAAGCTGCCGTTTTTAACATCCAAAAACACCTTGAACCCATAATTACGGAGTTTTTCGGTAATAAAAATAGCTCTTTCAAAAGCAGTTTGTTGATAAGCAACATATATAAGCCGTTTGTCTTTTCTTACAAATCCCTGAGATTTTATAATTTCAACGAGTCTTTCCATTCCAAGCGCAAAACCTACAGCAGGTGTCGGCCTACCTCCGAGTTCTTCTATAAGATAATCGTATCTCCCCCCACCTAAAAGTGCATTCTGCGCTCCTAAATCGCTTGAAATAACTTCAAAAACTGTCCTTGTATAATAATCAAGCCCTCTTACAAGTGTATTATCAATTTCAAAAGGAATATTCATTTTCTGTAGATAATCTAAAACACTATCAAAATGTTTCTTACAATCATCGCACAGATAATCAACCATCTTTGGTAGAATGTCTTTTAACTCAGGGCTTTCCTTCTTGCAATCGAGTATCCTTAAAGGGTTAGTATAAAAACGCTTTTTGCAATCTTCACACAATTCATCGTATTGCGGCTCTAAAACCTCTTTAAGTTTTTCTTTATAAATTGTTCTACATTTTCTACAGCCAATGCTATTAATTTTAACGCTTAAATTCTTGAGTTCAAGCTTCTTCGCAATATTATAACCAATATCAATTACTTCAGCATCAAGTAGCGGGGAATCATCACCTATTGCCTCCACGCCAAATTGATAAAATCCTCTGAAACGCCCCTTCTGGGGTTTCTCGTACCTGAAACAATGACCAAAGTAATAAAACCTTAATGGCAATGGCTTTGTTTCAAAGTGATGTTCAACATAACTTCGAGCGACCGAAGCAGTTATTTCTGGTCTTAAAGTTACACTTCTCACACTTTTATCTATAAAAGTATACATTTCTTTCTCTACAATATCAGTATCAATCCCAACAGAACGCTCAAATAGTTCTGAATATTCAATAATAGGGGTTATTATCTCTTCATAAGCAAAACTTTCCGCAATCTCTTCAAGAACTCTCCTTGCAGTTTTAAAAAGTTCAAGATCTTCCCCGTAAATGTCCTTAAAACCCTTGACGCTTGTTATCATATATTTCTCCTTCATCTATATTTATAATAAAAAGCTTTGTTTTAAAAATCTTTTTCATTATTCTATATTATATGAAAGGAGAACAAAAATGATTAGAAAATTCCCCAGAATATTATTTGCGGTTATGGCTGTTGGCTATATATTTGCGATATTTTCACTATTCCTGCCAGGTAAATATATATACGGTTTGATTTCTCTCATTGTAGCAAGCACAATTAATCTAACATATTTTAATTCAAGAGAGTATAAGGCTATTGGAAATTTGAATAATGCAAAAAATTTCATAGAAAAAAATAAAACTGATACGGCTGTAAATCTAATTATTAAATCAGCAAAATTAAACGAGGATGAAGAAAGCATCAACAAATTTTTTTCGAAACCCATTAAAAATATAGAAGCAACAAAGAATGTTGCCTTAAAACTCAGTGCTGCACTAAAAGAGTATGATACACCTTATTTCAGATATATTACTGCAGGATTTTATTATACGATAGGGGACCTTAAAAAAGTTGTACGAATACTGAATGATATACCGGAAGAAAAAAGAACTATAAAGATTGTTAGATTGCTAGGTTCGGCTCTTTTAGACCTCAAAGAAATTGATAAATCAATCGAAGTACTAAGTCAATTCGATCCACCATATCCTCCTATAAGCGAGGATGAACTTGCAATTGTATATGGAATTGGCATTGATTATTTAAATAAAGGTGATAAAGAAAAGGCAGCATCTTATCTCACAAAAGTTAAAACAAAAAATCCAAAATTCGGGAATGTTTCAAAAATACTATCAAAAATGATTGAGGAAGAAAAGTAAGTTATCAATTCAATTTTATTACATTATTGTATTCGGAAACATGCCCGGCAAAATCAACTGCTCTTATTTCAACTGTAGTCTCCCTATCAAAAAGTATAGTTGGTATTTCAATATTACTTTTATAAGGATAGAAAGTTATAGAGCCCAGCTTTACTGAAATTTCTTTTATGTTATCATCAGAAACATCCAATTTAAGCGTATATATTCTATTATCCGTAACCAAGGGAGAAATAATATTTATAACAGGTGAAGTAGTATCAACTTTTATAACAAATTCTTTGATATCTTCTTTTAAAAATTTCTTTCCCGAATATCCAGCTGAGTAGTAACTTAGAGTATGAATTCCATCATCGAAAGTAAAGGGGCTAGTGTAAGTTTGAAAGTCTTTTCCATCTATACTGATAAAAGTCTCTACTTTTCCAATTGCGCTACCCTTATCCACGCTTAGTTCAACAGTGGGTTTTGTAATGTAAAATTCATTTTCTCCGTCAGGCTCAGAGGGGAAAATCTCGTAGTTAGTTTCAACAACATAATTCCCAAGTAAGCTAATTACGTTAGACTTAACAGGAGTTGTCTCCTTAGAAGTCCAAACTTCAACATAGGCATCTCCTGAAAGAGTTTTGGGGATTGAAATTGTTTGCACAAATCCTTTTATTACAATTTCTACATCACCATAAATGTTCTTCGGAACAATCACTTGAATAGTTTTTTGTTTATTTGATGTGTCATCAAATAGCGTTGTCAATACAGGGTTTGAAGGAGGTTGTGTACCATTTATTGTAATTTCGTACTTCGAAAGGAAGGAAGAGAAAGATTGAGAAAGCAATGGTGAAAATCTTATAAAGAGATAGTCTTTTGGAGTGACTGCAACATTCGCATTAGAGCCAGTACCTACAATTGTTGCTTTATATCCTTCAAGAGCTCCGTTGTATCCAACCGAAAAGTTGATTTTGTAAGAATCATCAAGAACATTCAGATTCAAATCTTTAATTGTTGTAACATCAGTAATCTTATAGTAGTTTGAGTTGTAATCGACCCCGTCCAAGGTTAGTATTATTCTTAAGTAGCAGGGTGAACTGGGGTTATTTACGACTCCCTGCGCAATAATTATTTGAAGAGTATCTCCACTGTTTAAATCAAAGGGAAGGGCTATCTCTACACTGTCATTAGAAACCCTTAGGTTATCAAGGAGCTCCTTACCGTTTACTGTTATCTTTTCTATTATTCTTATGCCTTCTGTTCTTAAATAAACCTGTTCGTCAAAAGTTAATTTAAGATTATCTCCCTTTTTCAAAGAAGTCGGGGTAATAAATGTTATTTTGTATTGAGGAGAGCGACCGATGTAATTATCTGAGAGCTCCACACTTAAATTATTATAAGCAAGACTACTCCCCACTCCCACAAAGGGTGCGAGAATCAACATAATTATTAAAATAGTAATAATCTTTTTCATTTTACCTCCTTATTTATTCATATCTCAATGCATCCACAGGATTCAATTTTGAAGCCTTCCTCGCTGGATAAACGCCAAAAAATATACCTATAGAAACTGCTACAAGAAAACCAACTATCATAGATGTAGACGTTACTCGAGTGGCAAAAAACCTGTTAGAGAGAGATGAAAGAATAATTCCTATCATGATTCCAAGTAATCCTCCGGCCGTAGAAATAAAGGCAGCTTCAAGAAGAAATTGCAGCAATATATCCCTCTCTTTAGCTCCAATTGCTTTCCTTATTCCAATTTCTCTTGTCCTTTCTGCAACAGAAGCAAGCATTATATTCATAATCCCAATTCCACCGACTATAAGCGCAACCAGACCTATTACAGTTAATGCAACTGTTAAAGTATTTGTGACAGTACTGGCGAGCTCAATATACTGAGATTCACTGATCAGAGTAAAGTTTTCCATGCCGTGTTTTATTGTTAAAAGCCTCTTTATCCTTGCGCCAAGTAAATCCAATGAAGTACCAGTAGGAGCTTTGGCATAAATTACCTGAAGATTTTTCTGCCCTGTAATTGCCTGAATGGTAGTTATAGGAACCAAAACCACATTGTCCATATCCATATAACCAATTGCACCAATGTGTTGAAGTGTTCCTATTATGTAGAATTTAGAGTCAAGCACTCTTATATATCGCCCAACAGGGTTTTCACTGCCAAAAAGCTGACCCGAAATTTTGTTACCTAAAATACAAACATTTTTGTAGCCGACGATATCTCCTGCAACAAATTTTCTACCCTGATCTATTTTATAATTAGATACATCAAATAGATCCTCGTTTATACCTACTGAAATTGTTTTTACCTCCTGATTTCCAAATTTTACCGTTGTGTTAAAATTGAGTTCTGGAGAAATTTTTACATCAGGCATCTTTTCTTTTAGATACTGAACATCCTCATAAACAAGAGGTTTTCTTAAAGAGCTTGGCCCAATCATAGACTCCAAAAGCCTGGTATCCTTTCCTGGAAGAACTATAACTACATTTGAACCAAGGGATTCAATGCTTGAGAGAATGGTATATTGGGCTCCGTAACCAAACGAAGTTATTACAATAAGTGAAGAAACTCCAACAATGACACCAAGCATGGATAGAAAAGTCCTTGTTTTATTTATTTTTAGTGATTCAAATGCCATTTTAATTAAACTTAAGAGTTTCATAAATTATTGTCCTCCATTTAATTCATCGGATTCCACAAGCCCATCTTTTATCTTAATTTTCCTTCTGGTAAAATTGGCAATATCAAGATCATGAGTAACAATTATTTCAGTTATACCTTGCTGTTCATTCATCTTCCTCAGAAGATTTATAATTTCAAACCCAGTTTTTGAGTCGAGATCACCTGTAGGCTCGTCTGCAAGTACTATAACAGGGTAGTTGATGAGAGCTCTTACAATAGCAGCCCTCTGAGTTTCACCGCCTGAAAGCTGTGAAGGCAGGTGGTTTTTTCTATTAAAAAGCCCTACGTTCTCAAGAAGTTCATTCGCCCTTTGCTCTGCTTCTTTTAAATCTCCTTTTTGGTTATATACTGCAGGTAACATTATATTTTCCCAAAGTGTTAGATGAGGAAGCAAATTAAAAGTCTGAAAAACAAATCCAATTTTTTTGTTTCTTATCTCTGCAAGTTCATTGCTTGATAATTTTGAGACATCTTTACCATCAAGGAAATATCGTCCACCTGTTGGAGTATCCAAACACCCAAGTAGATGCATTAAAGTGGATTTCCCAGATCCAGAAGGACCCATTATTGCAACAAGTTCTCCTTTATTTATTTTTATAGAAATTCCCCTTACAGCTTCGATTCTTGTCTCCCCGAGTAAATATGTCTTACAGATATTTTCTGTATTAATTACCTCGTCCATCACTGCCCTCCACCAAAAATGCCTCTATTTAAGTTGGTGAAAACAGATCCTGCAGGTACTAAAAGAATCTTTTGTCCCTCCGTTAAACCAGATATAATTTCTGTATAAATACTTGAAGATATTCCTGTTTGAACTTCCACTCTTTGTGTCTTCCCATTTTCATCAATAAGATCTACATAATTTTTACCATTTTCGCTTAAGACAGATTCAATAGGAACTGCAATAACATTTTCTTTCTTATTGGTTAAAATATCAAAATTCACTCCTAAACCACTTTTAAGATTTAAATCAGTTTCAGGAATTTGAACATCCACTTTGTATGCAAGTATTCCCTGTGGAGCCATTGTTTTTGTCATGGCAGCATATTTAACCTTACCTTGCAATTCGACATTCTGAAATGAATCAAAAGTTATTGTCACAGGTTGCTCTACTTTTATATTCACCGCATCAATTTCATCTGCAAAACCTTCTGCAAGAAAACTACCAGTATTACCAATTGTAGCAATGTTAATACCAGGGGAGATCGTATCGCCCTCCCTCGCATTCAACAAAATTACTGTCCCATCAATTGGTGCTTTAATCGTATAATTATTAAGATTTTCTAATACAACTTGAAGGCTGTTGTAAGCCTGGCTTGTCTGATAATCAGCCTGTTGGATTTTTATTTTGTTATTCTCTATCTGGATTTGAGTGGAGCTTAATGTAGCTTTTGCATTTTCGAGAGCAGCTTCAGCAGTCTCAACCTGATATTTCCTGATACTTAATGATTCACTCGAAGCTGAGCTATTATTTTTAGCCATCTCAAGATTTTCTTTTGCAGTTGAAAGCTGTGACTTTGCCGCCTCAACCTGGTTTTGTGCCGTCTTTACTTGAATGTCTTTTGCTTCTTTTGCCTTTACTGCCTGATTGTAATTCTCAACTGCGATTTTCAATGCAATATTAGCCTGATCTGCTTGATATTCTGCCTGCTGGATTTGGTCCTCTGTTGGTGTTAAGGGATTTTTAGTTTTTTCCAGATTTGACTCTGCGACTCTTACATTACTTTTTGCAATATCAAGCTGATTTTCGAGTATTTTAATTTCTTCGTCAGGAGTATTAGTGTTTTTAGCAGCTTCATCGAGTTTATTCTGCGCACTGTTCTCATTCAACCTTGCCTGTCCTAACTGTTCCTCTGCTACTTTAAGATTTTCTTCGTATGTATTAGAACCCTTCAAATTCTTTAAATTTAATTCTGCAAGAGCAACTGAAAGTTGTGCGTTTTGTACCTGAAAGCCTGCAATTTTAATAGATTCGTCAGACGTATTTGATTTTTGTAAAGACTCAAGATTAAGTTCCGCATTATTTACATTTATCTCTGCAGTTTTAACAGCTTCTTCAGCCTGATTTACCTGCAGAGCCGAATTATCCGTTTTCTGTGCAATAGAAAGGTTCAGTTTTGCAATTTCATATGAAGCTTCTGCTGATTTGAGATTTGCTTGAGCCTGAAGAAGACTATTATTTAAGTCAGTGTTTTTTGCAATTGAAGCATTGGATTTGGCAATCTTATAACTATTTAATGCACTCTCATAATTGTTTCTTGCAATTACTGAATCAATTTCAACAATTTTATCCCCGGCTTTAACTAAGTTTCCTTCATTGGCATATATATGCACGACCTTTCCAGAAACCAAAGAAATTGTTGAAATTTCAGGATCATACTTCACTATACCTGAAATATTAACAGTGCTCTCCACGGTTTGTTTTGCTACTGTATAAGTTTCATTTTGCTGCGAAGTCGTATTTCGAGCACATCCTGTTATAGCAAATGAAATCAAGATAATAATAAGTGCAGTAATAAAAATCACTTTTCTCATATTTCCCCCAATATATAATTTTTTATATATTATAAACATAAGAATTTTTATGTCAAGACTATGTGAAATTGGAATTAGGGACACATCCCAATTAATTTGGGAGAAAAAGACCCCCAGACACTCCTCTTAAAGATAAAAGGAGGAGTCTTGTACCTATTCTGAGTAAATGATGGTCACTTTTCTTGTAGTATTATCCCAGGAAACATTACACCCAAGGTTTTCAGAAACAAATCTAATTGGCATATAAGTTCTTGAGTTAATAATAATCGGTTCGACATTACTGTTATTAGGGTCAATGGCTATTTTTTCTCCATTTACTTCGGCCATCGGGTTATCAATCCACAATTTGATTGCCTTATCCTTTAACTGTATAACCACCATGCGCTCTTTATCAAACCAATCTACTTTGCCCCCAATTATCTCAACAATAGCCCTTATGGGAACAATAGTCCTGTCCCACTCTTTTAAAATAACTGGAGTGGTTCCTCTTCCAGGGTCAATTTCCATTTTCAGGCCATTTACAGTCATTATTGGATTATCTATTTGGATCTCTATTGTAATTTTCTTTTTGCCTTTGTATAAAACAGTTCTTGTTATTGTCGTTTTTTCTCCACTCTGCGCTTGAGAAATTATCATTACCGTGCTTGTTTCATAAATCAAAGGTACAGTAGCAGTAAAAGTACCATCTGATTTTACCTGTACCTGATTTCCATTCACTGTTATGGAACTTCCAGGAGTAGTCTTTCCTATAAAAGTGAACATCTGCGTTTGCGAGATAGTATTATCAAAAAAACTCACAGAAAGATAAGGAGTTACAGTCGCAAGTGAAGATGCCCCGTTAGATTCTAAGGTTATATCAACAACGTTAATCGCAATTATATTCTTCAATAAAATTTGATTAGTTGAAACCTTCAAAGTTTTAAAATTCAAATTCAGAAGTAAAGCCTTACCGTTTATGCTAACTCCGTCTTTTGTGGAAAAAGCAACATCAATCGTTTGCCCATTATCTTTTGCCAAAAGCAAACTATCTTGAAGTGATATGTCTAAAGTAGCCCCTTGAAATTGAAGACTGTCTCTGTTAAATCCACCTTCGAAAGAAACTCCTCTTATGCTATTTGCATTTTTAATATACACAGGGACACTGATTAGGCTCCCTGACTGAGCACTTGCACCTTCGGAATATACAGCTAAAGGAAGGTTTGTTGAAACAAGGATATTAACGTTAAAAGACTGTTTCAATTTTGTCTGGTTTGATACAACATCCACTGCAAAATTTGCTTTATCATCGTCTTTAGCATCTAAAGGAACTTTTACGGTTATTTTTATGTTCTTAGTAGAGTTTGGAACTAATGTGAAAGTTGCTGTCGGATTATCGGTAAAAAATATACTCCAGGTTGCTGGAGCGTATTTTTGGATAGAAACAGAGTAAGCATCTGTATTTGTACCCGTGTTCCCAACAGTTAGAATAACCGTTTCATCGTCTCCAGGGCCAATTGTTATTGTGTCAGGGTATATTGAAGCATAGAAGGAATATGGTTCATCCACGGTGTTTATTGATATAATTCTTAAAATATTATGGAAACAGTCCGTTAAAATGAAAACTCCATCTTCACTTTCTATTGAAACTCCTTCATAAAAAATTCTATCGCTCTGAAATAAAAGGATACCTTCTCTACTAAAGAATGAAATTCTACCATTTTCTGTATCGCAAACGATAAGATTTCCATACCTATCTATGCCAACATCCTCTGGCACATACATTTGCAAATTTCCTCTCCCTGCACCTGAGCCAATTGTTCTTAACTCCCAAAAAGAGTTGTTATAAACATGGATTTTGTTATCACCAAGTGAAGTAATATAAAAATTCCCTTTTTCGTCCTGAACAATACCAGATGGAGAATCACATACTTGAAAGCTTTTTTGAATAATTCCAGAGTAATTCATCTTAACAACGCTATTTTTATCCTGTACTGTCAGATATAGATAACCGTCCGATCCTCTGATAATTTTTTTAACAATCCCCAGAACATTATTTTTTACAATACTTTTAAAATCGCCAGAACTTGAAAAAATTGCAACAGCTCCATCCATTCCAACAAACAAGGAACCCTTTTTATCAGCAAAAACTGAATAAGCCTGCGGAAAAGACTGTCCTTGAATCTTATCTATTTTTTTAATAAATTTCCCTGACTGCGAAAATTGATCAAGTTCGCTATTTTCAAAGCCACCATAATTAATCACCCATATATTACCTTTTTCATCAAGCGATGCACTTAATGGATTCACCAGAATCCCGCCACTATCGTGAATATAATCTTTTTTGGATAGAAAAATCCCTGTAGGGCTAAAAACTGAAATTCTCGCTCCAATTGGGAAACCAAAAGGTGCTTCAGATTGTGAATTCCAATAATAAAACCCAGCATCGAAAACATAAATATTCCCAAAATTATCGAGAGTTATACCCGTTGGTGTAATAAGGCTCCCGTCAGGCTGATCAATGTAAGTGGCTGATGTAGTGCCTATCTGCTTTATAAACTTGCCATCTTTAGAGTACTCCAGAACCCCGCCATTGTTAGATTTGCCCCTTGAAAGACCTCTATCAACAACATAAAGATTACCAGTCGAATCAAAAGCCGAATCTACTGGCGATATAAGTTCATTCCCAGCAATGATATTTAACACAGTTAAATTAATGTCAAAAATGTATATTTTATTTTCAAACATGCTAATTGCGGCTATTTTTCCATTATTGTCTGTTGAGAGACCTCCGGGAAATTTTATATTAAAGTATTGTAACACCTTTCCACTCTGATCAAGTTTATAAATTCTCTGGTTAAAATAATCTGTCACAAAAATATACCCTTTCAATACAGCAACACCTGTCGGCGCATTAAAAACACCCTTTCCAATTGATTTAACAAATGCTCCACTTGCAGAATAATTCTTAACATCGCCGCCTAATGCATCCGAAACATAAAAGTTGCCTGAAGAGAAAGCAATATCAGTTGGATATATGAATTTCGAGATAGAACCAAAGGTGAAGGTATTATCAAGCAGAGTGTCGAGTATATGAATCCTCCCGTATGAATTATCTATTACTGCTATTTTTCCATCATCGGTTGTGCACATTCCCTGCATAGGAAACAGATACTTTGAATTAAAATCGTTTTCATACATATTTGCTTCAGAAAGTGAAATTGAACCTATAAAGTCTTCCGGGGCAACAGCCACATCCTGTACTACAGATAAACCTTTAATCGTAGTTGAATAGACGGATCCAATTTGTAAATTCAAAGCTAAAAGCATTACAAGCATCGACAAGGAAACAGTATTTAAAATTTGCCTCTTCATGGATAAACCTCCCCGAAATGCTTGGAAAGAATAAAAAAGTCAAGCTTATCAATCACGCTATCAAAATTAAAATCATAGCTTTTGTTGTAGTTGGTATCTCCTGATTTTGTCCCGAAGCTTGCTTTAAAAATATCCAGGTCTAAAGAATCAACTTTACTGTCTTTATTTAAATCAAAAATTCTTGAATAATCAGAGGTTTTATAGTAAAGAGCTCCGAGTACAAACTTTTCAAGAGAAGATGCAGTTACAGGATCAACTCCTATAAATCCATCCCCGTTACTTATTGCTTGAAATTGGATTGAAGCTATAGTTCCACTACCTTGAAGAGTCTCTGTATCGGAAGAAAGCGCCATAAAAATTTTGCCAGGCAGTATTGTATCTGTAAATCTTACATTTCCACTTACAATACTGCCAGCTTTTACATTAAGTATCTGCAATAAAAAGGGGTCGTAATTGACAGTCAAGTTAATTGATTTGTTGGGCTTATATGAATCAAGATAAACGTCTACCCAAAATTTATCTCCATTTTTAAGTAAAGGGGTAAGGCCACCTCCCAAAGACAGGTTAACATGACCAGGCGGAGAACCAGATACAACAAAACTATTATAATCTTCAGCTTTCGTGATATCAGGGTACATATCTTTGCTGTCAGTATTTTCATTTGTCTCAAGGTAAATTACTTTAAAAAAGTATTTTCCATTTTCAAAAAGATAATTCATGCCAAGTGAATCTGTTGAATCAATCTTTATTGAATAATCTCCAATA
>Ga0315289_10003155_pt1 | contig 25062 bp, 23 predicted proteins | sample YL17G11_40_MG_FD_203452 | JGI IMG/M metagenome (GOLD analysis project Ga0315289, IMG submission 203452) | Sediment microbial communities from Yellowstone Lake, YNP, Wyoming, USA - YL17G11_40 | ecosystem: Environmental > Aquatic > Freshwater > Lake > Sediment | place: USA: Wyoming | collected...
GCAATGGCCTTGACGTTACAGGCCAAGCAGTCATTCAACTGTCGACCCAGATCAAAGGGGCGATGAAGTCCATCGAGGCGGACGCTGTCAAGACCAAGAAGAAGTTGGAGGAGTTCGGCGGGCTAGGTTTTGATGTGACGGGGCAGGCAGTCATCAAGTTGTCGAAAGACATGAAGACCTTGATGAACACCATCAATGCCCCACAGGCCGCTGCCAAGTCCTCCATCGAGGGCTGGACGAAACAGATGGCCAATTTCACTGCGGAACTGACTACACTTCCGCAGAAGCTTTCCATTGTCAATGCCAAACTTGCTGAGCTACAACGTACTGGTCAGCAGGGCTCGGGTGCATGGTTGGCATACACCTCTGAATTGAAGCGGTTGACTGACGTCCAGTCGAAGATGGACGCTATCAACAAGGGCACTACTGGCGGCTTCAAGGACCTACGCTTCGCAGTACAGAATGCCAGTTACCAGTTTACTGACATGGCTGTGCAGGCTCAGCTTGGGACCAAGGCATCTGTTATTATGGCTCAGCAGATCCCTCAGCTGCTGGCCGGGTTTGGTGCATGGGGCGCAGCTGCTGGCTTGGTGGCGACACTGGCATCTGTTATCGCTGGCCCACTGATCGACGCATTCGTTGAGTCGTTGAGTCCGATGGCTGGCTTCAAAGCTGCCATGGACAAGGCAGACGCTTCTACTAAAGAGTTCCAGTCCACCATTGACGGTCTCGACATCAAGAAGATGCGGGATGACTTGATCGCCCTCCAGGCAGCAGGTGGAGACGTCAAACTGTTTACTGACATCAAGGTATTTGATGTTGAGAAAATCAAAGCTGACCTAGACAAGGCAGCCGAGGCCGCAGCGGGCGCTTTCAAGTCGGCCTTCACAAACCTCAACCCGTTCATCGCCCTTAACAATGCCCTTGGCATTACGGTCTACGAAGTAGATCGCTTGACTGATCGGTTCGGGCTGACTGAAGCGCAGGCAACCAAAGCACAGGCGGCTATGAAGGCCGGGCCTGATGAGCAGATTAGGCTATTCAAAGAGTTGCTTCCGATGTTGGATGTTCACAACAAGAAGCAGCGCGAGTTGGCGGACATTCTCGAGACCGTTGCCAAGGCGGCGGCGAAGAGTGAACAGGCCCAAAGGGATCTTGTCAAGGCCCAGCAAATTCAAGATGCGATCGCGACTGGCAGAATCGCTATCTCACGGTCCGAACTGGAACAAGAGACAAAGACAGCCGCCGCAAAACTCAAGATCAAGGACGAAGAGAAAAAGGCGACAGACAAGCTGTACAAGGACATGCTCAACAGCTCCGATCCGGCGCTGAAGATCACGGCTGAACAGTACCGCACACTCACAGGAACCACAAAAGAGTATCAGAAGGCGGTCAAAGACGTCATCAAGATGCAGGAAGAGTGGGCGAAACTCATGGGCAAGACTGACCCTGAGATCGCATTCAAGAAGGCTGTGGCTGAAGCAGAGAACCTCGCCAAGGCGTTGAAGAAGTCCCCGGAAGAGCTTGCGCAGGTCGTTGCGTATCTAGAAGGCGTTAGAGACAAAGCCAAGGCTGCCGCCTTCGAGATTGTGCGTATCAAGGAGTACGCGGCGAACTGGAATGTCAGCGAAGACACTGTCAAGAAGATTGAGGCCATTGGCAAGCAGAGCAAAGAGACGACAGAACTATTATCTGTCATGACTCGCTTGTGGAAGGATGGCCAGACAGAAGCAGGAAACGCCATCGCCGATTCTCTGGATCTGAAAGTTCTACCCGCTGCCGAACGTGCATCCAGCGCATTCCGTCGTCTCGGTGAGGAAAGCGAAAAGGCGACTAGTCAGTTCGAGTATGAGGTGTGGAGGACTTCGGCAGAGGGTCTCGCGGCCACCGCCGATCAAGCATTGAAGGTGGCCGCTGCGATGGGCGCTGTCGCCTCGAACCAGGACAGGATCAAAGAGGCGTGGGGCAAGATTGGTGACGCTTCCACAGGCTTCAAGCAACTTTCACTTGACGTTGATGCGTTTGCCAAGGAAGTAGGATTGTCTGCAAAGGAAACTGACAAACTCCGTCAGGCTCTTGGCTTGGTGGCGGCTGAGAAGGACGTATTCACTGAGATGGCTGTTGCAGTTGGAACGGTGCTTGGCAGCGCGTTTGACAAACTTGGGGATGTCTTGTTTGATTCGTCCAAGACCTTCCAGCAGTGGTCAGCGGATGTTGTTAAGGAGATTTTGAAGATCCTGGCTAAACTTGCTCTGATGCGTATGTTTAAGTGGGGCGTAGGTGAGATGGGGATGACTGACATCTTCTTTCCGAAGTCAGCTTCCTTTTCTACCCCGTCAGGCTCCCCTAGCTCCTCCGCATTTGGTTCCGCAAGCATTCCCTCTCCAATGGGTTCAGGATCGGGCAATGACTTTACTGGACAATCAAGCGGTGGATCAAGGAGCGGAATCAACATCACTCTGAACCAGAACTTCAACCGCGATTCAACTCCTGCAGTACGTCGCGCAACAGGTCAGGCGGCACGGGAGATGCTTGGCATTCTCAACTCAGCACAGAGGTTCGCATGAGCATCAACCCTTTCAATGACGTAGACAAATTGCCAGTGTGCGTACGCCTAGGTTCTGAGTGGCAGGAGGCATACACTGTCGAGATTACTGAGACCGTCCTTGGCCAGGAACACCGCGCGCTGAAGCATCCTTATCCGAAGCGCAAGACCACGGTGTTCTACACCCAGAAGCGTCAGGATCTCTACACGGCCATCACCGAGTTCTACCACAAGATGGCAGGCAAGTTCATCGGCTTCCGCGTCGAGGCGTACGATGACAACAGCACCAATGGCATGACGGGCGAGCCAACAGCATTCGACCAGTACATGACGCTGATCTCTACGAACCTCTACCAGCTGACAAAGTCGTACGGTTCTGGCGGCGCGAAGAGGGCGATCTGGAAGCCAATCTCCGGCACAGTACTGGCGGCTATTGCCGGCAAACCCTCACTTCCGGCATCCATCGACTTGACGACTGGCATGGTGACTTTCCCTGTTCTAACGGCAGCAATATCATACATCACCAAGGCCGCGCAGGCAGTGGTCAGCGTTCCTTCCGGCCACACCCTGCAGGCGGGCATGTCAATCTACATTAGCGGCGTTGTAGGCATGACCCAGATTAACGGAAAGCGCGGCTCCATACTGTCTGTCACTTCCAATACTGTGGTGACTGATATAAACACGGCGGCATTCGGCACATACACAAGCGGCGGAAATTACGCCACTCTCCCGCAGGTTGGGGAAGCAGTCACGGGAGGATGCAAGTTCGACATTCCTTGCAGGTTCGACTCCGAGTTGATGATCACCCCTATGTCGGAAAATGTTGAGTACGCCGAAACCAGTCATATGGACATCATTGAGTTGCTCAACCCATGAAACCACAAGTCGCCAATAGCCACTACCGCACCTTCTGTCTCCGCATTCAACCAGTGCTGGGTGCCCCCATTAGGCTAACGCAGCATCCAAGAGATCTGCTGATGAGCAATGGTGCGATCTATCTGAGCGCGTCAGGCTACCAGTTCAGCGGCGTTCAGCATACCTCATCCGGTAGCGGTTCGGTTGTGGACATCGAGGGGATTGCAGGATACGCAGGGGTTGACAGATCGGTCGTTGCTTCTGGTTCACTTGACGGGGCCAGGTGCTATTTGTTTGCGGTCGATTGGCGGAACCCCATAGAGGATTATGAAGAGATTACCTGCTCAATCTTCGGAAAGGTGACCTTACAGGATGGACGGTATAAGGTCGAGGAAACATCACTTGTCGACCTGCTGAATCAGTCCGTTGGTGTTACTGTTCAGCCCCTATGTCGCAACACGCTTGGGGATGGCGCCTGTAGGAAGTCTATTGCTTATGTATCAGGAACAGTCACCTCAGTCAGCACCCCATACGTCTTTATCGACTCATCGCGCACAGAGCCAGACGACTGGTTTGGTCAAGGACTTGTTCGTTTCACCTCTGGTCTGAATGCAGGACTTGCTCCCCATGACATTAAGTCTTTCGCCGTAGGCGGGGTGATAGAAATCTTCGAGCCTTTCTATTACCCCGTCTCCCCCGGCGATCAGATTGAGCTCCTCGTCGGATGTCGCAAGCGATGGGTTGATGACTGCAGCAACAAGCATGGCAATGGCGTGAATTTTGGTGCGTTCCCCTCTGTGCCAACCAATAGCGTCTACACCCAAGTCGGAAGGAAGACCTTTGAAAGCTGAAGACGTAGTCGCTGCTGCCAGGTCTCTGGTGGGAACGCCATTCCACCATCAAGGTCGGATTCCTGGCGTCGCTTTAGATTGTGCCGGTACGATCATCGAGACACTTAAACTAATTGGCATCAACCCAATTGACAGAACCGACTATGGACATGACCCATGCAACGGGCAATTGGAAGCTCAGATCGCCATGCAGGACTATGTGGTCCCTGTCCGAGGTATTCGGCCAGGTGACTTTCTTGTGATGTCGTTCATCGGTGAGCCGCAGCACTTGGCGGTATGCACTGGTGAGAACATAATTCATGCTTATGCGCGTGTTGGCAAAGTTGTTGAACACACATTCAACGATCACTGGAAACAGAAAGTGGTCGCGGTGTATCGCTTGAAGGAGCTGTGCGATGTCGGGTAACATGTCCGCCGGCCAAATCATTGGTCTTGGCGTTGGCGCGGTTGCTGGGTTCTTCACCGGTGGCGCAACGTGGTATGCTGTCGCTGCAAACGTCGCTCAAGGCGCAGCACTAGGCTATGGCCTCGGTGGTCTTATTGACCCACCAAAACAACCCGACATTCAAGGCCCTCGTCTTGAAGACACAAGTGTACAGCTAGCAACCTACGGCGCAAGTCTGCCTCGCACGTACAACATGAATGGCTTGCATGGTGTCATGGTATGGATCGAGAATGACAAACTGGAGGAAGTCGCCACAACCAAGAAGGTTGGCGGCAAGGGCGGCAAGAAGCAAAAGCAGACAACATTCAAGTACTACCTAACCTGTGCCATTGCCTTCGCGGTAGGAAAGACGCAGGCTGTCCGCCGCATCTGGCTATCCGACAAACTATGGTATGATGTGGCAGTTGGTTACATCGGGCCTCCCCCTAAACAAGGGACGACCCGAAAAGCTGGATGGGTGAAATTCAACAAGACAATCAAGTCAGGCGAGGCGGCAGGTAATTTTGTGTTCCATGATGGCGACGCCAACCAAGCACCTGATGACCGCATGATGGCCACGCTCGGCCCCAACTGTCCGGCATTTCGAGGCATCACCTACCTAACGCTGCGCGATATTGACATGACAGACTACGGCAACTCGCCGATGGGGATGCAAGTCAAGATCGAATTGATGGAGCGCGGCACGCCAGTACTTGACGGGAAGATCGCTTATGCCCAAGGTACAGGCCTGACGCTATTCCAGAACTATCCTCCGCCAGGAAACAGAGATCCCTCCTACTACGGTCCATACGGCGTCAATGCCGTGGATGGCGTTATCATGTCTGGCGTGACACAAAAGATAAGCAGCAATCCAGATGTGGAAGCGACGACAATCTGGCGAGCGACTCTGGACGGCCAGCCATTCTCCGGTGACATTGGGGATACGGTCGCGGTTGGAGCTTACAAGTACGGGCACATAGGATTCGTTGGAGGTAGCCCAGCGGTATATGTAGGCACGGCGGGAGCAGGGGCTATTGGCTCGTGGGCGTCTGGATACTTCGCGTGCAAAGGCGTAACCATACCAAGGGACTACACAGACGGATTCTTTGGCGGGTGCATTTCCAGCGATGGGATGTTCTGTGGAGCATTTGTCAGGGTGTCGGGCGTAAATAGATTCCGTCTGTATGACAGCAATATGACGTTGCTGTCCGACCAGCCTGAAACTGTTATTACAGGCTCATTCGGGAACATCTATTTTCCTCACCTGCCAGGTGGTGATAATTCGCATACGATGTCCATCGAGAATGGTGGCAAGTTCTTGTGGATCAGTTCGCTGCGAAGTGGGGCGATTGGTGTCTGGGCAATCAACGACGACGGCACGCTGTCGTACATTCACGAGTGGCATGAGAACTACTACGGCTCATACGCCAACACCTGTTCAATCTGGGCGAAAGATGGCGTTTGTTATGGCGCGACAAACGGCGGTTCGATCTTCGCCTACTCTCGGCACATGTCATACGCTATAGCGCTGATGCCGCTGTCCGATATTGTGCGTGCCGAGTGCTTGCTGTCCTCGCAACTGACTGTGTCTGATCTCGATGTCACTTCGCTCACTGACGGAGTGCGCGGTTACAAGGTGACCAACACAGCCGCCATCCGTGGTTCATTGGACGCACTGCGCAACGCCTATCCGTTTGACATCATCCCGTATGGGTACAAGATCAAGTTCGTCCGACGCGGTCTAAGCTCGATGGCAGACATCTACGATGCGGATCTTGGAGCAACCCAAGGTGGTGACTCTAGCACACCAAAACTGACGATCAGCCGCGACCAAGCATCACAACTTCCCAATCGGGTGTCTGTCACCTATTATGATTATTACAGGGAGTATGACCCCAACGAGCAATACGCCGAGCGCAAGACCGACACAACAGACCAAAGCAGAAAGCAGGACCTCGCGCTGTCATTGACCGCAGATGAGGCTGCTGGCATCGCAGAGACTCTGCTGTATCTGAATTGGCTGGAGCGGTATGATCTGTCATTCGTGCTGAACGCGGCTTGGACACGGCTTCTCCCTGCTGACGTGGTTACGTTGCATGTCGACGGCAGTACACACGAGGTCAGAATTGTCACTGTCAATGAAGCGACAGACGGCACAGTTGAGATTGGCGCGAAGTACAACGCCGCAGGTATCTACACGTGGAAGGCGAAGGGCGAGGAAGGATCATCGACCGGGCCTGAAATGACAATCTCAGGTCCGACGACTGGCGTCATCATTGACGCTCCGGCCATGACTTCTGCTTTCGACTATCCCGGTGTGGGCGTCGCCATGAAGGGTGCCTACGACGCATGGCCAGGCGGCGTGCTGGAAAAGTCGGCTGACGGCGGCCAGACCTATGACGTAGTCCTTGTCACAGCCCCGCCAAGCGCGATGATAGGTGTATGCCCAACAGCTCTTGGAAACGCAGCTACGACGAGAGCTGTAGACAACTCTCAAGTCCTGCAGGTTCAGACGTTCGGAAACGTACTTTCCAGCGTGACGATGGAGCAGATGTTTGCAGGCGCCAATCACTTTATTGTCGGAGAGCCTGGACGTTGGGAAGTCATCGCGGCCATGACTTGCACGCTCGTCTCTCCTGGCATCTACGATCTGAGCAGATTGTTGCGCGGAAGATTTGGAACCGAGTGGGCGACCAGCACGCACCAAGCCGGGGACACGATCATAGGCGTCGATGAGGAGGGCGCCAAAGGTTTCGTCAATATGGGGACCAACGAGATCGGTCAAGATCGCCGCTGGCGGTTCTCAACTGCGAATGAGGACACGGTCAGCCTTATTAGGAGCCAGACGTATAACGCAGTCAATCTGGAATGTCTGTCTCCTGTCCAACTGAATGCGACACAGTTACCAAACGGTGATTGGTCCATTCGGTGGGTGCGCCGGACGCGTATCAATGGCGAGTGGCGGGACAGAGTTGATGTACCACTGTCCGAGACGATCGAAGCCTACGAGGTCAATATCTATACCTCAACGGCGATGACGACTGTCAAGCGCATTCTTGCTTCATCCGTGCAGTCTTGTCTCTACACAGTCGCTCAACAGACTACGGACTTTGGCGGCCAGGTTCGGCAGCTGAGCATAGGGGCGGCACAGTTATCCGAGTTCGCTGGTCAGGGTCTCTTGACTAAGGGAACATTCAACTCTATCTACTCACAAGTGCTGATGGACTTTGAGCAGACCACGCCCACAGATACCTACGGTCACGCCACTGCATTTGCAGGCACAGGTTGTGTCAGATCAAACGTACAGAAGCGATTCGATTCATACTCACTTAAGGGGCGCGGCAGCGATGGATGGCTGAATCTGACTGGTCTTGTGCTTGGCAATGATCCATGGACAATTGAGTTCAGCGTTTATATGCCAACCAATCCGACGAACACCGGCAATCTTCCTGTGCTACAGCTTGGGACTGTCGACGGCGGCGGCACACAAGGATTCGTCATTCGCACGGTGTTCAGTAACATGTATTGGAGCTACCAGTACTATGGTGATGGGTATGCGGGACCAGCGACGTTCGGTGCGTGGATGAATATCGCTGTCATGTTTGATGGCCAAAACATTCGGATGCGGCTTGAAGGTCAGCCCGCGTCTACATTCTGGCACCGTGATCTTCAAGGACTGACAGATTTCAATGTTCCAAACACACTGCGCATCGGCGGCGGCCAATACTTGAGCGCGGTTGCCCTTGACGCATTTATCGACAACCTGAAAATATACTCCGGAGTTCCTTTCTGGAACACTGCTTTGCCAACGCCAGAAAAATTCACATACTAAGGAAGCAACATGTCCAACCAAGCAAGCAATCTCGACCTAATCGCACAGAACCAGTCTGCGAAGGAACAAACCGCAAATGCGCTGTTCGATGCGGCGTCTCCTGCAACAACCCTCGGCCGCCGACTATCGAATACGGCTGGCATGGTCTGGGGCTACTACGGCGGCATTGTGACGCTGCTCGACGGCTCGAAGATCAGCCTGGCAAACGACACAAAGACTCTGACGCCCAGCACGACGAACTACCTCGTTATCAAGAAGTCAGACGGTGTAGTCAGCGTCAGCTCCTCAATCACGAACTGGAATGACACGACCAATTACTCGCGGCTCTACCTGATCACGACAGACGCGTCAAAGGTTGCCGACTACAATGACTACCGCAGCGTCTTCTATACCAGTGTGGCTTCCGGCTCGGCGGCGGCGCCGATCACTGTCGACGATGAAGGTGGTCAGATCACTGCAGGTTTGACTGGATTGAACTTCGCTGGTGCCGGTGTTACGGCAACTGCAGCGGGCGGAGCTGTCACGGTCACCATCCCTGGCGGCGGCGGAGGTTCCGCACTTGAGATTGACGACGAGGGCACGCCGCTCACGACAGGCGCAACCAAGATCGACTTCGTGGGCGCTGGTGTTACTTCAACCAACGTCGGCGGTGCGGTCACGGTCACAATTCCAGGCGGTTCTGGCGGTACAGCTACACCAGTCGAGGTTGCCGACGAAGGCGTGATGCTGACGACCATCGCGACCAAGATCGACTTCGTGGGCGCGGGCGTGACCGCCACCCATATCGGCGGCGATGTCACAGTCACGATTCCTGGTGGAGGTTCCGGAGGCACTCCACAGGTTTGCAAACTAACCGCTGGGACAGGGCAAGTAGTCCCAAAGGAAACATCAGAGATCGTTTCATTCTCGGCCAAAGCGTTTGATGTCGGTAACATCGGATCGACATCTACCCATAGGATCCAACCAACAGTTGCGGGTTACTACATCGTTGAGGCGCACGCAAAAATTGGTCCGGCTGGTACTAAGAACATGGCATTGGCCGTCGGCATCATCACCGTAAATAGCGTGTCGATCGCAGAAGGTTGTCTAAACAACCAAACTACGGATTTGTTTACGCAGATAAGCGTCCCGGTTTCGGCGGTTGTGTATATGAACGGCACCACCGACTATATTCAATTTTTGGTCTATTTTGCGGGGACCGCCGCTTCTCAAGCCATTCAGAATGCCAGGCTATCCGCCGTTCTTGTTTCCTCAACAGTCGGGACTGCCACTGTTCCGGACACCACTGTCAATGTCCAGACCGCTTCCTACACGCCTGTCCTCGCAGACAAAAACGCCTACATCGTAATGGATGTTGCAACTGCCAACAACTTCACCGTGCCCCCAAATGCCTCTGTCGCTTACCCTGCTGGGGCTAACCTGCACGTGAGACAGCGCGGCCTCGGCCAGACAACTTTGGTCGCTGGTGTGGGCGTGACGATCAACACGCCTGAGACGCTCAAGACACGAAAGCAGAACAGTACCATTACGCTGATACAGACTGAAGTGCTGAATGTCTGGGATGTGATGGGCGATCTGGAGCTGCTGCCATGAGTTTGATTCCGGGTATCCTTTCTAAAATGTGGAAGGCGGCAGGTGGTGGTGCTCCCACCATACAAGATCAGATGCTTGTAATGTGCCATATGGATGGGGTGCAAGGCGCCAGGACGTTTGTCGATGAATGCGGCCACGCCACGGCAACATACGACCATTGTATGCTAAACAACAATCCTACCAAGTTCGGTCCGACAGCTCTGTACTTTGACGGGGCGGGCGACTACGCCTACATAGACAATGCCTACTTTGACTTCTTGGGCGCAGACTTCACGATCGAGCTTTGGTTCTATATGTGGGGATCTGGTGATAATCGCCAGATCCTTGGACAACATTCTACTGATTCAAACAGAGCGTACGACTGCTCTTTCCTGTTTCAATCTCACCAGCAGAAGTTGAGTTTCTCGCTTTATCACCCGGACGGCACCGCCACAAGCATTACAGATCCAAACGTCCATGCACTTCAGACGTTTATACATCTCTCCGTCTGCCGCAAGGGGGGCGTTGTCACGATGTATGTGAACGGTCAGTCTGTCGCATCAATGACAGTGACTAAGCCGTTCGTGGGGTCAGGGTTGCCAGTCCTCATGGGTGCCCTATGGGGCATAAACGCACCAGACACTAGTAATAGGTGGCTGTCCGGAACAATAGATGACCTCGTCATTCTGCGCGGAGTCGCTTTGCGAGACTCCCCATTCACTACTCCCCTCACCGCGTTCGACAACCCTTCGGCGAATCCCCGGCCTTGGGCTGGCGGTGACGGGGCTCTCGGGTCAGTCAAGCTTCTGGTGTCTGGCCGCAACTCTGCCTTCACAGACTATCGGGGCAATCCTGTAATCAACAGCGGAGGGGTAGCGTTCGATACTGTCAACAAGAAATTTGGTCCTGGGTCAGCAAAATTCAACGGAACCAACTGGCTGTCTTACAACGTCCCGTTTAGGCTGACAGGTAGTATGGGTTTCTCTGTCGAGGCTTGGATTTGTCCCAACTCACTGCTGACCGGTTATGCTGGAAACTCAGTATACGGAGCAGTAATCGTGTGCTGCGATACAGATACTCCAAATCGTAGCTGGAATATGGGGTTATTCGGGACGGCCGTCGCGATCACGAAGCTAGCATTCTTTGGTGACGCGTCTGGGACCGCTGCCGCTGGGCAATACAAAACGGTTGAGGGGCTGTTTAACTTCCAGTTGAATACTTGGTACCACATTGCAGCTGTCAGACTAGGTAACCAAGTTCGTCTGTATGTTGATGGGGCGCAAATATCTGTTGAAGACACAAACAATTTCAGTATCAATCTGTTCAAGACAACACAGCCCATTAAAGTTGGGGCGTTGAATTACGTCAACTACGAATACAGATTCAAGGGAAACATCGAGGATGTCCGTATATCCTCACAGTCAAGGTCGGGAGGAGCAACGTATCCTGTCCCGACAAAAGAGTTCTTCCCTGAACCGGCTACCCCTCCTGTGGTATACACAACGGACAACTTCTTTGACTATGTTCAACTGAACATTCCGATGAACGACCCAGCATTCTCCGACGTAATGGGAAAGACAGTACTACCGGGGGGAGGAGGAGTTGGGTTCGCGGCTACCGGTTCGCCGTTCAATCTGGGTGTCGCTGCATTCAGTGGCACGAACGGGTATCTTGAGATTCCGTATGACGCGCAAGCCAATCTGGGTGGTTACGACTTCACCATAGAGTTATGGGTGAATTGTACCATGACAATTGGGGACTACGCGCTTTTGAGCGGCTGTTGGGGGGTGGGCGCTCCAGACAGAGGCTGGGCCCTTTACTTTCAGGCACAAGGTAACTTGCAATTTGCGATTACCACTGATGGAGCAACACAGATCAACGCAGTGATGGCCACGCACGGCGTCCTAAATGGAGTCTGGGCGCACATTGCTGTCTGCCGCAACGGCCCATCCATTCAAGCATTCGTTAATGGCGCCCAGATCGGCGCGACGTACAACATTGGTACGAACAGCATCTACACAGTCAAGAAGTCTACTTTCATAGGATATTTGCAACCACACGCCCTTTACCCGTTCAAGGGCCAGCTGTCGAACTACCGCACCACGAACGGCATTGGCAGGTATTCTGCACCGTTCTCACCGCCGGCAGAGCCATTCGGGAACACTGCCCCGGTCGATCCGTTGTTCGACGATGTCATTCTCCATGCGCGGTTAGACTTCTGGGCATACACCCCGAGCAATACACCGTTCGTGGTTGCCGGCGCAAACATGTTCCCAACAACTGGCAAGAAGGTTGGAGGAGGCTCTTTGTTGATCGACACTACAAGCGAATACGTCACCTATAATACGACGAATGAGCCGAGATTCGATCTAGCGCTTGGCGACTTCACCATTGAGTTCTGGGCGAACCTAACGGACAATAGCGTCGATAGGTATGCTCTGACAAAGTTCGTCACTTGGCCATCCAATCTTGACTTCTGTATGCGAGTCAGCGGTAGCACAAAGAAGATGCAGGTCCTAGCCGGCGACAACGCGACCATCAGCATTAGTTCCGACAACGCCTTCCCAACGAATGCCTGGACACATGTCGCGGCGGTGAGGGAGGCAGGGGTCACTTCGATGTTCATCAACGGCGTCAAACAGGCGGCGACCAGCAGCGTTGCAGCTCAGATTCCAAATGACAGCAAGACGCTCATTGTTGGAGCGTACGCAACTGATGGCACTTCTGATCGGTGGCAGGGTTATCTTAGTTCGCTGAGGATCACCAAGACAGCAAGGTACTCTTCGAATTTCACTCCCAGCGACCAACCTCTACCGTATGGAGTTCGTGTCGCGGCTGCCCGCCCGGCTCTCAGTAATATCGCTTTGGCGATGCACATGAATGGAGCGAACGACGGCACAGTCTTTACGGAAGAGCGGCGCGGCTTAGCAATCACGCGTGTTGGTGCGCCAGTCACTAAGACAGACAACAAGAAGTTTGGCTCTGCCTCTGCCCTCTTCAACGGGACGAATCAAGGGCTTAATACTCCCGACAATGCCGTCTTCTCGCTTGGCACCAACTTCACCCTTGAGGCGTGGATCTACTTGAATGCGCTGCCTCCCGTTTCTTCAGGCGCGCCAATCTTCGGCCAGAGCAACACAGGAACTTTCTCTGAAATGTACTTCGGAGTTGATGAGGGTGGCTGGACGATGTTCAACTTCTACAGCGGTAGCTGGACGACAATGTATGGCCGGCAAATACAGCTGAAGAAATGGACGCACGTCGCTCTGGCGGTCGAGAACGGTGTGGGGCGGCTCTTCATGGATGGCATCTGTGTGAGGCCAACAACCGGGATCCAGTGGCTAGACAGAACGACTATCCTGCAGATCGGATACAACCAAACTTCCAATCCGGCCTACCTGAATGGCTACATCGACGAGCTTCTGGTTTCGTCGGGGACGCCGTACTTTGACAAAGCCTTTATTCCCCCGACTGAGGAGTTGGCTGTTCCGCCAATCTAAATCTCCAGTGGCGGCAACATCTCTGCTGCCGCGACCTCAATCACCTGCAGCCCTTCTCCCGGAGGGCTGTAGTTGTATCTGATCCCGTCGATGAATATGGTCGGCCACTTCCCCGGCTCGAATTGGATGTGCATGTGGTGGTATTCATTGTCGGCCTGCACCCATTCGCTGATTGTCCTATCTGACAACTGATAGCTGCTACTGGGCATGACGGGCAGCGTCGTGACCTTCACCTCATCGACCGCATCAGGATTTCCGTCCGGGTCAACGTGGTACGTCACGGTTCCTGTTAGCCATGCATCTTTTTGTTCAGGCGCCATCTGCTGAAATGCCTTAACTGCTTTCTTGATCGGGCCATCAAGTGCTGGTCCAGTTTGCGGAAACATAGTCGTCCTTTCGTTAGGGCTTCTTCAACTCGGTTAAGCAATACGAATGAAGCAGCGAAGTTACAGCCGTGCCTTGTTCCGGCGACATTGTCGTTCTAGTCTGAACACATACCAGTTCATCTGGTCTGATCGTGATGGTTATTTCTGTCGTCTTGTCAGGCACGACGCCTAACGCCTCAAACAGAGGTCTCAGTTCAGGTGATCCTGAGTGCAGCGGCATATTCATGATTTCAGTTCCTTCACTTTGGTTGGCGTTCCATATCTGCGTTGTGTCGTTCAAGTGCGCTCATCATAAAGCCACAGCAACCATCAGCATGACGCCTACCCACGAGATAACCTCCAACAGGACAGGCACCGTCTTGGGCATGTCTTCCTCGAAGGCAACCGACCAGTGGGGGTCGTAATTGACGTACTTCTGCGACTCACGGGCGGAGCCAATCAGGTCGCCGCCGAACTTGGGTTCTTTGTTCATTGCTCTATCTCCGAATGAAATGAGCATGTGTCATCAACAGAAACTGTTCTGCTGTGCGGTTCAGCGATTGCAAACGCCAACCATGGTGGCAGTTCGATCATGCACGACTGAAGCCTTGGCAGTTGTTTATCAATCACCTCGAAGTGTTTGCAGGTAAGGCAGGTGCTCATCTCAGTATCCCCGTTTTGGCATAAACACAGTCGATGATTGCAATGTTGTCGGGGTGTCCGACCATGCTGCGACAAGTCAGCAAGGTGCTTCGCAACAGGGCGACCTCTTTCTGCAACTCTGTGAGCGCAGCATTCCATGATTCAAGCGTGGCAACATCTCTCTCGTGCTGCCGCTCAAACTCATAGACACCATACACCTTCTTGGTCTCCGGCTGCTTGGGTCGGCCACGGTATCTGGTTCCGATAGTCCAGTCTTGCTGCATCCACCGTACCCAGTCTCCCATGTAGAATTCTTCAATCTCCCAGTCGTCAGCCTGTGCTGTGCAGACGGCGGCCATGTTGGGCAGGTCTTGCCATTCGTTGCTCATTTCGTCCTCGTTATCTTATAAAAATCGGTTTCAACTGACATACCGACCCCAAGCGTCAGTATGTGATCCCTCCAAAACCAACGGTTATCCATCGTTGAACCCTTAACAGTGTCCTCGCTGGTAAGCCAAGTGGGGCCGGTGGTCTCGGTGAATGCGATGGGAGGCCGGTTCTTGAATATCAAGTGCTTGGCATTAAAGGTCTTCTGGCTCATTTCAACTCCTTGTCGGATGTGGCGGCGAGCTGCTTCACATGACGATCAATAAGCTCGTTCGTCTTGCGGTTGTACTCGAAGTCTTGATCTGACAACATCTGCACCGCGGCGGCGAGTTGCTTCCCACGCTCAATGGCTATTGCCTCCATTTCAAGGTATAGCTTTTGCCAGCCTTCGGGTTCGGTGCTCATTCCTCTATCTCTCCCATCATGTCCCCTACCGGGAACCGCACCCAACGATCCTCATACTTGAGGTCATCATTAAACCCGGCCTTGCGAGTGCATGTACTCCCGGTGGAACGGTGCATCCAGCATTCGAGTGTTACTTTCTCGGTCTTCGGCTGCTTGGGGCGACCCCGGAAATACCATTCGACATTCCAAGAGTCACCATTCCACGGTATCCAAAATCCACTTCCTCCATGAGCCTGAATCTCCCAATCGTCGGCCTGTGCTGTACTGACGTCGGATAGGTTTGGTAAGTCTTGCCATTGGTTAATCATTTCGTCCTCGCTTTGTAGAGTTTTGTCCAATCTTCATGCGGCATAGCGCCGCCAAGGTCAGCGGCAATTAGAAACATATCTTCCCCCTCTAAGACGTACCCAAAAGGCTCCGCATCACAGAGGATGTAGCCTGATAGTTCAGAAGTTGCGGCGAGTGCTTTGATCGCAATGTCATTGCCGACACTGTTACCGTGCCGGTTGCCATTTCCAAGGCAGGCCAGTTGCTCAAGATAGTCCCTCAGCATCACGATTTGCTTAATAAGAAGATTGTTTGCATTAATGCCACATTCACAAACCCCTCGCCACAGATCACGTTCCTTCTGCGCTTCGGCGAGCTTCTTTGAGTCAATCTCTCTCAGTTCTCGCAGGGTGGCGAGTTGCTGTTCAAGTTCCATAATCTTATATAGCGCCGCGTCAAGCATTGGCATGTCGGGCGGAATGGTAAGGCGCAGTTTTGCAAATGTCTCCTGCTTGTTCATTTCATCACCTCCACAAACGTCATGTCGCTAACTTTGCTCATTTCGTCCTCGCTTCATTTATACACCTCCGGCAGTAGAGTAAGCCAAATGGTTCGTTAGGTCGGGTCTCGAAGCGTGTGCGGATTGTGTGCAGGTCTTCCACACCACAGAACCCACATTTGCAACGTAGTAGGTTCCGAGGTACCCCGCCGTGCGTAATTGCTTCGTGGGTTACAACAGATGGTGCGCCTGGATGACGGGAAGGACCCCACTTGATGATTGGGGGCAGATTGGGAGGACGGGGCATTAAAAGTTACTCCAGAGTAGAAGGCTGAGAAAGAGAACGCCAGTAACAACGATAACGGAGACCAACATCTGCATGACCCGTAGATCCTCCTCTTCGGATGTCTCATAGTATTCATTGAAGCGGGGGTTACGGCGAACAACGTTAGGAACTCTCATTTGTATCCTTTGAATATCAAAAATCCTGAAGGGGATATATCAGGAAAAATCCTGAAACCGATGAGAAACCAGTCTTACAAAAAGGGGTATGTAAAGTCTAGCTTGACCTTGTTGAAACCACCGACGGATTTGTCAAAACGAAGGGCATTTACCTGTCCATCGGGCGCATTTTCCATGAAAATGGCGAAACAAATGCCGAAAAGCAGCGGGTTTGGACTCGTCAAAGCGAAGAAGTCTCCGGGCTGAATATCATTCAGAACCGATTGGGCATGATTGATAGCCCAAGCCGGGATGTTGTCCGAGTGCGGCAGGTGCTTCGGAAGGATGTAGACCAGTTCTCCGTGGGCCTTTGCAGCGTCCATATCAAACCGGCTGAGTTCTTGTGTTGCGTAAACCTTAGGCATTGTAGTTCTTTCAATAAGTTAATTTGGAAAGAGAATTATATCACAAAGTTATCGTAGTCATACATCCGTGTGAAAATAATTCTATCTGTCGGCCTGCCTCGATCCACATACGAACGGCATTAGAATGTGGGTACAACTCCCGTACAACAATACGCCTGCAGGAGGTGCCCAAGAGCAGCTTTATACAGGAGTCACACGGACTACAAGACCCATAAGCCGTGTCAACTGCATACGGGTCTTTGAGGTGCAGGATGGCATTCTGCTCCGCATGGAGTGCCTGACATTGGTCCAGTCCAGTGCCCGACGGTAAGTCAGCCCCCGGGCACTCATGTCCTGGCTCAGAGCAGTGTGGGTGTCCAGAAGCAACACCATTGTAGCCCTCGGATAACACTCGGCCATGTTTGTCGATAAGGACAAAAGCCACTTTCCGACGCTTACAGGTTCCGCGTTGTTCAAGTATGGCAACATGTTGCATCCGTAGTTCATCACGACTGATTCGCATTCCGTTTCCCCAATAAAAAAGACGACATGAGAATTATACCCCATGTCATCTTTTGTGTAAATCTCTATTTAGACCCGTTGTTCAAGCTTGCACTTTGGCTTATGCCAACACGACCCACAAGCCCGAGCCTGGTCGCTATAGCCAGACAACTTGCAGAACTCTTGCTTCGCGTCTGTTACGTCCACATTCGGATCTAGCGTCCTTGTTCCTCGGAAGGCTGGACGGTTGCCGTTGATGTGGTCCTTGACCTGCTTGGCAACGTAGGCACAGAATTGAATAGGCATAGCCTTGCCCGTCTGCTTGACCCCACGAATGCCGTCGCCCTTATACGGATCCCACAATTTCTCGAAGGGACCGTTTGGAGTGGTGTAGAAGGTGAAGTCATCGGGGAAGCCTTGAATACGTGCCCGCTCCCGCAGGGACATGGGGGTCCACCGAATTGGGTGTAGAGGATTGTAACCACCCGATAACACAGGACAGTTGCCTTCCCACTTGGGGTCAGTGGTGCCAGGGCGGAAGGTCTGTGTGCCGTCTTCCTTGTAGTACGGTTTGTTACCCCGTAGCAACTTGTCCTTCGTCATCATGTAGTCCCGGAGTTCGGCATACGTCGGGCGGTCACCAAGGAATCGGATGTTGGCGAAGCGACCGGTGGTGGACTGCAGGTCAACTGTTGCGTGATTCGCAATCGTCCCGTCACCAACGCTGTCAATCAAGTCACCGATGACATCCTTGACCAAGATGCTGTGGGCCTTCTCGCCTGGCACAAAGATATAGTTCTCAGACTTCAGCGCCCCTACGATGAACATACGCTTGCGGTACTTCTGAACATTGCCGTAAGCCCAGTTGTCCACCCATTCAGGGAACAGGTCGTAGTTCGGCAGAAGCTTGACGTACTCGCTCATAGGCAAGGCCGCAAAGGACTTCGGTAGGTCATCCATCAGGAAGAACCGGGGTTGGTACTCCTTGATGTACTTCAGGAACAATGGTATGTCACTGACATCGGTCGCCCTGGCTGCGTAGTTGACCGAACGGTTGACAAGAGGTTTCGAGAGTAGTGAGAAGCAGCCACATTCGGGATGGCCCGTAGCAAAATCAATGGTTGTGGGTATCAGGTCCTTCGGTACATCTTTGGGTCCCCGGGCTAAAAATGCGCCAGGGAAGTTCCTGATGAATGTACTCGGTTCCTTGTTGGCGGCATAGGAGTACATCGAGTCCCTCCACTCGATATTGCCTGCCACCCTGAAGCCATTATCCCGGGCGCCGATGAGCATCGAGCCCACTCCTGAGGTAAAGCCAAAAGCCGTCAGTTCATGCTTGGGGCTTTCACCCCGTGGCTCTTGGAACACCGGATGCTTTTTGTACTTCACGGCACTGACCGGATCGAGGAGCCCAAACCGCTCTTCGAGAGAGCTGTAAGGCCGGTGCTGCCAGCTACTCTTTGACATACATTACTCCCAAAATGTCTGCGATACGAAACTCGGGGCCAACCCAACCTTCAGGCTTGACTGCATCTGCGACACCTTCAACAACACGTCCGGCCTTCTGCCCCGCCTTCTTCTCGAAGTTGGCAGCCATAACGGTCATGATGCACTTTTCCGCTTGCTCGGGGGATAGTCCAGCGCGAGCGAAGCCACCAATAGTGAAGATGATGGAGTCGCACAGCGCGTCCACTTGATCGACCAATTGGACAGAGTCCTGAAGTTCGATAGCCTCTTCCTGCAGGCAGGTGGTAAGCCAGCCCAATTCTCCTGTTGTTAGACTACCCAACTTCCGTTCGCCGATACCGACGACGTCGTGGTTGAATACATATACAGACTCAAAGACGTTCATGCTAACCTCCGTTTTGTGTGATAAAATGTTGAACCAACTGCTTCCTGTATTCGATGCCACCATTTATGACTTCCTTTGTTTTGAGTGGGTGTTTGGCCCGGTTTAAGATGGTTTTGGGGATCAACCCTGAGAATACCTCTTTCAGATGATTCTTGCCGATCCTCTTCTTATACGGTAATGCGAGAGCGTACTTTATTACATCCGGAGCTAAGAACGGTGACCGGAGTTCAACCGTCCACCGCATCATAATCCGGTCAAGCCGGGGTAGGTGGTAGTACGGGAGTTCGCAGAAGACATCAGAGTACTGAGCATCGTACTCCTCCTGCCGCCTGTAGCCCCCGAACAACTCATCCGCCCCATCCCCAGAGAGACAGACATTGTATCCTTGTTGGTACAGAGCCTTAGCCAACTGATACTGAGGAAGGACTGAGCCTAGATCAACAGGGACTTGCATCGCCTCCATAGCCTCGTTCAGTGTTACCTCTGGCAAGCGAATCTGAGTTGTCCCCGACTGAAACTCGCTTTCATCATTGTCCACAGAAAACAGTTGTACTTTGGCGTTCATCGACTCCAGCAGGTACTTAACGATCGACGAGTCCAAGCCGCCGGAGTAAAGCAAGGCAATGGGCCGCTCACCGATCAACCGGTCCTGTGTAGCTCTAGCCAGCCGTGTAATCAAGGTCTCGCCTGAACTACGCACCCGGCTCCAGTCCCAATAGGTTGTCATTCTAGGCTGCTTTGTTTTGCCGTCGATGAACAACCGAGTGCCTGGCGGGATTTGTATGATTCCTTGGTAAGGTGTACGGCCGGAGTAGTCGTATCCGAACTTGATGACATTAGCCAGATAGATACGGTCGAGTTGTGGGGGTGGACGAAGCTCAAACATAGGGACAATCTCGGAACAGACCATGCTATACTTTTCCCAATAATACAGGGGCTTCTGACCAAGGTAGTCCGTGTAAGCATAGACATCCCCGTTAGTCTTGACAGTGACTACTGACCAAAAACCGTCCAACTGCATAATTTGGTCTGTGTCAGAGTTGAAGACTTCATCAACGAAGAACAGTTCCGAGTAGGAGTTGTGGTTGAATATCTCCCCAACAAATGCTGTTGCGTGAGTTGAAGATAACAACGGTTGGTCTGACTCGCCGGACATATCTTGGATTGCTAACCGAACATGGCCGAGGCACCAGCCTGCCCACCACACTCGACCCCGCCGGTTCTCCTTGCCCCTATAAGACATACGATCCATGACATAGGACACATCATAACCTCCGGGGGCTAAAATCAACCCACACATGGTTAGCCCTCCAACTTACGGTAAAAGGACGGCATGTCGGCGGTCTTCCAGTCATAAGGGACGACATTGAATCCTCCGTCATCCAGGGAAGACATAAGTTTGTCGTATCCATGTACAATGGAGTTGTATTCCTGAATTACCGCTACAAGGTGCCTCACCGGCTTATGTGGCTTTTTCGAGTGGTCGATACTTCTCCACATTTCGGCGACTGACTTCAGGCGGCAGTAGATGATTGTCGGGTTGAAGTTATCCAACTGTGACCTTAGGTAAGCATTCGACACAAAGGAGTCCCGGCCTTCGAGCATGGAGTAGATCTGCTCCGAAATCATGGGGCAGCGGTCGTATAGGAAGTCATTTCCGCGGTTCAAGTAGAAGTTGCAGCGTTCAATAAACTCTTCACGGTTATGTGGGGGACCGCCCGGGTGGTGGATAGGAAGATTGTACTTGGTGCTCAGCCATTTGATGAGTGTGGTCTTGCCAGATCCATCTGGGCCTTCTACAACGATTGGTCTCATTTGTGACTCCTAATGTATTGCTTGATGTGATCTAGTGCTGAGTCTTGACTCCGTTGCTTACTATCTAAGACTGCATACACCAACTCTTCTACCGTACCTACTGCCAACAACTTATGGAAAGTAACAGGAAACTCCTGCCCCGATCTATCAATCCGAGCCATGGTCTGAGCCATGTGCTCATACGAAAAGGAAGGAGAGTAGATAACCATTGTGTGGCCTCCGAACTGCAGGTTCAGTCCGTGCCCTCCTGACTGCGGGTTAATAAACATCAACGGGACCTTGCCTTGATTCCAAGGAGTAACAAGTTCTGAAGCCAACACTTTGCCCTGTGGGAAGTGTTTCATTAGACTCTTGAGCTCATGTTGGAATTGGTACATCACTATTATAGGACTGTTTGTTTCCTCGATGATTGTCTTGAGGATGTTTATTTTCTCGTCGTGGATTTCTACAACCTTACCTCCATTGGCATAGACCAAACCGCTAGCCATCTGACGTAGCTTCATTAGACCAGCAACCACATTGCTAGCTGTTATGTCGGAGTCTCCGAGTTGCAGAAAGGAATCCTGTTCCAATTTCCTGTACTGAGCCTTAGCCTCCTTGGGCATGTTGAACTTGATAACATTGTGGATTACTGTACGGGGCGGCAGGAAATCCTTAGCGTCAATACGGTACACGATGTCAGAAATCAGTTTTGTGATTTCCTCAAGTGCGCCGGGTATCGGCCGCCAGATATATTCGTTGTAGTCAATCGGTTTGAAGTACTTTTCTCTGTATCTGTAATACGAGGTCCCAAGGCGTTTGCCTCCGTCCAGCAGGAAGATCTGGCTCCAGAAGTCCAAGAGTGAATTGGGTGAAGGAGTGCCAGTTAATAAGAGGATGTTTGTAAAGTTCTTACGAAGAGTCCGCATGAGCTTGAATCGCTTGGTCGACGGATTCTTGTACATCTGTGATTCGTCAATCAATAACGACTTGAAGCGAGTCATGACCGTGTTGGCCACAACCCATTCTACTTGTTCAGGATTCGTAAGATATACATCCGCCTTGACTTGAAGGGCTGTCAGTCGCTCAGCGGGAGTGCCTCGTACAAGAGAGAGCTTCAGTCCGCTACAGTCAGGCCATTCTGTGGCTTCATCCTTCCAAGTACACTCTATAACTCGAATGGGGCCGACGAGCAGGACTGGCTTAGCCATGGTCAACAAGAGATGAAGAGCCATAGCAGTTTTGCCTGTGCCCATGTCACTGAAGAGCCCAGAGTTCGGAACTGACCGACTGAAAGCTATTCCGTCATGTTGGTAGGGGCGGAGCTCTCTCATAGGAACTTGTGGGCAGTACCCCGGAATAAGTGGAGGCTTGTGATATGAACAGTCAAGGTGCCGGGACCAATGTCATTCCAGAAGTCATTACATCCTCTCAACTCCTGCAGGAACCATAACAACAACCGGATAGCCATGTATGTGTCGTTACGCCAGTGGTTGACCACATCACATGAGCGAAGGTAGTACACCATATGGAGGGTCCCATCCCGCAGGATAAGGTGATAGCCTAGTGTGCATGGCGTCCGACCGTTATGAGCGACGCCTGTATCCTCGGGAAAGAACAGAGGGATGAAAGCCTGCCGAGTCATGGGATCACGAACAAGCAGATCTACAACATCGTTCAAGTCCCCGTATTCGTACCGAATGCCTCGAATCGACTGTAATGTATCCAGTGTTTCAAGAGCCATCAGAGGTATTGTATCGGCTGGAGGGACCCGTTGAGCGTACTTCGGCCAGAGCCGCTCCATGTAGTTGTGATTGAACCGTCCATCCTTTTCTCTGAAGTCATCCGCGGGATGACCCAACCGCCACATGCGCCATTGAGTGCCGGGGTTCAGAGGGAAGCCACAAACGCGTTCTTCGAAGTGGTTGTCAGCCCAAGGCAAGTCAGGTTCAATATCCCGGCCATAGCCTTCAAGGTCTTCGTCGGGAAGCCAGAGGGTATAACTGTAATTCAGGAGTTCGAATGTCTCCATGTCGGGCTTGGAAGAGACATCCACGCCCTGCCATCTTGGGGCTTTGACGACTTTGTTCTGCCTGTGCAGCTCTCGCATTTTGTGTTGGACATCAGTCGCTACGGCTGCGAAGTAGGTGTGCATATATGCTCCTTGATGAAGTTGTTTAATTCATCTGACCCGATTATTATAACACAAGCGAATCCCATGTTGGTCAATCTTTTTTGGAAGTTCAATTGGGCCGGGCGGGCAGTGCCTCCTTCCGCCTTGAGCTCCACGAAGATGATTCGTGACCACTTAAGGAGTATCATACGGTCAGGAATGCCTATGTACCAAACAGCAGGGAGTTTGATGCACAGACCTCCTGCCTTCTTGACAGCGGTCTTGAGCCGCGTCTCAAGAGTTGACTCACTGACATGTCCACGGAGAGGCCTCACTTACGATACCTGTTAGCTGAGTACCCTTCAGCCTTGAGTGGGAGGCCTGTTGCCCAAGGACTAGAGTTACAGAGTTCATGTTCAAAGTCTGATAGAGTATGAACCCCATCTTCCTCAGCTACTCCTTCATCGTGGACGTGCATGATGAGGTCGTACTCATCTTTGTCAGCCCCAAGTAATCCATCCCGCAGGACGTCACGGGCAACAGCCTGTGTTATGTTCTCCGTAATGAGGCCGGGGCTCAACTGGTTTGAGATGAACGATGAGCCCAACGAGACAAAGCAATGGAATCCAGGCTTCCATTCCCCGTAAAACTCGACCTCCTTTATGTGAGGCTTGGGGTAGTAGATCGAGCCTGAAGGGGCACGGAGTTCAAGCAGCTTGACACCATTGCTCAGTGTCATTGGATGGTAGGATAGCTTATCGTTGACTTTGACTTCAGTCCAGTGCCTCGTAGCTCGGATGGCACAACGCTCGAGTGCATACCACATTTTAGTGATATTGGGCACACTTTTTCTGTAGCCCTGTATAGCTTCTCTGGCTAGTTGCTCCGAGATTATTACCCCAAACTTGGCACACGACTCCCTGAATCGCGTGGAACCCATCACGTAGCCCGCGCCCAAGATAGTCTGTTTCCCCACGAACCGCTGGTCCTTGTTGACCCTCTCATAGACAACATTGAAGATCTTAGAAGCCATTCGTTTGTATAGGTCGTCCCCATTGATGTAGGCATCCAGAATCCACTGCTCCCCGGCAAGCCAAGCCAATACTCTTGCTTCGATAGAGGCGTAGTCCGCTACAAGGAGGCCGGGTTTGGAATGGATGACTGACCGTATACTTTGGGACACTGCTTGAAGTGGGCTACCAAAGAGCATGTGTAGCTCATTTGCTCTGTCAGTGGTAACCAAATCTACAACCATGCCGGGGTCAATAGTGTCGTCAGGCTTTGTAAGGTTGTGTAGTTGTACGCCGCGGGAGCCCCATCGTTTGGTAGAGGCAGCGGAGAACAAGAAGGCCCCTCTGAGCCTGTCATCATCCGAAGTCATATCCTCGAACACCTTTAGCTTCTTAACACCTGCCCGGGACAGTTCAACCCTGAGGCTAAGCAGTTCACGGACCTCAGGCTTCAACTTGGCTACATCAGGTCCTTCAGCTACGGCTGCGATGGTTCCTGCCTGCAGGTTTGGGAGTGTCAACCCATTGGCAGCAAACCATTCCATGCACCGTTCACGCTGAGTCGGTCTGTATCCTGAGATTTCTATGGCTCGGGCGGTCTGGACTTTGGTGAACTCCTCAACAAAGGTCCGAGCCTTGTGTACGAAGTCCAGGTCAACGGGGACTCCCCTCTTGTTGATCTTGTAATCCAGTCGATAGGCTTCATACTCGATGGGAGGCATCTCGGGGAGTAGATGGTCAATCGCCTGCTCTACTATAACGTCCTGTACGCAGTAGCCCATGAACTCCTTGTATTCGTTTGG
>Ga0315289_10003156_pt1 | contig 25062 bp, 22 predicted proteins | sample YL17G11_40_MG_FD_203452 | JGI IMG/M metagenome (GOLD analysis project Ga0315289, IMG submission 203452) | Sediment microbial communities from Yellowstone Lake, YNP, Wyoming, USA - YL17G11_40 | ecosystem: Environmental > Aquatic > Freshwater > Lake > Sediment | place: USA: Wyoming | collected...
GGATTGTAATCAACATCCGATCACTGCCAATACTACCTTAGAAGATTATTCAGCTTCGTCTCGATTGGCGCAAGCGATGGTGCGATCTTATTAATAACTTCTAACCCTAATTCTCCAAACCGGTCTATCCAGGCTCTGACCATCTGGGCATCCGGAACAGAGCTCTGTTCTCGCCCTTCATGCAGTAAACCGAAACGATCGATTTTGCTCTGCGCCAGGTGATGGTACGGCATGATCTCAACCCCTACCAGACCCGGCATCGAACGCGCCAGTTCTGCAATCTTGGCAAAGTGATCGTCACGGTCGTTATAACCCGGGATGATGGGCAGTCGTAATAAAATACAGGCCCCACTGGCGTGCAGCAGCCTCAGGTTCTGCAAGATGATCTCATTCGATACCCCCGTGTACTCAATATGACGGGCTGTATCCGTTTCTTTGATGTCGTATAAGAAAAGGTCTACCCGTGTTAAAAGGCGTTCATAATATTCAAAAGCTGCAAAACCACTCGTCTCGATGCAGCTGTTGAGCCCTTCACTTTTGGCGGCGGTCAACAACGCCTCGATAAAATTAAACTGCATCAACGGCTCACCACCGGATAAGGTCATTCCACCGCCGGAGGTCTCATAAAAAGGCAGATCGCGCCTGACTTTCGCCATGACCTCAATGACAGTCAGCCACTGCCCGGAAATCTCCAGGGCGCCGGAATAACACTCGGCAGTACATTTACCGCAGGCTTGGCACTTCGCCCGGTCCAGCAGGTGCCGCCCTTCAACCATCGTCTGGGCACCCTTCGGACATACCCGGACACAGAAACCGCAGGCGATACACTTAGCCGGGATGAAAGAAAGCAACGCCGAAGGAGTGATGCCTTCCGGGTTGTGGCACCACAGGCACCTCAAAGGGCATCCTTTTAGAAAGACTGTCGTGCGTATACCCGGTCCATCGTGGATGCTGAAGCGTTGAATTTCGAAAATATTCCCAAGGATTTCAGCCATGATCTTATATAACCAGGTTTATACCTGGTCGTATTCCGTCCGCAGGATGATCTCTTCCTGCATTTCCGGGGAGAGGCGGGTGAAATAATCGGTGTATCCCCCGATCCTGACGATTAAATCGCGATAGGCTTCCGGATTCTGGCGTGCTTCCAGGAGAATATTGTGATCCAGCACATTGATCTGAGTTTCAAAACCACCCCGCTGCAAGAAGGTGATGATGAGGTCCTTTAAACGCAGGATCGCCTCCTCCGATGAGAACAGCGCTTTATTAAATTTCATGTTAAAGGCTGCACCACCGATTAGAGGGGCAGGATCCCACGAAGTTATGGAAAGAATGGCAGCGGTAGGACCGTTCATCTCCCGTCCCTGGGCTGCACCACAACCATCGGCAAACGGTAGACCGGCTTTCCGCCCATCGGGCGTAGCCCCGCATTCGCGTCCGAGGTGCTCGTGCATGATCCAGGCGAAAGCGCCGGGCACAAAGGGGCTGTCATCCGGGTAAATCCGGTATCGGGCACACTCCTGCCGGATCATACTTACGATCTCCTGCATCAAGCTGTCGACGGTTTCACAATCGTTGCCGTACTTGGGGTAATGGCGTAAAAATCGTAACCGTTCGTATTCAAAGTTTTCATAGTCCGCTTCCAAGATTGTCTTTAAACCAGTAAACGTCAGTCGTTTCTGGTTGTACACCTCCTCACGGATGACGTTTAACGAATCAACCAGGTTTGCCAACCCAACAAACGAGCACTCCACCCAGTTATAGCGCGCACCGCCATCGTCGATGTCACATCCACGCTCCAGGCAATCCTGCGTGAAAACACTCTGCAAAGGTTTCCCACCATACATCTGTCGCATCTTGCGGTCAGCATTGTTCTGCCTGACCGCCTCCGCGATGTGGTTGGACAGACGACCTCGGTAAGATTCGACAAAGGTTTCAAATGTGGCCGCGGGCTGACTGCTAGTAACCTGAGCATCAACCTCATCTTTTAGGATCTTACATGTTGAAAAATAAGGTGAAGCCACCCAAACGTTACTTGATCCGCAGGGCGTAATCTCAACGCAGGTTGAGTTGATATAGTTGCAGGCTTCATCGGGCGGTACACCGTACATCTGCAGGCCACGCTGGATAGTTTCGTCACCAAAGAAAGCGGGTTGCTTATAACCTTTGGTAATAAGATCCACACCCAGTCGCACCAGGGCATCCGGTGTACCGGGGTGCCAACAAATACCGATGGTTGGATAGATCAGGTTGGTGCGCCGTAAAGCTTCCAGACAAAGGTAAGAAAGATCGTTGGTCACGTCTTTCCCGGATGCGTCGCGACCACCGACCATGACTGCGATGGCTAATCCATCCGGAATATACTCATTCAACAGCAGATACAGGCTCTCAACCAGTACCAAGGCCTCATCGCGTTCCATCCGCCCGGAGGTCAGGTCAGCCTGGTAAAAAGGCCATAGCGTACGGTCCAAACGCCCGGGATTAACCAGCCCGATGCGGTCACCCCACTGCGTCCCCAGCAGTGCGAACCACAGGAGCTGGATGGCCTGGCGGAAGGTGAAAGGCAGTTGGTGAGCTACGTGACGACAGGTTTCGACGATCTCAACCAGCTCAGCCCGGCGCGCTTCCGAAGCCCCTGTCATAGCGGCTTCAGCTGTTTCAGCGGCGTGCTCAGCCAGGATAGTAAGCCCATCCAGGGCATAGATGAAAGACTGGTAAACCTCTGCAGTTTTACCGCTGGCGTTCTCACGCCGGATGCAGATTTCAGCTTGTAGGTTATCAATCCCAAGGGCAAACAGCCGGCTCAAGTCCAGCTCGCAATGCCCGGTCTGCCCAGGCGGATAGATCCAAGGATAGTGCTGATCCAGGTATGCCTGGGCAGCTTTCCGTTCAACCTGCCATTCAGGACGGTCGGGCGCCAGGCGTCCCGCCAGCAGCTCCAGGTCATCGATATCCAGGACCAGGCTAGCCAAGCGATCGCGGGTCAGCAGCCCGCGGCGGACCTGCCAGGAAGCGACCTTCTCAGACTCTCTCAGGGATTGCACTGTCAGGCGCGGGTCCCCCATCCAGTCAGGGATTTTATTTTTTCGATCCAGGCAGCGCGACCGAAGCTTTATGGTTCGCTCAGAAGCGATCACGTAAATATTAGATGAAAGCATAATAGTCACTCATATATTGAGTATAACCAATTATAGATGAGATTTAGTCATATGGGAGATCTTGAGTCAGTGCAATACGATAACAATAAATATACACATATTGGGCACACATGGCAAGGTTCTGTATGCAAAGAATACCAATTTCATAACTAACCGATCTTAAGTCATCATGGTTTTTCTCCAAAACATGGCTAAGTTTTTTGGTATGCAAATCATCCACATGAGGATTAAGGTATAATTACGCAATATATCCAAAACGTTTTGGAAATGAATAGTTAATCGATAGTTGTGTTTTAACCAGCAACAGCAGGCGAAAAAGGCATCTACTTGGCAAACAAGGTTTCGAAGACCATTTGTACCTTAACATCCTGCTTCAATAAATCATGGGTATGAAGAATAAGTGCCTGAATGAGAGCTTGAGCTTGTTGACGACAGGCTTCACCAATGGTTTTGATGGGAAGTTCCAGACCTTGTATTGGCGACACTGGCAGACAATCCAGGTGCAAAAACGAGTAAACCACGAACACCAGACACCAATGTTTTCGAATGGCCTAGTCACTGGGCATCCATGCTCGAACCGCAATGGAGTGGCTCCAAATGGCCTACAACACTATTGGCGAAGACCTCCATGAAGCCATCCACAATCAGCCGGTCTACTACGGCATCAAGGCTCCCAGCACCCTCAACCACCACTATATCTTCGAGGATGTGCCGATGAGCCTGGTGCCAATTGCCTCCCTCGGAGAGCGATTCGGGGTCTCGGTGCGTGGTATGGAAGCCATCATCCGGCCTTAAATTGTGGCTGGTTGAATACGACACTTGTGGTTTTGAGTTTATTATCTGTTTCGGGCAAAACTGATTGACAGCCAAAACGTTTTGAGATATGATCAGATATCCCAAAACGGTTTGGGTAGATTGAAGCGTAGAAACCCATGAGAATCACGATCCGGGATGTTGCTAAGAAACTCAATCTTTCTATTACCACTGTCTCGCGCGCCCTGGATGGTTATGATGATGTGGCTGAAGAAACACGCCAGTTGATCATCCAGACAGCTCACGAGATGGGGTATGTCCCCAACCAGGCCGCTCGCCAGCTCCGGCGTAGACGATCAGACACGATCGGGTACATCCTCCCGGCTGAGACGCCGCGCTTTTCTGATCCGTTTTTCGCCGAGTTCACTGCTGGCCTGGGGGATGAAGCCTCGGTGCATGGCTTCGACCTGCTCGTTTCCACTGCCTCGCCGGGCAGCCAGGCCGAACGGCAGGCTTACGAACGTTGGGTACATGGCCTGAAGGTGGATGGCATTGTACTCAATCACATGCACTTGAGAGACTGGCGAGTGCAGTACCTGGCGCAAGCTCAATTCCCTTTCGTGACCCTGGAGCGTTCACTCGATCCTTACGACTATCCATCTGTTGAAGTGAACGGGCGGTACTGGTTCAGGGTATTGATCGACCATCTGGTTTCTTTAGGGCATCAGCGTATTGCCTATATCGGCGCATCGCCTGACTTGAAGATCCAGGCTGATCGCCTGGATGGCTACCGGGATGGGTTGCAGAGTCATGGCCTGGCCTTCGATGCAGAACTGGTTGTTGAAGGTGATCTAACCAGCGAAGGCGGCTACCTCGCCGGCGAGCATCTGCTCACCTTGACCAACCCGCCTACCGCCATCACTTGTGTGGATGACATGACCGCTATAGGCGTGCTGCATGCGGCCCGTGAACGGGGCTGGACGGTCGGGCAAAACCTGGCCGTTGCCGGGTTTGATGGCATCGAGGGTTTTGAGCATACCCAACCCCCGCTGACCACGATCAACCAACCCGTATACCGAATTGCGCGCCGGTTGGTGCAAATGTTGGCGGCCCAAATCACCGGGAAACCTTTGGAAGAAAAACGCGTTCAGATCGAACCGGTGCTGGAGATTCGCCAATCCACGGCCGGTAAGTAAATCACAGCCGCTATCCTGTCTGGGTAGTCTTTTTTTAAGTGGTTTCCAAATCGTTTCGGAATAAAAGTAAATGGGTAAGGAGGTTTGTTTGTAATGAAAACGGTTATTGCGGCAGCCCTAGGTGAATGCGTCCATGTTGCCGGGATCAGCAACTTTCTCCGACTTGCGGAAGCTGCCGGATGGCGGACTGTATTCCTCGGTCCGGCAGTTTCCATTGAACAGGTGCTTGAAGCCGCCCGCCGGGAACAAGCTGATCTGGTAGGGATTTCCTATCGCCTCACACCCGAAACCGGCGAGCGCCTGTTGGGCCAGTTTGCCGAGGCCGCCAGTGATCTGCACGAAGCCGGGGTGCGCTTTGCTTTTGGCGGCACGCCTCCAGTGGCTGAGCGTGCCCGGGCGTTGGGTTTCTTCGAGCACGTTTTCGATGGCAGCGAGCCGCCTGAGGCTGTGCTGGCTTACTTGAAGGCGGATAGAAAACATCCGGGGCAGAGCGCTGCGACCCCTGCCGAAACCGACTTTCCGCAAACCACCGTTGATCGCATCCAATGGAAATCCCCGTTCCCGCTGATCCGCCATCATTTCGGGCTACCAACCCTGGAGGCTACCCGCCAGGGGATTGAAAAGATCGCCGAGGCGCAGGTGTTGGATGTCGTCTCCCTGGGGATTGACCAGGATGCCCAGGAGAATTTCTTCCACCCCGAGCGGCAGGATCCCCGCCGGACGGGTGCCGGAGGCGTGCCGGTGCGAACCCGGGAAGATTATCGCAGCCTGTACGCTGCCAGCCGGCGCGACAATTACCCGCTCGTGCGCACCTACTCGGGCACAGATGGCTTCATCCGCCTGGCCGAGATGTACGTCGAGACCATCAACATCGCCTGGTGCGCCATACCGCTCTTTTGGTTCAACCTGATGGACGGACGCGGCCCGTGGGAATTGGAGGGTTCGATCCGCGAACACCAGCGGGTGATGACCTGGTATGGTAAACGTGGCATCCCCGTGGAGCTGAACGAGCCGCATCACTGGGGCATGCGCGACGCGCCGGATGTCGTCTTTGTTGTAGCAGCGTACCTCTCTGCCTACATTGCCCGCGCCTGTGGGGTGAAAGATTACATTGCCCAAATGATGTTCAACAGCCCGCCAGGACTGTCGGATGCGATAGATTTGGCAAAAATGTTGGCGGTGCTCGATCTCATCGAGCCACTCGCCAGCCCCGATTTCCGCATCTGGCGGCAGACCCCCACCGGCTTGCTCTCTTACCCGCTCGATCAAACGGCGGCGCGCGCCCACCTGTCGGCCAGCGTGTATTTACAGATGGCGCTCAAGCCACACATTGTGCACGTGGTTGGGCACACCGAAGCGCACCATGCTGCCACGGCTGAAGACATGATCGAAGCCTGCGGGTTGGCTCGGCGGGCGATTGAGAATGCATTACGCGGCGCGCCAGACATGACTGCCGATCCTCGTATACAGGCGCGGCGCGAAGAGTTGGTTGCCGAAGCCAAAGTGACGCTGCAAGCCATCTGCACCCTGGCCAGGCCGGGGGAGGGCGATCCGCTGATCGATCCCACGGTCCTAGCGCGGGCAGTGACCAGCGGGATACTGGACGCGCCCCAGCTTCGCAACAACCCCTTTGGCCGTGGACAGGTGGTCACTCGCGTCCTTAATGGCGCCTGTGTGGCGGTTGATTCTTCTGGCTGCCCGTTGCCGGAAGCAAAGCGCCTGGTTCTCGTGGGAGAGATGACATAGTGAGATGAGGAATATGCCTGCAACGATACCACAAGCCCTCATCCCTTTCAGGCCGTACCTGAAACTGGGTGAAGAGATCCTCTTTCACAAAAGAATATCCAGGTTTCTTGGTGGAAGTGATCTCTGGCTTCTTACCAGCCAACGCTTATTAATGGTTGGGAAAAAGGGATTAGAAGAGAAAACGCTTTTCGTACCAGGAGAATCCACTGTTTACCATGAAACCGGTGAGCAGCAATTCAGCGGAAACGTTCACCTTCTAACCAACCAGCGCGTTATCGTACTAGACATTGGAGCAAGAGACTACATCCTGGAATCTGTTCCCCTGAGCAAGGTCACTAAGGTGGATATCAATGTGATTAGAGAGGGATGGATAAATTCCATCATCTACGGATTACGAATCAATATCGGAGACAATGATGAACCCGTAGTGATTAAGCATGGTGGAGTCACGACCGGGGGGATCGACAATCAGGAGATGGACCTAAATAAACGCCAAAAGATTAATGAGCGTTTCCCGCGAAAAATATGCGAGGTCGCCGGGCTGAAGTTTGCAATCCCTCAGAAGAGAGCGGGGGCGAGTGGCGTCACGGTCGTTGCATTTTACAGTAAGAGCGACCTGGTTTGGCTAGAAAGGTGTTCGGCTTGTTACGAGAATACACATGATTTGGTGTACGACGAGTACACCGTAGAAAATCCCTGGTTAGCTGCAGGGTATCGCTTAGGCTTCGGACTAATCCCGAAGTTCACTTATCGGATTCCCTATTGTTCGGATTGCTACAGGGAACGTCTCGGGTTTGAAACGAAAAAAAGAGCGGTCAAAGAGGGCTGGGCCCAATCCGATGGAGCCAGGGTCGAACTCTGTTTCGAAAACCAACCTTACGCGATGGAATTCATTCAAAACAATAGCAGTTGAGCGCAGGTTAATTGAGCTTGAATTTCACATGAGGCGGTGACTATGAATACAAAATACACCGTTATCGGTGCCGGACATGGGGGCAAAGCTATGGCCGCTCACCTGGCTTTGATGGGCTTCCATGTAACTTTATACAACCGAACCTTTGATCACATTGCTGCTCTCAAGGCCCGCGGCGGCATTGACCTGGAAAGCGCCGAGGACGGGGCACACGGGTTTGGCAATATTGAACAGGTTACCTCGGACATGGGGGTGGCGCTGCGAGAGGCTGAAATCATCATGGTAGTCGTACCTTCGTCTGCTCACACCGACGTCGCCAAAACGGCCGCGCCCCACCTGAAGGATGGGCAGATCATCGTCCTGCATCCTGGGCGTACCTGTGGCGCGATCGAATTTACCAAAGTAATCCGTGACAACACTTGTCAGGTCAATGTGACCATTGCGGAGGCTGAGACCTTTATTTACGCATCACGATCGGACGGGCCAGCTCAGGCGCGCATCTTCCGCATCAAAGAGGCGGTTCCACTGGCTGCCTTGCCTGCTACTCGTACTCAGCAGGTGCTTGACTGTTTAAGAGAGGCCTATCCTCAGTTCATCGATGGAGTAAATGTGCTGCACACCGGTCTGAATAACATGGGGGCGATCTTTCACCCGGCGCTCACGCTGCTCAATGCCGGATGGATCGAGTCCACCCACGGCGATTACCAGTTCTACATTGACGGCGTGACGCCCTCGGTAGCACGTGTTTTGGAAGTTCTGGATCGCGAGCGAGTGACAGTTGCCTCCTCCCTTGGCCTGCGCGCCCGCACGGGCCTGGAATGGCTGCAGATGGCCTATAACACCATCGGTGAAGACCTGCATGAAGCAATTCATAACCAACCCGGATACTACGGCATCAAAGCCCCCAGCACACTCAATCACCGTTATATCTTCGAAGATGTGCCGATGAGCCTGGTGCCCATTGCCTCCCTCGGGGAGCGATTCGGGGTCTCGGTGCGTGGTATGGAAGCCATCATCCGGCTGGCGTGTATCGTCCACCGCACCGATTATTGGCGGCGTGGCCGCACGGTGGATAAGCTGGGGATTGGCGACCTATCGGTCAGCGAGCTGACCCGCTACGTAAACGAAGGTGTGCGCGATTAGGCGGGTCACATGGAGAACAATAATCGCCGAACCGACCTACCTGTATTGCTGCTCTACGACGTTGACCGCCGTTGGTCACAAGAAGAGATCCGTGAATCCGTAGGCTTGACAGATATTCTCGTTAGCGCCTTGCAAGCAATCGGACACCCGGTGTCCAGTATCTGTGTGGAAACTGATAACTTGCCAGACCTGTTACGCCCATATTATCCGGACGAATTGATCGTGTTCAATTGGTGTGAAGAATTGCCGGGCATCCCGCGTAGCGGTGCATTGGTGGCACAGGAGTTAGAACGACGCGGATTTACGTACACCGGAGCGGACTATTATGCACTGGCGCTAAGCCAGGACAAGCGCCGGGTCAAGCGCCGGTTGCAGAGGTGGGGGATCCCGACCCCGGCATGGCAGGTCTACACATCGGCTCAAGCGGCTGACTGGAGGCGGTTTCCAGCCATCGTCAAGCCCGCCTATGAGCATTGCAGTTTCGGCATCGCACGTGAGGCGGTCGTCCAATCGACGGCGGAGTTAATGGAACGCATTCGCTATGTACTGGAAGAACTACAACAGCCAGCCCTGGTCGAGGATTTTATTGATGGCCGTGAATTTCACGTGGGTGTGATTGGTAATGGTGTGTTACGCGTACTACCACCAGGTGAGATCGACTACTCCTCTTTCGACGACATTCACGACCGATTATGCACCTACGAATCAAACTTCGATAAAACCTCCCTGGCCTACCAATTTGCGGTACCCAAGTTGCCTGCTGTTTTAACAGACGATCAATTGTGCAGCTTGGAAGAAGTCGTTATCGCTGCCTATCGCGCGACCAACAGCCGTGACTACGCCCGCATGGATATTCGCCTGCGAGAAGGTACTTTCTACATTTTGGACGTAAACCACAATGCCGACATCAGCCCAGACACCAGCCTGGTACTGGCGGCTGAAATGGCCGGTTACGCCTACGGGAAATTTGGTAGCCTGCTAGTCAACCTGGCCGCTCAACGTCATGCCCGCTTTGCCTACGAAGACACTCACTTGGCCTGAAAGGGCATCTGTCCAATGCATGCACTACTCAACGATGCAGTGCCTTTTGGACGCAAATCTAAGTAACGGAGGCGTTATATGATGATAAGAGACTGCATGAAACGTAAAGTTTTCTCGATCTCTACAGAAGCAACCATCCGGCAAGCTGCCGCGCTGGTGGCGGAGCGCCATATTGGCCTGCTGCCGGTTGTGGATAGGCAGGGCAAGCCGGTCGGAGTGATCCGGTTAGCGGATTTGCTTTCTTTAGAGCTGCCCGACTTTTTCAACCTACTGCCAGATTTGGATTTCGTCCATGACTTTGGAGCGGTGGAGACCACTCGCCCTGCTCCCAAAGAACTCGATCGCCCCGTAACAGCGCTCATGCAGCCAGTGACATTTATGGAAGAAACCTGCGGCCTGTTGCGCGCCTATGCCTTGATGCTAAAGCATAACCTTCATGATTTGCCAGTAGTCTCCGTAGAGGGCGCGTTGGTGGGCATTGCTTCACGCGTCGATATTGGCGTGGCGATCCTTTCTAGCTGGAAGACTGTCGAGCCATCTAAACCATGATTGCCCAGATCCTTGCCTCCCTGATTTTTCTTGCCAGCCTGTGGTTGATTTTTTCAGAAAAGCTCAACCGCACGATCACAGGTTTTCTAGGTGCGGCTTTGATGGTTGGCCTGGGCAAACTGCTGGGCTTTTACAATGAAACCCAGGCCGTCGCGGCGGTGGACTTCAACACCCTGGGACTGCTGTTGGGCATGATGATCCTGGTGGCGCTGCTGGAGCCGACGGGATTCTTCCAGTTCCTGGCTGCGTGGGCCGGTCGGCTATCAAGTGGTAAACCAGTACGATTGCTGGTACTGCTGGGCACGGTTACGACTGTATTATCCATGTTTCTGGATAACGTGACTACGGTGGTGTTGATCGCGCCGGTGACGATCTTGATCTGTGAAATTTTGGGCATCAACCCCGCTCCATTCTTGATCGCTGAGGCGCTACTTTCGAACACTGGCGGTGCAGCCACGCTGGTGGGCGATCCACCCAATATATTGATCGCTTCTGCAGCAGGATTTTCGTTCAACGATTTCCTGACCCATGCTTTGCCAGTCGTGCTTGTTACCTGGTTTCTAGCGCTGTGGCTCTTGCGCTACCTGTTTCGCCGCGAACTGGCTGTCCGCCCACCCAATGCAGATGCGGTTCTCAAGCTTAATCCTGGCGAATCGCTGGATGATCCCAAAACCGCCCGCCGGGTGCTGATCGTGCTCAGTGGGGCAATCCTGCTGTTTTTCCTGGAGGAGTGGCTTGAACTCAGTCCGGCATTTATCGCATTGGGAGCCGCCTCGATTGCTCTGGTCTGGGTGCGTCCTGATATCAACGATGTGCTGCGCCGGATCGAATGGAGCGTGCTGGTGTTCTTTGGGGCGTTATTTATGATGGTCGGCGGCTTGGAGGCTTCAGGCGTTATGGGTGGTTTGGTTGACCTTCTGGAGCGGCTGTATACCATTCCCCCCGTACTCTTCGGCCTGGTATTACTCTGGTTCTCGGCTGGGCTATCGGCGTTTGTAGATAACGTGCCAATCACCATTGCCCTGATCCCGGTTCTTCAGGGATTGGAGATTCACGGGGTAAATGTGCAGCCGTTGTGGTGGGCGTTGGCTTTTGGGGCCGGTTTCGGCGGGAATGCCACGATCATCGGTTCCACCGCCAATATTGTGGTAGCAAGCATCTCCGAACGTACGCACACACCCATCACATCCAAACTCTGGAACAAACGCGGGCTGCCAGTGATGCTGGCGACCTGTCTGGTGGCCAGTGTGCTGTATATTTTGGCATATCCACTATATATTCGTTGATAAGGAGCGATCTGCCCGAGTTGGTCACTACTCTGGTGGCTGCACGGATTGGGGGCGGACGACATGGCCATTGGTAACCTGCTCGGCAGCAACCTATTCAATATATTTACCGTGAGCCGTATCTATGTCTTTTATTTCCAGGGACGTTCACGGGGAATTATCGATCCGGCTAGCCTAATGTCGGGAATGCTGGACTTGTTGGTGACTTCGATGGGGTTAATTGGCAACCTGGACAGATTGGAGCGGCGGGTGTTGTTAGTCGAACTGGATTCCTTGGCGTTGTTGCCGGTCTACTTTAGCGGGTTGTGGTTGCTGTACAGCTGTCCTATCACGCCCTTTTCATCATTATGAAGTGAGGTACGAATGCAAGGTTTCTTCGAAGAATCCGACCCCTTATCAGAAGTCCAGGACGAATTTCAGCATGTGGAGATCATCCTCTTGATGAACTTCTGGCAGGAATTAAGAGCTGAAATTGGTTTGCACCAATGGAGTGAAGAGCAAGGTTTACGTTATATATTAGCGGCAGGCCTGGCAGCACTTAGAAATCAACGACAATCCGAGTCTCTAACCCAAGATGAAAGTGTTTTACGTACCGTGATCCGGAAAATACATGGTGAGCAAGTACACTTATACGGACGATATGCTGAGGTGAGACATTATGCCGGCGAATTGAAGATGACTGCCACAAACCTGGAGGTGCAGTTGAAGGCTTGTAAAACTCAATTGGAGATCCTTCGAAAGACGAACGCAGAATTGCTAGCAGGGTTGGTGGGCAAACGGTAAGAACAAGGGTTATCTCAGTTAGTGGTTCTCTCGGCAACAGACTGATATAATCACCTCCTGATGAACTCAGGAGGATGAAATGCGAAAGCCGGTAAAGCTCCGCACATTGACAACTGAAGAAGCCGTCGAAATCAGTCGTCTGGCAGCTTCCCGAACCGAACCCTTCCGCATGGTGCAGCGTGCTCGGTTAATTACAGCGATGATGGATGACCTCAATCTGTACGCCTCGGAGGCGGGTAAACAAGTTGGGTTTCGCAGTCCGATCATGGGCGTCGCCTGGGTGGTCAGGCGCATGTTGATAAGCGGGCTCCCCCAAACACCCATCCGACGTACACCCCTTAGGGCCTCTTTCAACTCCGTAATCCGCTCGGGTCGGTCCTCGAATAAGCCTCCGGACCCTGCGCGGACATACATCCCCAGTAAAGGCATATCCCACACAATGATATGTTGGACACCATGCTCGAGTCCATAACGTGCCAGTCCGGGCAGAGACGACAAAGGCCTCAACTCCAGACCCTGAAAATCTCGAAAGCAGGCATTATGAAATCCAATTGCACCACGCAGACTGGCTGGTAGTGCTGGGGCTTTCCACCAGGTGGCAAGCCAGTTGCGCATTTTATCTGCGGCAACATGCCAGTCACCCTGGTGCGGTGCGATCCCGACTACCCCGCTCTTCCAATGCCCTCCAGTCTGTAAAAACGGTCGATGAACCCAGCCGAAGCTCGGATGAGCGTCTCCAATGTGTTCGTTAAGATCCATGATAAACAGGTCATAGTTTAAATCGCACGCCTCGGGGTAAAAATTATATGAAAGCCCAACCTTTTCGTTATGGATGTCACACATCGGCACGTTGACATGCGGAAAACCAATATTCCGTTTACGGGTCGAATTGAGCAGATTACACCCATCGTTACGGCGTAGATCCGTGAAGGGATTCAACGGGGGATTCGTTCCGCATTGAATAACACCCCACTCACCCGAGTATCCATGCCAACCGCCTACCCACGGGAAGATTACTTCGTAGATCATGTATGGGCCATTGTTGATGAGCTCGAGCGTAAAACGGGCCTCATCGTCACCCGCAAGCAGACTGACCCGCACACTAGCACGGATCCCTGAGGACTACCGTCAGCGATCCTCAGATTCTGGAAACAGATCGTCAAGGTCTCACCGGAAAGGGTCATTTCCGGTCGCCCCGATTCGTGGCTTTCGGCATAGCGGTCAATCCAGTTCTCATCATCGGGTACAAATATGTGGAACAGACGACCTTCTTGTGGGGCTTTAAGATAATCTATCCCGGTCCGTAGATCGGTTATCTGGATCAGGTTCCCGGTTTCTGGGTCAAACTCAAAAACCACAACGCCATTGGCGAGCCTCACGTTGCACCATCGATCATTCTGTTACATAAGAAATGGCTTTTAACCAAAAACCCTTCGGACAACCCCTGCCCAGATATTAACCTGTTTGATAAATGCCTCGTGTGTCTCCAGGATGGGCGTTAGGCCCGAGGTGCCAATATCATAGCTACGCCCGTCGCAGGCAGCCATGATACCCCGCAGGCGAGATTCTATCTGCTCGGGGCTGGCGAAGAGCGCATCGTTGGGGTGTAGCCCGATCAACAGCTTCTTATCCGCCGGGAGGTTTACCAGGGTCTTTTCCAGACTGGTCCATGGGCTGACCTCGTAATTATTAAAGCTCTTAATTTCCAGGAAGTAGCGCTGCAGGGGAGTCTGGTTACCGCAGGAGTGGATATTGGCGATCCCTCCATGGAAAGCTTCGATCTCCAGGAAGCGGGGCAGGACAAAATCGCGGAAAAAGTCCGGGCTGATGAACGGCACATTCAGCCAGTCTTCCCCGATGTCCGTTGGCTTGAGCTTGAGGTTGAAATGCTCGCTGTATGCCCCCCACCAACAGCAACGCTGCTCCGTAAGGTATTCCATCAGGTTGTGAACAAACTGCGGACGCTCAGCGATATCCAGCATGAGCATTTCATAGCTACGGAGCTGCATCGCCAGGTCCAGGCAGCCGCGCCACCAGGTCATAGCGTTGATCACTTTCAGGCGTCCAGCGACGATGCGGTTAACATCATCCCACCAGCGCAAGACCCGTGGCATCCAGCCGGAGGTCTTAAAATCCACCGGCTTGAGCAGGCGCAGGTCCGGAATGCGGGTTAAAGGATGGTCGGTCTGGATGGTGGGGATACCCTCGGGCGAGAAGTACAGCTCCATGCCGACAAAGGTGTACTCGGGGTACATGCTCAGGCTTGCGGGGATCTCCAGCGTCATGGGCAGGTTATCCTCAGGGAATGTATCCCAGCGCCAGAGCTTTTGTTTCAGGGTGGTCTCGACATAAAAGAGCGGATCGGAGAAGTAGCGAGGGACATCCAGGTTCCAGAGACGCACCCAGGTCATCGGCTCTTCAAGGGCAAAAGTGACATTAGGGTGGCGTTGGCCGCGACCCTGGTTTTGCGGACTGGCAGTGGCTTCTTCGATACGGTCGACCAGACTGGCGATGCGCGCCAGGCTTTCTTGCGCAGCAGGGGTGGATAGGGGATCTTCGGGAAGGATGGTTGGCACGATGTGATATCCGTAATAGGGCTTTAACTCTTGTTATGGGGTAATAATGATTGTAGTTTTTAATACTCTACTGCTACCATTATAAACGTTTCCAGACGGGGTGTGGAAAATTCTACCGTACCCTCCTGAGTCTTGAATCCCAGCGGTTCACCATCTGGCAGCATGCGTACCTGCCGCGGCACATGTTCCCCCAACCTCAGCCGGATGCGGACACCTTCCACCGGGATGTTGGGCAGCTCTTTTTGGAAATTGACCAGGTTAATAATATACCGGCGGTTCTCTGACTGGTGGAAGGCGGTGATCTCTACCGGTTTGGGGGCGTCCGCTTCAAAGGTAAATGACCCAGCCAGGTGACTTATCATGAGGTTGGAAAAAATTCCACGGGCGTTATCGGGGCTTTCCAGATCGATCCCTGCATAGAGGCACCGGCCTCTGCCAAACTGGTTAAGGACCACCGCTGGAGATCTGGTCCAACGCCCTGGGGGGTTATTATGGATCGAAGCAAAGCGCTGAGGGTCCGCCGGGTCGGTATAAGGCAGAACCAGTTCACCGATAATTTCTACACCGGGTCGAACCTTTACCATTATCTGATGAGCAAAGAATCCCACCGGGTATTGGCGCGAATAGTCCCTGAAAAGCCTCTCGTAGCCCGCTGTGGGAGCAATGTAGGTGAAATGTTCCTTAGTCTCTCCCTGATACGAAACACCGAAGACATCCGCCATCATAAAATCTACCAGCCAGTGCCCATCGGGCGTCTGGAGCGAAGTATACCGGCTGGCGTAGAGGCAGCCTCCAGCCCAAACATACTCACGCAAGGCCTCGGCTTCTGCCTCTTCCATCATCAACACATTGGGGAGGATAATGGCTCTGTAGCGTTTCAGTTCACTCAGATTCCGGCGCGTGATCACACCAAAGGGGATGTGGCAATCGAGCAAGGCTTTGCATGCCCCCAGGACTGCTTCCACGTGTGGCATCTTCGCTGAACCGTGAGGATCGTCCACACCTTTGCCATTGTCGGTGGGATCGTACTTCGATTCGGTGCTGAAGTAAACCGCCACATCCTGAACCTGTTCACCGCCCAGGTAAAGTTGGTAGGGCTTCATGCGCTCAAAAATATTCCCCATCCGCTCATAGACCAGCGGGTTTAGAGTGCCCACCGGGTCAATCGAGTCGATCATGATGAAAGCGGTGCCATCCGCCAGGGCCGCGGCAGCTTTGCAGGTGAGAAGGTCCTCGGATTTTAGTGCAGTAAAGTTGGTCAGTTCGGTGCTGATGCTGGTCTCGAAGCCGGCTGGTCGGTTGGGGGAAAGGTTGGCAAGCAGCTTGCGGACAAACGAACCTTGCAGCGCGTCTCCATAGAAATCACCCTGCAGGAAATCATTGTACTGTGCCAGTGCCGTAGTCACACCCATCCTCCAGGTAGCGGGGTATGTGGATGCCTGGTGCTCCACGCTGGCGCCAGGCTTAAATTGCCGAACTGTGCCGGTCGCCAGCGCGGCAAACTCGACCAGCCAGCGCTCGCGGGCGCGCTGGAAAGCAACCCACTGTGGGTCATCCCAATTGATCACCTTGGGTAGATCACCGCCCACCTCACCCGCGAACCTCTCCCGGCAGTGCCGACAGTAGCAGACCCGTGGCCAGAAGGTCATATCGAAGCGGATGCCCTCGAAGTCATAGCCCATACACAGCTCTTCGATAATCGCTCGAACGTGGTCGCGATAGGGAGAGTTGGGGCAACAAACCCCATAACGGCTGGCTTCAGCCACCGGATTACCCTCAGAATCACAGATTTTCCAATCCGGGTGGGTTCGGTAAGCCCAGGCATCGAAAATCAAGCTATAGTAGACCACCACGCGGATCCCAGCCTGGTGGCAGAGGGTGATGATCTCGCCGAGGATATCGCGACCCCTAACACCAGGGTGTATCCTCCCGATTTTGGTGGGGAAGTAGCATAACCCGGTGTGCGAATGGGCATTGAGGACGGTGGATTGCACCTGAGCTTTGACGAGCATCCCGACATAGGCCTGCGGGTCGAACTCGGACATGAAACGTTCATCGTCAGCGCTGATGTGCATATCGACCACATTGCGCCTGTAAGCATTGCGGTACCAAAGGATTGGTTTAGTCATAAGGACACTCCATGAAAAAAATTCGACACACATTATTAGACAGAACAGGCATCCTGTCAACAATAAACCAGAAATCGGCATCAACCTCGTAATAATGAGTATCCTCCTGTAAAATATCCCTGGCAGGAAATTAATTAACACAGGTTGGAAAAAGTCGGAAATGCCCATATAATTAATCTACGGGAGGTTTACCTATGTCGAATACATCCTCTCCTCTCAAGCTCGCTTGGAGAATTGGAATTCCCAGGTATGAGGCGGACAATGAAGATACACATGTATTACCACAAACCAGAAGGGATAGCATTTGAAAATGGCTGATAAAATCCTGGTTGTTGAGGATGAGCCTACTTTGCAAGAGACCCTGGCTTATAACCTGAGCCGTGAAGGTTACAGCGTTGACACAGCCAGCGATGGCCAGGCCGCCCTGGAGACAGCCCGTCGTGTACGCCCCGACTTGATCCTCCTCGATGTGATGCTGCCTGTCCTGGACGGCTTTGAGGTTTGTCGCATTTTACGCCAGGAAATGAACGTCCCGATCTTGATGTTGACCGCCCGCGATGATGAGATCGATCGGGTCATCGGCCTGGAGATAGGCGCCGACGATTACGTGACGAAACCCTTCAGCATGAGGGAATTGCTGGCACGCGTCAAAGCCCAATTACGCCGTTCCCGCCTGGATCGCCAGGAAGCTGAGGCGCAATCAGCGCCAATGCCTAAGGAAATACTCCGTTTCGACAATCTGGTTTTAGATTTGGGTCGCCGGGAAGTCCTGCTCAACGATCATCCGTTGACGCTTAAACCCAAAGAGTTCGACCTGTTACTGTTCCTGGCTCGCTACCGTGGACAGGCACTCTCACGCGAATTGATCCTGGAGCGAGTATGGGGTTGGGAATACACGGTAAACAGTCGTACCGTGGATGTTCATGTGAGCTGGCTGCGCGAGAAGATTGAAGCTGATCCCGCGCATCCCACCCGGATCGTAACGGTACGCGGCTCAGGTTACCGATTTGAGGGGTAGTTCAACATGTTTCGTTCTATACGCTCACGCATTGCCATACCTTATGTGGTCCTGATCTTAATGATTATGCTGGGATTAGGGATATATCTCTCGAACCTCGTACGACAGGATTATCTTGCTAATCTCGAAGCGCAGTTGACTGTTGCAGCCCGTATGATCAGCGATGCGGTTGGTCCCGAGTTGTCAAACTATACAAACTCAGATGCTGTCGATGCCCTAGCGAAGCGCTATGCGCAATTATTGGGTATGCGTGTTACGATCATCGCACCGGATGGAACGGTGCTGGGTGAATCAGACGAGAACCGCGTCCTGATGGACAATCACCTAACACGACCGGAGGTTGCTCAAGCCCTTGCTCAAGGCGTGGGTACCAGTACCCGTCTCAGCAACACGGTCAAATATCAGATGATGTACCTGGCGGTTACAGAGAAATCCGGGCAACAGGTCGTTGGGATAGCACGCGTCGCTTTACCCCTAAAACAGGTAGAAACGGATGTGAGGCAACTACAGAGCGCTGTCATGGGTGCTACTCTCCTGGCTACCGCACTGGCAATCCTCCTGGCAACCTGGATCGCTGAACGGATCTCGCATCCACTGCGAGAGCTGATCGAGGCAGTCGAACACATGACGGATAGAGGCTTGAAAGAAAAACGCATCCCAAGTCATCTGATACCATCCACCTCGGATGAGACCGGCAAGCTGACTCGGGCGATTAACACGATGGCCAGCGAACTACAATCCCAGTTTGGTGCTCTGGAAAGCGAACGCAGCAAGCTTATGGCTGTGCTGCATGAAATGACTGATGGCGTGATCATCGTGGATAATCAGGGACAGGTCCAGCTCATCAATCCTGCTGCTGAAAACATGTTCGGTATCGCTCTGGCAGATGTCCAAGGGCACACGCTTGCGGAGGTTCTAAGATACTACCAATTAGTCGAGTTGTGGCAGAGCTCCCAGGATACTGGCAAAGTGCAAAATGCTACCCTTGAAATTGGCGACCGGCATCTCTATTTACAGGTCATTGCCACACCGCTGGGTCAGGCCCTGCCGGGAAGCATCCTGTTGCTTTTCCAAAATCTCACCCGTTTGCGGCAGGTAGAAAAGTTACGCCGGGATTTCATCAGTAATATCTCCCATGAGCTGCGTACCCCCCTGGCTTCGCTTAAAGCCGTCACCGAAACCTTACAAGAGGGTGCGCTGGATGACCCTCCTGCAGCCCGTCGGTTCTTACAAAGTATGGAGACCGAGGTCGATGCTTTAAGCTTAATGGTCTCAGAACTTCTCGAGCTCTCGCGTATCGAATCGGGCCAGGTACCGCTCAAATTCCAGGCGCTCTCTCCCATCGATTTGATGACGCAGGCGGTTGACCGCCTGCACCTGCAGGCCGAGCGCGCCGATTTGTCGATCACAGTTGATTATCCTACGGAATTACCGTCCATCCTGGCTGACCCATCCCGCCTGGAGCAGGTGTTGGTCAATCTGCTCCACAATGCCATTAAATTTACCTCCTCGGGAGGGGCAATTAACGTACAAGCGTGCCTGTATAAAAATGGTCAAGATGAAGAATGCATCCTTTTCTCGGTGCGTGATACCGGGATAGGGATCCCTGCGGTCGATCTACCACGGATATTCGAGCGTTTCTATAAAGTGGACCGGGCGCGTTCCAGCGGTGGAACCGGTCTGGGCCTGGCTATCGCCCGTCACCTCGTCGAAGCTCATCGGGGGAAAATATGGGCGGAAAGTGTTGAAGGCAGGGGCAGCACGTTTTATTTCACAATCCCTCTGGCTCATTAGCTGCTTCCATTATCCCTTGTATAAAAAAAGCATCTCGTGGTGTCCTGCTCCTGGTGGAGCACCGACCCCACAATTTTCCTGTTAACTAAACCTTTACAAATTGTTGAAAAACTATTAACCCCGTCTTATTCGATTGTTAAATGTGACATGCTATGATTTATGCGATAAAAAAAACGAAAATAATGAGGAGAAAAGAATGAAAAAGTACTATCCCTTAATTATAATGCTGACAATCGCCAGTCTGGTCCTGGGCGCCTGCGCGCAAGCAGCCGCATCGAGCCCAGCGACCACAGAACCTAAGGCCACGACTCTTCCAGCAGGTTCAGTCTCTATCAATGGCGCTGGCGCAACCTTCCCCCTGCCAGTCTATACTGAATGGATCTACGCTTACCAGTATATCGATCCTTCTGTTACCCTGAATTACCAGGGGATCGGCTCGGGGGGTGGTAAAAAGGGCATCGTCGACAACACCGTGGATTTCGCTGGCTCCGATTCGGTGTTAACAGACGCGGAATACCAGTCCGGCAAAGACTTGCAGATGTATCCGATGGTGGCTGGGGCTGTGGTACCCATTTATAATATCCAGGGCATCACTACGACGATAACGCTTGACCGCGCCACCCTGGTCGGTATCTACAATGCCAAGATTACTAAATGGAACGACCCGGCCATCGTCGCCCTCAAACCCGACCTGGCCAATAAGTTACCGGATGCCACTATCACGACCGTGCACCGTTCAGACGGTTCTGGCACGACCGAAACGTTCACCAATGCGCTCTCGGCCTTCAGTGAGGATTGGAAGAACAATGTTGGCGCTGGCACCTCCGTCCAGTGGCCGGTGGATAAGGCCGGCAACGGTATCGGTGGTAAAGGTAACCAGGGTGTAGCGGCAGCCGTTCAGAACACACCCAACTCTATCGGCTATGTCGAGCTTTCATACGCGATTGCCAATAAGATCCCCTTTTCACAGATGGTCAATAAAGCCGGCAAGACGGTTACAGCTAACGACGAGAGCCTGGCATCTGCCATGAACGACTTTGCCAACAATTTCAACGACAAGCTTACCAACAAAATCGTGGATGGCCCCGGTGATAAGAGCTGGCCCATTGCCGGATACACCTACATCATCTTGCACACTCAAAGCATGAATGACTGTGTCAAGGCGGAAAAACTGCTCGCTTTTATGAAATGGGCATTGACCGACACCGGCGCGGCCAAGCGCGCTGCTGACCTGGGTTACGCGGTCCTGCCTCAGGCAGTTCGTGATACGGTCCTGTCGAAACTGGGAGCATTGACCTGCAATGGAAGTCCGGTTCTGAAGTAGATGAATAAGAATTCAACACAATTGCTATTGACAACCCGGATCAGAAAGGCTATTCGATATGGCGACCGCCCATGGAACATCCTATTAATCGCCGGTGCAATCCTGGTCCTGGTTATTGTGGTAGCCATTGGCATTTTGTTATGGAATGGATCTGATGCCGCACGAGCAAAGTTCGGGTGGCGGTTCTTCATCCCCACATTAAACGCGACCTGGAACCCTGTCGTTGACCAATTTCAAGCCTGGCCGTTTATCTACGGCACCTTGCTCACATCGCTGGTTGCCTTAGTCCTGGCTGTGCCGATCAGTCTGGGAATCGCTATTTTCCTGGCCGAGCTCAGCCCATCCTGGCTGCGCCAGCCATTGAGCTGGTTGGTGGAATTGTTAGCCGCTATCCCCAGTGTCATTTACGGATTATGGGGGATCTTCGTGTTCCTGCCTGTTGTGGTGACGCCTATCGGGGACTTCCTCAACGCGGTCTTCGGTCATTTCCCAATCATCGGCGGGTTATTCCAGGGACCAATACCCATCAGTGGCTCAAGCCGTCTGGCTGCTGGGCTGATTCTCGCTATCATGATCATACCTACCATTGGGGCTGTGAGTCGCGATGTTTTCCAGGCCATCCCACGTGCTCAGCGTGAAGCCTCCCTGGCGCTTGGGGCGACCCAATGGGAGACGATCTGGCAGGTGCTCATCCCATACAGCCTTTCGGGTATTCTGGGTGCAGTCATCCTCGGCCTGGGACGGGCGTTAGGGGAAACCATGGCAGTTACGATGGTCATCGGCAACAGCATTCAAGGCTCTCCCTCAATACTTCGCCCGGGGTACACCATGTCCAGCCTGATCGCCAATGAGTTTGCCGAAGCCGTCAGTAAGCTACACACCGAAGCATTAATCGAAATTGGCCTTATATTGTTTGTGATGACACTGATCCTGAACCTGTTAGCCCGCTATTTCGTCTGGCGGATAGCTCGCCGCAACCCACAGGAGGCGCGGGTATGACAGGTTATACGAGCGCACATCTGGGGCAAGCTGTTAAACCCTATCATTCCACAGACGGCTACACCCTGCGGAAGGTCACCAATATCGTTATGCTCACGATAACTGGCCTGCTTACGGCACTTGCTTTGGTGCCGTTGTTCTGGATTATCGGTTATGTAATTTATAAAGGCGGGCAATATATCTCATTGGACTTTTTTGCCCAAATGCCTAGACCGCTGGGTGTCGTAGGCGGAGGTGTTCTGCATGCCATCGAAGGCACGCTGATCCTGACTTTTTTAGGTGGAATCTTCGCCATCCCCCCAGGTATTTTAGCTGCCATTTACGCCGCTTACCGTCCTAACACCCCTCTAGGGACGGCAGTACGTTTCGGTACGGATGTCCTATCTGGGGTTCCCTCTATCGTCATCGGACTATTCGGATACGCCTTGATCGTGAAAAATCAGGGGCATTACTCTGCACTGGCCGGTGGGATCGCCCTTGCGATCATCATGTTCCCAACCATAGTACGCACGACCGAGGAAATGATAAAACTCGTGCCGCAATCTCTTCGTGAAGGTTCTCTCGCCCTTGGAGCCCCAGAGTGGAAAACAACCGTCAGCGTCGTCCTCCCGGCGGCGGCTAATGGTATCGTTACCGGTATTCTTTTAGGCCTAGCGCGTGCCTTCGGTGAAACAGCCCCGCTGCTATTCACTGCACTCGGAAACGAGAATTATGAGATCGGCAAGATCATCCACAGCGGTATCGCCAGCCATCAAGGGCTGCTGGTAATTTTTAACCGCATCTTTGAGCAGCCCGTGGACTCACTACCTCTGACCTTGTGGAAATACGCCCAGCAGCCTTATCCCGAGCGGATCAACCAGGCCTGGGCTACAGCCCTCGTGCTGATGGTCATCATCCTGGTTATCAATATTGTAGCGAGAGTCTGGGTGTATTACCGCACCTCTCACTTACAAGGGAAATAGGTTACTTGAATACCGAATTGAGAACGATCATGTCTGATAATAAACCAACTAAACCCCTGGAAGTTCAACCGTCTTTTCAATCGGACCCTGCCCAGCCACCAACGACCATACTGGCTGGAGAAGAAGCCAAGGTGAATATTCGAGATTTCTCCTTTTACTACGGAAAATTCAAAGCTCTGGGAAATATCACATTGACTGTACCTGCTAATAAAATCACAGCGATTATCGGCCCTTCGGGTTGCGGTAAGTCAACGCTGTTGCGTTCCTTGAACCGTATGAACGATCTCGTGCCCAACACACATATCGAGGGTGAGATTTTCCTGGGTGGGCAGAACATCTATGCCCCTGGGGTGGATATCGTGGACGTACGTCGCAGGACAGGTATGGTTTTCCAACGCCCGAACCCTTTCCCCAAAAGTATTTATGATAACGTGGCTTATGGCCCCCGGCTTTATGGTGTTCACCGCCGTACGGAACTCGATGCTATTGTTGAACGAAGCCTGGAGCAAGCTGCCCTGTGGGATGAAGTTAATGATAAACTTAATCAATCTGGTATGGCGCTCTCTGGCGGTCAGCAGCAGCGCTTATGCATTGCCCGCGCCCTGGCGGTCCAACCTGAGATTATACTTATGGACGAACCGGCTTCAGCCCTTGACCCGGTGGCAACACTTAAGATCGAGGAGTTAATGCAAGACCTGAAATCTACCTATACCATTGTCATCGTGACCCATAATATGCAGCAAGCGGCGCGCGTTTCAGATTACACAGCTTTTCTGATGATCGATAGTCCCCAAACCCGGATCGGTACGCTGGTAGAGTATGGAGCCACGACCCAAATTTTCACCAACCCGAAACATAAGCAGACGGAAGACTATGTGACCGGTCGGTTCGGGTAAGCCCGGAGAATTAATATGCCCCGTGAAACTTTCGAACGCGAGCTTAGAAAACTGCAAGATGACATTCTGATGCTAGGCAGCATGGTCGAGCAAGCTGTCAGGGATGCCGTTGAGGCCCTAAAGCAACGCGACCTTGAGGCAGCTCGTCGCATCTATGCCAGTGACCGGTTAGTAAACGCCAAACGATACCAGATCGAACAGAACTGCCTGATCCTGATCGCCACACAGCAACCCATGGCAAGCGACCTGCGTATGTTGGCAGCCATTCTAGAGATCAATACTGAATTAGAGCGTATCGGTGACTATGCTAAGGGGATTTGCCGGATCAACCTGCTTCTGGGCACTGAGCCGCTGGTCAAACCCTTAGTAGACATCCCCCGTATGGCCGAACTGGGACTAAGTATGTTGCACCGCGCGTTAAGCGCTTTCGTCGCCAGGGATACCGAAACAGCCCGGGTAATCCCATTGGAAGACGATCAGGTAGACGCTCTGTACAACCAAGTCTACCACGATCTGTTAAAAATCATGATTTCTGACCCGAAGGTGATCGACCGCGCTAATTACCTGATATGGGCTGCTCACAACCTGGAACGGCTGGCAGACCGCGTGACCAACATCTGCGAGCGCACTGTATTCCTAGCCACTGGTGAGATTATGGAGATGGATCAAACCGATGATGAACAAATCTATCCCGGTCACTAACCCATACGACTCTTATTGGGATGCCACCGCGGTCTGAATTTCCTCGATTACCTGCGCGACTGGATTCTTCAAAGCTTCTGAAACCAGCAACTCATGG
>Ga0315289_10003157_pt1 | contig 25055 bp, 19 predicted proteins | sample YL17G11_40_MG_FD_203452 | JGI IMG/M metagenome (GOLD analysis project Ga0315289, IMG submission 203452) | Sediment microbial communities from Yellowstone Lake, YNP, Wyoming, USA - YL17G11_40 | ecosystem: Environmental > Aquatic > Freshwater > Lake > Sediment | place: USA: Wyoming | collected...
ATGCCTGCGACATAAGCCGCGCCTGTAAACCCACATGCGAATCACCCATTTCACCCTCTATCTCTGCACGAGGGGTGAGTGCAGCCACAGAATCAATAATTACCAAATCCACTGCGTTTGAACGCACCAATGTTTCGGTGATTTCCAGTGCCTGTTCTCCTGTATCCGGCTGTGATATTAATAGCTCGTCTAAATTAACCCCGATTATTTTAGCAAAAGTAGAATCAAAGGCATGTTCAGCATCGATAAACGCAGCCACTCCACCTTTTTTCTGTATCTCCTTTGTCGCACTTAACGAAATGGTGGTTTTACCTGAGGCCTCAGGACCGAATATCTCGACAACCCTTCCTCGAGGTAAACCTCCTACGCCTAAAGCCCAATCCAGAGTAAGTGCACCTGTAGGGATTGTCTCTACATCTACCTTAACCTCACTACCCAATTTCATAATCGAACCTTTACCAAACTGCTTTTCTATTTGGGAAAGAGCCAGTTCCAGAGCTTTCTGCCTGTCTGAAATATTACGGCTATCTTCCTTTATTGCTTTCTTTTCTATAGTAGCCATGATTACCTCCGATTTTAATTTGTTTTAGAAAAAATATTATAATCCAATAATACTCATCTGTCAAACGAAAAATCCCTTCATAAAAATCCCCCCTTTCTACTCTAATAGACGCAGCCACCTAAAAAATCTAACAAAAAAAAGGGACTGTCCCCACAAACAGTTACGGGACAGCCTCCGTCAAAGCTTTTTCATTTTGCTCAGTAGGAGGCTGTCCCGTTTAGCAAGGGGACTGTCCCTGATAATGTATTAGCTTATATTATACCGCGTTAGCAGCCACGAGCGCCACCTTAAGTTCATTGCTTGCCTCGCAGCATTCGCCTTCCTGTAACTTGCAGATTTCTGCCAGAATGGTGAGTATTTCTGTTTGGCATTCTTCCATCGCGCCCTTTTGCCAGGCAGCAGCTACCAGTTCCTGCACACGGGCACCTGAAGGAATAATTCCGCCGGAAATCATTTTATTCAATTCCTCGATTTCCTGGCCGAGATTAAAACTCAATAATGCAGAAGAGCTTAATTGCGGCAGCCTTAAATTCAATCCCTCAAAACTTCCCATCGGCTTAATGGTCATAGGCAGCGCGCGGAAGTCGATACCACCTGGTTCCTTCACCGCCTGCACCGCCGAGCTGGCCGGAGTTTCAGTTTCAGTCGGTGAACCAGCGGTTTCTGATTCTAACGCCTGCTTGGCCTTAGGAAGAGTAGTATAAAGAAAGTAAATTGTCTGGCCTACCTGCTCTTGAGTATATGGCGCATCTGCCCCCCACTTTTTTTTATCATAACTCCATTCTAGGCTGCGTTTATCTACCCATTTGTTCTTGTCCCAGATTACCCAACTAGCAGTATAATCCTTAAGTTGATTCTCAAGATCACCTAAGGCTCTATATGCCTCTTTTAGATTATTGGATTGTGCGGCACTGATGATCTTTTTCATACCATTGGCTAAAAATCCGGCGGGGTGGGTGGTGACTGAAAAAATCTGTTGCAGTTTTTCAGCGACAGACACCGCCGAGCTGGCAGACAAGGCAATCCTATATAAAGCAGGACCGGCTTCCGGCTCGGATAAAGCATTCTTAAGATTGACTACATTGAAATTGTTCCCAATGAATGTTTCTTCCAATTCTCTATTCACCCCTTTGCCTTCAACAAGTAATACCTCTACGTTATCAGCAATAATGCCTTTTATGGCCTCAGCTAATGCAGGGTATGAGCTAGGTTCATAGTCAGTCACTCCTGCGCTTATTACCGCATCTACTTTTTCTTTGCCTGTAAACGCCTTAATTTTATCTGTATAGCCGCGTATATTCTCAATTCTATCTCCTATATAAAGCAGGTTACCCTCTTGTTTGATAGTAGCAACGAACGACGGGTTAACAAGAATTATCTTGGTATCAGGATATTTCTGGGCATATGCCCTCGCTTCTGCATCGGATTCAGGAGCAAGAAAAAGCACAGTCTTGCCTTGAAAGATTTTGTTTTCTGTTTTGCCGTATACCTTTCCTAAATAGTCTAACAACACAGACACTTTGCTGTTTAACGCCGAGCTGGCGGCACCTGTATTCTTATCCCAATTCTCTTTGCTCCAGATTTCATAATAGGTAGTTCCCTTTACAACTACAATCTCTTCTCCTAAGTTAGCTTTCTCTATTAAAGCCGCAGGAATAATGACTCTGCCTTCTTTGTCTCTATCTAAATTGAAAAAGGCATCAGGACCGGAAGTCAGTCTCTTAAATATCTCCTTTTCTTCTTCACTTGCATGTTGTCTAGCTGCGTTTAATTGTTCCAAGGTGTGTATTTGCAAATATGGTAGCGAAGGAGGTATATTAGATACCCAATAGAAAATTACTTCTTCTCCTTCTAATTTTTCTAAGGATAACTTTCCTCCTGTCAGTTTCTGGACCGATATCGCCGAGCTGGCGGATTTAATATCCTCCGTTGATACTACAAAGGTGTAGTCAGAATAATTTGTAAAGTACATAGTCTCCTGTTCAAATAATATATAAAAACTACCATCCAAAGCTGCATAAGTCTTTACTGACCTCTCACCATTAATATCGCCATAACGTCTATAAGACTGGAGCTTATTCAAGTCAATACGGGCATATTCTTTGTCATCCTTGTAAACAACCAATATTGCCTCACCTTTGCTTACTGACTCAGGTATTTTTATTGGCAGATTTTCCTGCTTACCGGCTATTTCTGCAATAGGTTTAGAAGCCTGCACCGTCGAGCTTCCGCCAGACTTCATGGCGGATCCGCCACGTTCTGTGGCGTAGGCGGCACTTTCGGCTTTTGCTGCTTTTTCTCTCAGTTCATTCAATTCAATACTCATTTCCCTGATGTGGTTGCGTATTCTGAAAATTTCCGCACGATTTGTATTGTTCTGCTCTTGTAATTTTTTAGTATCTTTCGCGGCTCTAGCGGATTTAAAAGTGTCTGGGCTAAATAGTTCAATTCTAAAATCATTAATCTTTCTTTCATTAGCACTTATTTCAGCTTGAATTTCTTTTATGCGATTCTGACGTTCAGCTATATTACTTTCTAATTCGTTTATTCTCTCGTTGATATTTTCTATCGGCGAGCCGGCGGCGTCCTGGCCCCTAACAATCGAATCAGCTTCTTCGCCAGATATTCCAGTGGCAATCAACTCAGAAATGGCTTGTTCTGGAGAGATAACGCCACTTTTGTATGCACCTAATGCTCGCTGCACTGCCCAGTGTTGCTTACGCAAAGCTAATTCTTCAGCTTTATCGCCCCTAATCGGTGAACTGCCGGCTATTGTCCCATCGGCATTGATACGCACAAAATACCCACGCAGAGATTTTTCGTGGATTGTTCCGCTATTAATCCCACTTAAATTGTCAATGGGGCTTCCGGCAATTTGTATCCCGCCGCTAAAATAACTCCTGATGACTTGGCCTGTAGGTGTATAAACAGACTCTTTGATGTTGTATTCGCCCTCTTTAAATGACTTCTGGTATTCCTTAAAATAAGTGGTCTTTGACCAGGGTTCCTGGGAAGTCAGCCCGGTTAAGTCTAAAGTATTAATGCGATCTATGAAGTTAGGGACAGTCCCCTTTGGGGACAGTCCCTTCTTGTCAGCAAATTTATTCTTAAACCAGCGCGATAAGATAAGCGAATAATAGACCTGCCTGATATTAGCATAGCGCTGGGAGGAGTTTACTTCCTTGGTAAGTTTAGGGATAATTAATTCCCGGATTAATTCTGAGGAATAATCATTAAGCGCCTGGGAGCGCGCATCCTTGAAATTATACACGCTAGAATCCTTTAAATAATCCTGCTCTAGCATTACCTTTAAAGTGGCTTTATAGACATAAGCGCTTGTTTCTGTCTCGTGTATAATTATCTCGCCCGGCACAATCCAGGGACGGGTTAAGGTGGGGATACTCACATTTTCGTATCCGAAGAGTTCTTCTGTCTTCTTATATAATCTATTCCAATATTCTTTCCCTTCAGGAGTCTCAGGCGAGGTTAATTTAGCCGTATCTTTTTTTAGCTGCAGGTCTGCCTCCAGCATAATCCTGCCCACGTCAGTCTGGACTAAATAATTATCAATTATCTGGTCTTGGCTATCAGGCCTTAAATTGACCCAGAAACTTTCATTGTGCAGGGTAAGACCCACCAGAAAATAATTCAATAATTCCTTGGTTGAGTTCTCTAATTCGCCAGTTGCTGGATTCTTGAGGTCGCCCTTATCTATCAAAACCTTAAAATTATGGCTGTTTATATCATAATTAAAATAGCGCAGGTGCATTGGTCGGAACTTATCAATAGTCATAGCTGAATGCATCCTGGCAAGGTAACCTCCTATATTGAGTTCTGCAGCAACTTGCGCAAAGCTTACCTGCTGGAAAAATAACCCGAAAATTAAAAATAATGAAATTACTCTACGTAACATCTGCTTCCTCCTTAATAAAACAAAAAACCGGAATGACCCTTTTGTCAATCCGGTTTACTCTTTCCGTGGCAACCCTGAATCCTCCTGTTCAGGGCTACCGGATTTAGCTAATTTTAACCAAATTTAAAGTAAGTTTAACACAAAAACTAACCTGTGTCAAGGTGAATTTATGCCCACTTATGCCGACTTAACCTTGACATAACTGCTAAAATATGTTAGAGTTTAAAGCTATGGAAGAGTTAGTTAAAATTAAACAAGAGTTAGAGCGCACAAAGACCGAGCTTGGCATTCTATACGAAATCTCCAATGCCATGCGCACCACCTTAAAGCTTGATGAGGTTCTCTATATTATCCTCACAGGCGTCACTGCGCACACAGCATTGGGTTTTAACCGGGCCTTACTGTTTCTGGTCAATGAGAGAGAGGGTATAATCGAGGGCAAAATGGGCATTGGTCCGGAAACAGGAGAGGAGGCAAACCGTATCTGGACGCAGATAGAACAAGAAAAAATGGACTTAGAGGATTTAATCAATGCCTATAAATTCTCTAATAACGTATTCGAATCCGGCTTTAACAGACAGGTCCAACACCTAAAATTTTCTCTGCAAGAAAAGAATGAAAACTTATTGACTTTAGTGGCGTTGGAAGGCATGCCTTTGCATTTAACCAGCGAAACCATACAAAACTATAAAAACTCATTAATAGTACAGATGCTAAAGAGCGATGAATTGGTCCTGGTGCCTCTTAAGGCAAAAGACAAGGTAAACGGTATAATAGCCGCTGATAATTTCATTACCAAAAAACCCATCACCAAAGATGATTTGCGCATGCTCATCATGCTTTCAAACCAGGCAGGCCTGGCAATAGAAAACTCGCAACTCTACGAAAAAACAGTTATGCGGGTCCATATGGACTCTCTTACTGAACTGTGGAACCACGGGTATTTTCAATACCTTCTTCAAGCAGAGATGGAAAAGGCAAAAGCAACGCAAGCCCCTTTGAGCTTGATTATGCTGGATATCGATGATTTTAAAATCTACAATGATACGCTGGGCCACCAGGCCGGCGATAAGATATTAAAGGAACTGGCTATATTGCTCAAAAATCAATCCCGTAAAATGGATTATGTTTGTCGTTACGGAGGCGAGGAATTTACCGTTATCTTACCGCAGACAGACAAAAAAGAGGCCTTTTTGATAGCTGAGCGTTTAAGGACGGATATCGGTAAACACGCATTTATTCACGAAGAAATCCTACCCCAGAAGAAATTAACCGCAAGTTTAGGCCTGGCAACTTTTCCCGAGGACGGCTACACCCCTTCCGAGTTAATCACTGCTTCTGACAAAGCCCTCTATCAGGCAAAACATAAAGGTAAAAATAATACCTGTTGTCAAAACCTGAGAACGGGTTAAACGGGTGCTGGCACAGCTTCCCGCAGTTCTTTATCCTTTTCTGCTGTGTCTTTCGCAAACTTAACCGATACAATCTTGGATACGCCCGATTCCTGCATCGTAATTCCGTACATCACATTCGCATTGACGATTGTCTTTTTATTATGCGTGATAACAATAAATTGAGACGTCTTGGCGAATTCCTGCAGGACCCTTGAGAACCTGTCCACGTTTGCCTCATCCAATGCAGCGTCTATCTCGTCTAATATGCAAAACGGCGAGGGTTTTACTTTAAATATGGCGAATATCAGCGCTATCGCAGAAAGAGATTTTTCTCCGCCGGAAAGCAACAGCACATTCTGTAATTTCTTGCCCGGCGGCCGGCAGATGATTTCAATTCCTGATTCAAGGGGATCCTGCTCATCAACCAGAAATACCTGGGCATCTCCGCCGTTAAAAAGGAGCCTGAAGTAATTACGGAATTCTTCGCGCACTTTTTCAAAGGTCTCCAGGAACATCTGTTTGGTTATGCGGTTGAGCTTTAACATTGCCTGGTGCAAAGATTCCTTGGCGCTTAAAAGGTCGTCCTGCTGCTGGATTAAGAAATCATAGCGCTTTTTCAATTCGTCGTATTCCTCGATTGCCACAAGATTAACCGTGCCGTAGGAATCCAATTTTTCTTTCAGTCTTTGTATCTCCTGCGAAATTATATCAGCATCGATATCCTCTGCTAAATTTTGTATGTTTTCCAGGTCTATTTTATATCCCTGCAGCATCCTGTCTTTTATGCTGCTGTATTTGTAATCTATATCTTTATCGCGCATCTGTAGTTGGTGTAATTTATTTTTTATGTTATCAAGTTCTGACCTATCCGATTCTATTTTATTGACCATTTCGTTCGTTCCCTCGGTGTCGCTGTGATATTTAGTTTCCGTTTCTTTCAGTAAGTTATTCTGCTCTTCTATTTCTTTACCGAATTGATTAATCTTGGATTCGGTATCTTTGATTTCCGATTCAAGGGATTCTTTTCTGGCCTGGCTATCGTTTATCTGTTTTTTAAAACCCGCCAGGCTCTCCTGGTCCTGTCTATAGGTATCCTCTAATATTTGAAGGGTAGATTCTTCTGAAGACACGCTCCTGTTAAGGCTATCGAGTTCGGTCTTTGTCCGGGTAATAATAACCAAAACCTCTTCTCTTAATTTGCTGTTTTTAGAAATACTATCCTCTTCCTGCAAGATTAAATCTTCTATCCGGTTTTGCTCTTTATTTAACTCTGATAAATGTAACCGGGAAACTTCCATATTCTTCTCTAATACCGATATTTCTTTCTGCACATCTTTTAACTCCATAACTATTATATCTTCTTCCTCCTTTATTTTATTAAATTGCTCTAAGATGGTTAAGCGGGAGGTATCTTTATTCGCTAATGCAATCTCTTGAGTATGCAGGTCCTGTTGAAGCCCGAGGAGAGCGTTATTTAATTCCCCGATACGGGATTCCTTTGCTGTTTTTTCATTTTTTAAAATGTCTAATCTCTCCTGCAACTTATTAATTTTTTCGTCTATCTTTCGGGTATCTAACTCAACGGGCTTAGCCTCGCCGGATAACTTAAGGCCTTCCTGTTCCTTAATCTTGACCACCAGCCCGCTCATATTTTCAGCGGGCAGCTTATCCACATAGATAACCGCATTCAGGACCTCGCCCATATCTTCGTATTTGCTTTTTAATTTTTCCAGAAATTCTTTCTGGGACACCAGCGTTAATCTCTGTCTTTCTAAGCCCGCGATATCTGAATTGATATTGGCTAAAGTCAGCCCTTCCCGTTCTAAATCCTTTCTTATGCCCAAGGCCCTAAGGTTGATACCTTCTACTATTTTCTTTATGGCCTCCAGCTCCTGCGTGACCGTATTTAGGCTCTGTTCTGTCGAAACCCTCTCTTCATAAACCTTTGCCTTTTCGATTTCAAGTCTCTTCTTGCGTGCCAGATAAATCTGCTGTTTAGCGCTTGAATTCGAGATTTCATTCTTGGCATTGGCGATTTTAGCTGCCAAACCAAGGATCTCCTTTTTTGAATTGGCGATTATTTCTAATGAATTTTTAATGGCAGAGGCAAGTTTATTAATCTGGGTTTCCCTTTCTATAAGCACCTGTGATTTTACTTCTATATTCTTCTTTATGCCCTCGTATTCCTCTTTTACATTATTTAATTTCTCTTCGTCTAAAATAAGCCTATTCTTTATCTGCCCTATTTGATTTTCAAGATTCTTCAAGTTCTGGGTCAGTTCTGTTATCCTTTCCTTATTAAAGCTGATATGTTGATTGTTTCTTATTACCAGATTTTCTAAGTTTAAGAGCTGATTTTTTATAGACATCATCTTTTCTTGCTGGGACCTTAACTGTGTTTGGCGGGATGCGAAATTAGATTCCTGCTCGGCAATGATATTTAGTAACGCCGCTTCTTTAGATTCCAATTCCTTTAATTGATTTATAATTTCATCTTTTTGTTTAAAGAGTTCGTTCTTCTGTAAAACCGATAAATTTGTTTCCTTATGCTTTAGTTCCTCAAATACCTCTTTGTATCTGCGCGCTTTATTTGCCTGGCGCTCAAGGCTGGCTATCTGGCGTTTTACTTCCACAAGTATATCATTGACTCTCAAAAGATTCTGCTCGGTCTCTTCTAACCTCCTTAATGTCTCTCTTTTCTGTGCCTTATATTTGGTGATACCCGAGGCCTCGTCGAAAACCAGGCGCCTGTCTTCGGGCCTTGAACTTAACACCAGGTCAATCTTTCCCTGCGCAACCAGGGAATAGCTTTCTGCGCCGATACCCGTGCCCATCAGTAAATCCAAAATATCTTTTAAGCGCACAGGGGTTTTATTCAGCAGATACTCGCTCTCCCCGGAACGAAAAATTCTTCTGGTGATAGATACCTCGGGGTGTTCAAGATTAAAAAATCTTTTTTCATTATCAAAGGTCAGGCTGACCTCAGCTAACCCCAGGGGTTCTTTTGAGTCAGTGCCGTTAAAGATTACATCCTGCATATCCGAACCGCGCAAAGACTTGGCTGACTGCTCGCCCAAAACCCAGCGTATCGAATCAAAGATATTGGATTTACCCGTGCCATTGGGTCCCACAACCGCGGTAATACCCGGTTCAAAATGCAGGACCGTTTTTTCGCAGAAGGATTTGAAGCCCACTAATTCAAGTTTTTTAAAATACATGTGTTCTCCTCTCTTAATTAAGCGATTTGTTGTCTATCCAGGCATCGATTTTATCCTTTTTGAAACGCCACTGGCCCACGAGTTTAACCGCAGGAATCTTATTGTGTTTTAACCACTCATAGATAGTCCTGCGCGTAACTTTCAGGTAACCTGCCAAATCTTCTATGGTCATCAATCCGCCATTCATTGGCAAATCTCCCAAATAACGCTTATCTTGTCGCGGGACAGTCCCCTTAGTTTCCGCTGTATTAGCCGTGTGCGGGGACAGTTCCTGATGGCAACTCTTGCATGATAAAATAACATAGATACACTATACCCAAAAAATATTTTTTGTCAAGGAAAATCTTTACATTCTTTAACATATATATACAAAAGAGATATTTATATTGCTAAAGGATGTAAAAATAGGAAAAATTTAGGGGAGGGAGAGACAACTATCTTTTCAGGACTTGCTTAAATTTCTGGGTTAAGGCGGGAATGATTTCAAAAAGGTCGCCTACAATGCCGTAGGTTGCGACTCTGAAGATAGGCGCATCAGGGTCTTTATTTATGGCAACGATAATTTTTGAGGACTGCATACCGACGAGGTGTTGAATCTGGCCTGAGATACCGCAGGCAATATATATCTTTGGGGAGACAGTCCTTCCGGTCTGGCCTACCTGATGCGAATAAGGCATCCAGCCGGAATCTACTGCTGCGCGCGAAGCGCCTACTGCAGCGCCTAATACACGGGCGAGTTCTTCTAAGAGTTTAAAATTTTCAGGGCTTCCCATACCGCGTCCGCCGGAGACAATTATGTCCGCCTCGGCAATATTTACTAAGGACTCTACCTCTTCAATTATATCCAGAAGTTTTGTGCGCGAGGCGTACAAACCACTGTCAAAATTTTCTCTGATAACCTTGCTCTTACGGTGTTTATCAGGCGCAATCGGCTGCATAACTTTATGCCGCACAGTTGCCATCTGCGGACGGTAATTAGGCGAAATAATTGTCGCCATAATATTTCCGCCGAATGCAGGACGGGTCTGAAGCAGTATCTTTTTATCAGGGTCAATATCAAGCCCTGTGCAGTCAGCAGTCAGGCCTGCCTTTATCTTAATTGCCACGCGTGAAATTAAAGAACGGCCGATAGCGGTTGCGCCGCAAAGCAAAATTTCGGGTTTATATTTCTGAACCAGTTTAACCAATATATTTGTATAAGGTTCATCCTGAAAATTAGCTATTTCCGGCGCCTGGACCAGGTAAATATTATCTGCACCGTGCCAAGCTAATTCATCCAACTGGTCATCCAGGTTATTGCCGATTAAGACAGCGCTAACCTTGCAAGCAAGTTTCTTAGCTAATTCCTGGGCTTTACCTAAAAGCTCGTAAGAAACAGACTGTATCTTGCCGTTTTTCTGCTCGATAAATACCCAAATCCCCTTATAATCTTTTATATCAGGGGCTACACAGACCGTATCTGTTTTTTCTAACAATATTGCCTTGAATTTACAGGCTGGCACACAGGCACCGCAGAGATTACATTTGTTTAAATCTATTACCGCCCTTTTCGCCGCAGAAGGCGACGCACCCGCCGATCCGGTAAGGCGGGGTGTCTCCATCATACGTATAGCGCCGAAAGGGCAAGCCGCTACGCATAATGAACAACCCGTGCATTTTTCTGAGATAATATATATAGACATATCTTTTAAATTTCGTTTTTCAGCAGTTCTACTAATTTATTCACGACTTCGGATGTTTCCCCCTGAAAAATCTGGCCGCCTGTTCGAGGAGGCGGAGTAAAAATTTTTATCACCTGCGTAGGTGAACCGCAAAGTCCGATATTTTGCGCATCCAGATTAAGCTCTTTCTGCGTCCAGACTGTAATTTTAGCGCTCTTTGCACGTATCATCCCTTTAAGGGACGGAAGGCGCGGCTCATTTATCTCCTTTACCACGGTTAGTAAGGCAGGCAGGGGTGTTTCAATGATTTCAAAACCTTCTTCCATCATCCTTTCTACGCGCATAACCCCATCTTTTATTTCTTCTATCTTTTTTACGTATGTAACCTGAGGTATATCCAAATGCGCTGAGATGCCCGGGCCGACCTGCGCAGTGTCACCGTCAGATGCCTGTTTACCGCAAAGGATTAAATCAAAATCATTTATTTTTCTTATGGCGCTCGATAAAGTATAGCTTGTCGCCCAGGTATCGCTTCCGGCAAAGGCGCGGTCACAAATCAGTATTGCCTCATCGCAACCCAAAGACAGCGCTTCTCGTAAAGCTGCCTCTGCCTGAGGAGGACCCATGCTGATAACAATAGCCTTACCGCCGAACTTCTCCTTAAGACGCAGACCCTCTTCAATAGCATACATATCAAAGGGATTAATAATTGATTTTACGCCTTCGCGGATTAAGGTATTGGTTTCGGGGTTAATTTTAACTTCGGTGGTTTCCGGAACCTGTTTTATGCAGACGATAATATTCATATTAAATGAGCACATAACTTACGGAGCGATAATTTTAATATGCTCCGACGTAAGTTATCTGTGCGAATTTAACCCCGCCCTCTATGCTTAACATAAATACTCTATTTTGCTTAGAGGGCGGGGTAAGTTCGGACATATAAGTTATGTCGCTTAGATTATCTTTAATGTATAGCTCCATAACTTATGTCCTCCCTTATTTTGCCATTTCTTTTATCAGTTGTAATGCGATTATATTTCTCTGGATCTGGTTTGTCCCTTCGTAAATCTGGGTAATTTTGGCATCGCGCATATATTTTTCCGCCGGGTAATCTTTCATATAACCGTATCCCCCGAGTATCTGCACCGCCTCAGTTGTGACTTTCATAGCTACATCCGAAGCATACATCTTTGCCATTGCTGAATCTTTGCCCACATCTTTAACTCCTGCGTCTATTTCTCTAGCGCAAGAATAAACTAAAGCTCTGGCAGCCTCAACTTCTGTAGCCATATCTGCGAGCATCCACTGTATGCCCTGGAAACTGGATATGGATTTTCCGAATTGCTGCCTTTCTTTGGCATATTTTACCGCCACATCCAGAGCGCCTTGCGCAATGCCTACGGCCTGTGCTGCTACGCCCGGACGCGACATATCAAATGTCTTCATTGTCACAATAAAACCCATCCCTTCTTTGGTAAGCAGATTCTCTTTGGGGATCTTACAGTCAGTAAATATGAGTTCGCTGGTTGATGAAGCGCGAATCCCTAATTTATCCTCTTTCTTGCCAAAAGTAAATCCCGGTGTTCCTTTCTCTACGATAAATGCCGAAGCGCCTCTTGCGCCCTTTGTCTTGTCTGTCATGGTAATTATAGTATAGATCTGGGCATCCCCGCCATTAGTGATAAAATGTTTTAGCCCGTTTAAGACATAATAATTGCCTTCTTTTCTGGCTGTGGTTTTAATTGCTGAAGCATCTGAACCTGCTTCTGGCTCGGTTATGCCAAAGGCTGCGATTTTTTTACCACTGGCTAAATCCGGAAGGTATTTCTTCTTTTGCTCTTCATTACCAAAGAGCATTATAGGAAATGTCCCTAATGCAGAGGCAGCGTAGCATACGGCGATACCTGCGCAGGCAGCTGATAATTCCTCGGTAACCAGGCACAAATCTAATACGCCCCCTCCTGTCCCGCCAAACTCTTGAGGAACAAATATGGCAAATAAATCCGATTGTGCCAGAATCTTAAGCACATCCCAGGGAAACTCCTGTGTCTGGTCATATTTTGCTGCAACCGGCCTTACTTTTTCTTCGGCAATCTTTCTCGCCAATTCCTGAACCATCTTTTGTTCATCAGTCAATAAATAATCCATTTCTCCTCCTATATTTTTACAATATTTTAAGCAGGGCGATTTCCTGGCAATCGGGGAATTTGCAGCAATTGATGCATTCCGCCCAGATCTTGTGGGGCAGGTCAGAGGTTTTGACTCTTTTGAATCCGAATTTTTTAAAATAATCCGGCTTATAGGTGAGCACGAATATCCTTTTAGCTCCGAGTTCGCTTGCTTCATTCAGACATGCTGAAATTAACTCTTTTCCTATTCCTTTTCTCTGCTTGTGCTTCAGCACAGCCAGGGATTTTATTTCTGCTAAATCATCCCAGGAGATGTGTAACGCAGCACAACCTATGATTTTCCTGTTCTCTTCGCATACCCAGAAATCCCTTAAATTCTCATATAATTCATTCAAAGAACGCGGCAACATAAGGTCTTGCTGCGCAAAGAAATTAATCAATTTCTGTATTTCTTTTATATCTTCTATTTTGGCTTTTCTAACCATTTGCGTTTCTCCCGTGCAACGCTTATCTTGTCGTGGGTCAGTCCCCTTCGGGGACAGACCCTACTGGCAATGCTTTATTTGATTTCAGTCCCCTTTGCCACTACCACAATACCGGACTCAGTAACATAGAATCTTTTTTTATCTTCCTCCAAATCATAACCTATAACCATGCCTTGAGGTATATCGACATCCTTATCAATGATTGCTCTTTTTATCTTGGCGTATCTTGCCACATTAACGCCTTCCATAAGAATAGAGTCATAAACCTGAGAGTAGCTGTTTACTCTGACATTTGGAGAAAGTATTGAACGCTGCACCCTGCCTCCGCTTATAACACAACCATTGGAAACTACGGAATCAAGCACCAATCCTACCCCGCCCGTAACCTCTTCACCGGAGAAAACTGTTTTGGCTGAGGGAAATTGTTCCTGATAAGTCCTTATGGGCCATTCTTTATCGTAAAGATTAAATACGGGGGAAACATTTACTAAATCCATATTTGCTTCATAATAGGCATCAATGCTTCCGATATCCCGCCAGTATTTTGCCTCTTTTTTCTTCTCATCAATAAAGTTAAAGGCGACTATCTTTAACCTCTTTTTAAGCATCTGCGGGATTATATCTTTGCCAAAATCATGCGTGGAAGCGCGTTTCCTGGCATCCTCGTGTAATTCCTGCTCGATAATTGAACGTTTAAAAACATATATCCCCATAGACGCAAATATCTTGTCCGGATGAGCGGGGACAGTTTTCGGCTTTTTAGGTTTTTCCTGAAATCCTGTTACCCTTCCCAACTTATCCACTTCTACAACACCCAAATAACTGGCTTTATCTTTATCCATCTCTACTACGCCGACTGTCAAATCCGCATCTTGCTCCCGATGGAAATCTATCATTGTGTAATAATTCATCTTATAGATATGGTCGCCTGCCAGTATCAAAACTTCATCGGGGTGGTCGATTTCTAGGCTGTAGAGGTTCTGATAAATCGCATCGGCAGTTCCCAGATACCAGGATTCACCAACCCTCTGTTGCGCGGGCAATATCTCAATAAACTGCCCTAACTCGGAAGGCAGGATATTCCAGCCCAGACGTATATGCCTCTGTAAAGACGCTGATTTATATTGGGTGAGAATGTAAATTTTGCGCAGGCCCGAATTAATGCAGTTACTTAGAGTGAAATCGATAACCCTGTATATTCCGCCAAACGGCACTGCGGGCTTTGTCCTGTCCTTTGTTAAAGGATACAAACGCTCGCCTTTCCCGCCTGCCATTATAAATGTTAGGACGCTATGCATCATCTTAGCATAACACCTATAATGCCGCGCCTTACCACCATCACGGCTATTGCCGCAAGCAGGATATACATGATTTTAGAAAAGGCACGCGTACCGTTTGAACCCATAAATTTTATAATTAAATCCGCCTGGGCAAGCGTAAGCCAGGTAATCAGCATATTTAAAACCAAGGATACAAAACTAGGCATAACGCCGAAACTGTCCCGCATCATCAGTATCGTGGTCAATACTGCGGGCCCTGTGATTAGAGGCGTCCCCAGAGGAAAAACACCCACATCTTTATCATGGCCATCGGATAAAATCATTTTGGATGTGCCGGGAAGCAATAGCCGCACCGCTATCACAAATAAAAGTATCCCTCCGGCAATCTGAAAATCCGGGATAGTTATGCCGATAACCCTTAATACCCACTTTCCGACGAACATGAAAAGAACCGCTACTACCGTAGCTGTGGTAACCGAATCCATAATAATCTTCTGTCTTTCTTTTCTGCTTAACCCCTCGACAAGAGAGACGAACAGAGGAATATTGCCTATGGCATCCACAGCCACAAAGATAGGTATAAAGGTTAATATATACGGCTCAAATAGTTTTAGCATAGGAAATAATTATACTACTCTTTTTTCACTCCTTCAAGCATTAATTTAAGTGAGGACATAAGTTGTGGCGGGTTAATTCGTCTACTCATTAATTTTATTAATTAAAGGCAGGCATAAGAAACTGGTTAATGCGGATAAAACAATAAGCCATTTTAGACCTATTATGGGCAATAAAAAGGCGCCCGAGACATTGCTCGTCACTAAAGCCAGATTACTGATGCTGGCAAGCAAGGCAAATGAAGTAGCCTCCAGGCCTTTTAGGGTACTTCTGGCCATAAAGTCCAGGACCATTACAAAAATAAACATTCCGATAAAACTGTATAACACATCATAAACAACCGCTGTTATAGGCGTATAATAAAGATAACTTAAGGTAGTAACAGCGCCTAAAAACACTGAGATTAACAGCCACTTTTTGAGGTTTATCTTGCGGCTGAATTTATAATAAAATAAGGCGCCGCCTATCTGGAAAAAAGTAGAGATTGTGGCGAGCGTCCCTATCCAAATCTTACCCCACTTAAAATTGTCTCTCTGGATAAAGAAAAGCGGCGTTCCGAAAGAAGGGGAATACTTATAAAGAAAAATGAATAAGCCTATAATTATTAACCTTTTATCGGCTAATAACTTTTTCAAATCTCTAAATAAATATCTGGCAGGATAGCCGTCATCCGCGCTTTTACTCTCCTTATAAAAATACGCGCTAACGCCCACCAGTAAATAGACAGGCACCAAACATAAAAAAGCTGACCTGTATCCTGATTTCTGGGCAATGTATCCGCCTAATATCCCTGTAAGTAACCCTGCTATAGAAATAGATATCCACTGCACGCTTTGAATTTTGCCTGTGGAATTATATTTCTTACCCTCGACGCACATAATCCCGTCAACCGCCACATCGCGAAAAGCCGCATCGGTTGAATTTATTATCAGCATACCCACAAGAATAAAAAGCGGCAGGGAAACCAACCCCAAGAATAACGCTAAAATTATATCGATGGCCAATGCAATAAAAATCCAGACCCTTTTATTAAAAAAATTGTCTATGATATATCCTATTATCGGTTTTATTATCCAGGCAAATATGATAATGCTGTTGAGCAGCATTATTTTTTCAGGGGAAAAATTCAAGGTCTCTTTTAAATAATAAAAAAGGCCTTGTGAGGGAAGGCCTTCTATTCCTTGCGTAAAATAAACTGCACTGCTTAATGCAAAAACCCAGAATATTTTTTTATTCAGTCTTAGGCACCTCCTGCGTTTTTTCCTGTTCTACGGGGGTCTGTGGCGTTGAAACGCTAGGCTTCTCTTCTACCTTAGGGGCTTCAATATTTCTCATCAAGGACCTGGCTTGTCTTACGGATAAAACTGCCAGGCTTAAGCAGGTCATAAAAAACAAAATGGATAGTATTGTAGTTGTGCGCGTAAGAAATGCATTTGTCTTTGTGCCAAACATCGATTCTACGCCTGAAAAACTCTCTACCAAACCGCTGCCTCGCCCCCTCTGAATCAAAACTAAACCAATCAAAGCTGCGCAGATAATTACATGGATAATAATTATAAATATCATAATTTGACAACCTCGCTAGCTTTTTTTACAATTTCAGCAAAGGAACCAATCTGAAGACTTGCTCCACCGACTAAAGCCCCGTCAACATCCGGCTGTTTCATAAGCTCAATAATATTTTCGGGTTTTACGCTTCCGCCGTACTGTATTCTTATATTATCAGCGGCATCTTCATTATACTCTTTTTTCAATAAATCACGAATATATTTTTGCGCCTCTTGCGCCTGCTGTGGGGTAGCAGTCTTACCTGTGCCTATTGCCCAGACCGGCTCATAGGCAATAACTGTCTTTAATATGTCCTGTTCATTTATATCTTTAAGGCCGTTCTTAATATGGTCATCCAGGATTTTAAAGGTTAGGCCTTTTTCTCTCTCGCTTAAAGTCTCACCCACGCAAACTATCGGTGTCAGGCCCTGCGATAAAGCCCGTTTTGTTTTTTTGTTTACTGTTTCGTTGGTCTCGCCAAAATACTGTCTGCGTTCGGAATGCCCGATGAGCACAAATTTACATCCAGCATCCGCGAGCATCTTACAGGACACCTCTCCGGTAAAAGCGCCTTCATCCTCCCAGTGAACGTCCTGGCCGCCTAATTGGATTATTGAATCAGCTATTACCTCAGAGACCTCGTTTAATGCAGTAAATGGCGGGCATACCACTACATCAATGCTATCACTGTCTAATTTAAAAAATTCTCTCTTCAAACCATTAGCCAGCTCTATGGCTTCTGTTATGGTTTTATACATCTTCCAGTTTCCGGCAATTATGGTTTTTCTCATATTACTTGTCTGTCAAAGCAGCTATGCCAGGTAAAACCTTACCCTCTAAAAACTCCAGGCTTGCTCCGCCGCCGGTTGAGATATGGGTCATTTTATCCTCTAATCCGAATTTTGCAATTGCCGCCGCAGTATCTCCTCCGCCGATAATCGTAGTGCACTTTAAGGTGCTGATAAATCTTGCGATTTCTTGCGTACCCTTGCTAAACGCATCCATCTCAAAAATACCCAAAGGCCCATTCCAGACTATGGTTTTAGCAGGTTTCAATTTATCCTTGAATAAAGACACGGTCTTTGGCCCGATATCAACCGCAATCTTTCCGTCTGGAATGTTTTCTCCCGTAGTAACCTCTACTTTTGCATTTGGCTCGATATTTTCCACTACTATATGGTCTATGGGCAATACAATCTCTTTATTTAATTTCTTTGCCTTATCTAAAAGGCCTCCTGCCAAATCAAGTTTATCTTTCTCTAATTTAGAATTCCCTATGGTCTTTCCTTGCGCTTTAAGAAATGTATAAGCCATCCCGCCGCCGATTAATAAGCTGTCGCACTTAGGAAGCAGATTTTCAATCACGCCTATCTTATCTGAAACCTTAGCGCCCCCTAAAATAACCATAAACGGCAGCGTAGGATTCTGCAGAGCATTACCTAAATATTGGATTTCCTTTTCTAAAAGGAAACCTGCTACGGACTTAAGATAATGGGTTATCCCTTCACAAGATGCATGCGCACGGTGCGCTGTGCCAAAGGCGTCATTAACAAATATGTCGGCAAGTGAAGCCAGCTGTTTGGCAAAATTAGCATCGTTTGCCTCCTCTTCAGCATGGAACCTTAGATTCTCCAAAAGAATGACCTTTTCTTTTGCTGTCTCAATTTCTTTTTTGATACTATCACCTACGCAGTCATTCAGGAATTTTACGGGCTCTCCTGATAACTCTTTTAATCGCAGCGCCACCGGCTTAAGGCTGTAAATTTCTACAACCTTGCCATCGGGCCTGCCTAAGTGACTCATCAGTATCAGCTTTTTGGCGCCGTTTTGTAATATATACTTTATCGTGGGCAATGTCCCTCTTATACGCATATCATCGGTAATGTTTAAATTGGCATCCTGCGGCACATTAAAATCCGCGCGCATCAGGACTGTTTTATTCTTTAAATCTATGTCTTTTACGGTCATCTTGTTCATCTCAGGCTGCCTCTTATCTATTTAACGTTATAATATATATTAAATCTCCCTCCCTGTCAAACCCTTTCTAGGGACACCCTTTTTGCCAATCGAGGGACACCCTTTTACCCAATCGGGAGGGTGTCCCTATTTGGCATTATTTTTTACTTTGGGGACACCCTTAGCTTTGGCAAAATGGGTGTCCCTAATAATAAGAAGAGGCTGCTTAATTTAAGCATAATCATAACCAGGCAGGTATTAAAAAGGCCTAAAACAGGTAGCAATACAATGCTGCCCAATACACCCGCAACCCAACCGCCTATCAGGTCAGCACTATAAAGTATTCCTGCGGTAGTACCTACCTGTCCTTTTTCTCCCAGGCATATTTTGCCTGCCAAAGGAAATTCCAGGCCCAGAAATAAACCGGAAATAAAAAACAATGCAATAAAAATCAGGGAGGTATAATGGGCCGACCACAGGAATTTAGTTATCGTTAATGCTGTAACAAAAGAGAATACGACAATCAAGACTTCAAATCCAATAAATAACCTTAATCTGTTTTTAATCCTCTCAAGGCCAGCGGTCATAAAAATACTACCCAGTGCTATGCCTGCCATAAAGATGCTGATTAATATGCCTATCATATAATATAAATATCCGTAAAAAACCTGAAAACCGAAGATCAAAATAAGATTTGTCAACATACCAAAGAATCCCGTGGTAGCAATACTATAAACAACGGCTGGCTTCTTGCTTCTCCTTTGAGAAAAGACATAAAATAATACCAAAGTTATGCCTATTATTAATGCAAACAGGAAATTTAAATTCAGATTCCCCAATACTCCAAAAATATACGTAACTCCCGGAGAAAACTGCTTATTCCAGAGAACAAGCATCTGGTATACCGCAAAAGGCCTTAGGTCCTGATTAATTTTTCTCGTAGCGCCTATCAATGAACGCTGGAACCAATCCACCCATTGTTTGTTTAGTCTAAAATCAAGATAACCCGGTATCAGAATATCGGTTTTTATGTTGTGTTGACTTATCCTTTGCGTAATTAAATCGGGATTAACTTCTAAGATATCCTCGGAATCGGAAGCCAAAAACATATTATAATCTCCGGGGATAATGCGCACGTAACCATAAATATTCTTAAGCCCGTTTAATATGCAGGCATTAAGGTTTTTTAATTCCTGGCTTAGGTAAGTCAGGGAGCCGGGTAGAGTTAGCGCTATTATCCCATCCGGATTTAATCTCTTTCTAACCAGGGAAAAGAATTCCTGGGTAAATATCCGGTTCGAAGTCAAATCCGACGGCCTGGATAAGCCGATTAAAACTACATCGTATTTATTAAGCGTATTCCTGACGAAAAATCTTCCGTCTAAATTTATAATATTAACTCTGGGGTCGGTTAATTCTTTCTGCGTAAGAGCCGATGAATGCTGCCTTAGCATTTTTATAATCAAAGGGTCTGGCTCTGCATAATCGATTTTTCTTACAGGATGCTTTAAAATCTCATTTATCAATCCCCCTGCTCCGGCGCTTATTACGAGTATATCTTTGGGGTTCTTAGAAAATAGCAACGGCAGGTTGCCGAATTCCTGCACAAATTGTTTATCCGGATACGGCGTAGTTACGACAGGTATGCCGTTATAGAAAAATGTGTATTGCTCTTCTTTTTTGGTTACGGCAATATTGCCATAAATGGAATTGCGATACTCCAAGACCTCCTGCGGCCCCCATTGTTTATTGATGGAGAGTTTATTTATATAATTTATCCCGCCCTCTAAAGAAAAAAGAATTGTCATAGAAATTAAAAATAAAACAATATATTTTATTATCTTTGTTATGCTTTTAAAGAAAAATAAGCAAATAATAAGATTGGCTACGGATATAATAAAAACTATCTGGAAAGAATTTAGATGCGGTATAAATAGATACGTAAGGATTATTCCGCCAAAGATTGTGCCGATTGTCTCCCATGTATATACTTTACCTATTGAAGAATAAATCTTACACGCACAGCTGAATAATCCTCCGTGACAAAAACTCACTGGCAGGATTATTAAAAAAGACAGGCAGAGTATAATGTATAACCCCACCCCTTCGCCAAAAGGAATGCCTGATAGAGTCTTAAATGTGCGGGATAAATAAATAGAGAAAGGCAGCAGTGTTGAAAATATTATTTGCAGAATAACAAATACGCTTGTTTTATTCTTAACTCTATCAATGAATTTTCCGACAATAAATACGCCTAAGGCCTCCGCGATAATCCAGTTAGCCAAAATTATGCCCAAAGTTAACTCGTTGCCATAGAAACTTACCAGCAGTTCGCGCAGAAGTAAAACCTGCGCCGCTATTCCGCTTGAGCCTATAACCAGAATTGTTAAAATAAAAAGATAATTCATATAATAAAAAAGGGACTGTCAAGGGACAGTCCCCTGCGGGGACAGTCTCTTGTAAGGAATGACTGTCCCTTTTAACAAACAATTATATTTTTAAAGTCCTTTTTTGACTATATACTCGCACAAATCTACAACTCTACAGGAATAAGCCCATTCATTATCGTACCAGCCCAGTACCTTGACGAGTTTACCGTCTACGACCTTGGTTAATTCTGCGTCAAAGATGCAGGAATAATTTGAGCCATAGAAGTCCCTGGAGACCAAAGGCACGGTAAGATACTCAAGTATTCCTTTAAGATTGGTCTCTGATGCTTTCTTAAACGCCTCATTTACAGATTCAACACTGGTGTCCTTTTCTACAATACAGGTTAAATCCGTAAGCGAAACATCGGGGGTGGGAACGCGTATAGCCAAACCATCCATCTTCCCTTTTAATTCAGGCAGGACTTCACCTATGGCCTTGGCTGCCCCTGTGGTGGTTGGTATCATTGAAACCGCTGCTGCGCGCGCGCGCCTTAAATCTTTATGCGGAAAATCCAGAATCCTCTGGTCATTGGTATAAGAATGTATCGTAGTCATAACACCGCTCTTAATTCCGAAATTATCCAGCAAGACCTTTGCCATTGGCGCAAGACAGTTGGTTGTGCAGGAAGCGTTGGAAATTATATTATGTTTTTTGGGGTCGTAGCTCTTCTCGTTGACGCCCAGCACAACGGTTATATCCTGACCCTTTGCCGGAGCAGTAATAATGATTTTTTTGGCGCCGCCGTTCTGAATGTGCCCGATGCACTTTTCTTTATCTGTAAACACACCTGAAGACTCTATAACTATATCTACCCCGTAATCCTTCCAGGGAATCTCAGCAGGCGATTTAGCGCTTAAGACTTTCAGGGTTTTACCGTTCACTATCAAAGCGTCCTCTTTGGCCTCTACGCTGGCATTTAAAGTACCGAAATTAGAATCGTACTTTAATAGGTACGCTAATGTTTTCGTGCCAACGGGTAAATCATTGACTGCTACAAAATCCAGATCCTTTGTGTTATTCACTATGCTAGCCCGATATACGAGCCTGCCAATCCTGCCAAAACCATTGATACCGACTTTAACTGCCATTCTTTTTCCTCCTTCTAATTATTTTTGGAGTTTTATTTCTCTCTTAAATATTTTGCAGCCAGCTCAGGCGGGGTTGATACAACATAAAAACCGGAGCCCCATTCAAAACCAGCAACACGCGTTAATTTCGGCATAAATTCAATATGCCAATGATAATAATCTATACCTGCTGCGACATCGCCGTTCACTGGCGATGAATGAATAATAAAATTGTATGCGGGACCGGCAAAAACATTTTTCACTTTTGACACCGTATCCTTTATTATCGATGCCAATGCCGGTATCTCTTCAGTGGGCATATGACAGAAATAGCCATTATGCCTCTTGGGAATTATCCAGATTTCAAAAGGAAAACGCGAGACAAACGGACAAAAACTTAAGAAATGCTTATTCTCTAGGATTATTCTTTCTTTCTCCTGCGTCTCCTGTCTTATCATATCGCAGAATATGCAGCGCTCGCGATATTCAAAATAATTATGTGAGCCTTTTATCTCTTCCAGGACATTCTTGGGTACCATGGGAAGGGCGATGGTCTGGGTATGCGGATGCTCTAATGAAGCACCTGCTGAAGGGCCGTAGTTTTTAAATATCATTATATACTTAAAGCGTTTATCCTTGATGAGGTCCACTGCCCTTCGGCAAAGCATGGATATAATATTCTCTATTTCCTGGTTTAATAAATCCGGAATATCTTTGTGATGGTAAGGTGAATCGATTAACACCTCATGCGCGCCAATGCCGTTTGACATATCATAAATACCCAATCCCCTCCTATTTAAATCACCTTCGATCTGAAGCGCAGGGAATTTATTCGCAACTACACGGACCTGCCATCCGGGTGTATTGGGTTTAGTATGATGGTCTCTAATCGCCTCAACTTCAGGAGGTGTTAATGACTCGTTACCATAGCAGAACGGGCAGGTGCCTCCCCGCCAGGTATGCGGCTCATGCTCAAAATCCTCCGGTTTACTGGGATGGTCGGTATCTACTATTACCCATCTTCCCACTATCGGATCTCTTCTTAATTCAGACATCTTTAAGGTTCGACCTCTCTCAAAAACTTTGCTGCGTCTTCAGGCGGCAAAGGACAGATATAAAAGCCGGTTCCCCATTCAAAACCAGCTACGCGCGTAAGACGCGGCATAATCTCGATATGCCAATGATAATCATAATCTATGCTTTTCCAATAACCCACCTTTTGGCGTCGGAAAGGCGCGGTGTGCAGAACATAGTTGTAGGGCGGGTCATTCAGGCCTTTTTTTAATTTCGCAAGGACTTTTTTTATTATACGGCCCAGGTCAAGGCGTATTGACATCTCAAGGCTGGTAAAGTCGCAAGAATGTTTTTTCGGTAAAATCCAGATTTCAAAAGGAAACCGCGCGGCAAACGGAGTTATGGCTATAAAACCATCAATGTCAAGTATGAGTCTATCCTTGGATTCCAATTCTTGTTTTATTAAATCGCAGAATACGCATCTTTCATGATACTCATAATATGACCTGGCACCCGCTAATTCTTCTTTAACGCGTTTAGGATTAACCGGAGTAGCAATCAATTGAGACCTTGAATGTCTAACCCTGCCTCCGCCAGCTATCCAACCATAGTTTTTAAATACTAAAACATATTTAAAACGTTTATCTTTTTCCAAATCCGTAATTCTATCTATATAGCAAGTTACTATCTTTGCTATCTGCTCATCGCTTAAATCTGCCATATTAGCTATGTGCTGGTTTGTCTCAATAACAATCTCATGCGCACCAATGCCATTCATCAGGTCATACAAACCTTTGCCTCTGCGTTCAAGGTCCCCTTCTATCCTTAAAAAAGGGGAAATACTGGGCACAACCCTTAATTCCCATCCCGCAGTATTTTGCGGGGTGTGTTTTGGTCTTATTGCATATATTTCTGGCGGAGTATGGGATTCGCTCCCTTCACAAAAAGGACAGGGTTTCTCAGGCGGGATTTCCTGGGGTTGACTGCCAAACTGGTCAGGCCGCTTAGCACGCTCAGTGGCGATAATCACCCATCTACCTATAATCGGGTCTTTTCTTAATTCTGGCATTTTTAGTTTTCGAGCTCGTGAGTTCTTTAGTTCTTTAGTGTGTTAGTATTGCGGTAATTATATCATAGCAAAGTAGAACTGCAACTATTTTTTAAGTGAGGACATAAGTTATGGAGTATTATAATAATATACGTAACCGACATAACTTATCTGTCCGAACTTACCCCGCCCTCTATGCCCTTATTTTAAAGCGCTACTTAACCTTTCCTTTAATCCTCTCCACGCACTTCCATATAATTTCAATTTACGCTCTCTTCTTTTAGCATCTTCTTCTATTAAATAAGCTTCGTAGTAAATCAATTCTACGTTATTTTTACCTGATTTATGTTGCTTTATTCTCTGGTCTAAATTGCTACTATAACCAATATATAATGATTTACTATCTTTATTTCTAAGAATATAAACGTAATGCATAAAGCTTAGAGGGCGGGGTAGCCCAGTCTATCGCCTGGGCTAATTTTATACCCTGCAATGAATTCTTCAACTTTCATCCTCTTCTTACCCTCTATCTGCAATTCCTCAATTGTTAAATTATCTTTTCCTGTAACCACAACTATGCCTTCCTTAGAAACATTTATTATCTCGCCAGAAGAAGAACCTGGGAACTGGCGAACTTGCGAACTAATTTTTGCTTTATATATCTTTAATAATTTACCGTTATAATATGTGAAAGTCCCCGGCCAACCCAGGCATCCCCGTATAAGATTATTA
>Ga0315289_10003158_pt1 | contig 25051 bp, 26 predicted proteins | sample YL17G11_40_MG_FD_203452 | JGI IMG/M metagenome (GOLD analysis project Ga0315289, IMG submission 203452) | Sediment microbial communities from Yellowstone Lake, YNP, Wyoming, USA - YL17G11_40 | ecosystem: Environmental > Aquatic > Freshwater > Lake > Sediment | place: USA: Wyoming | collected...
CATTAGGTATCAGAAGTAGGCGTCATCTTTGACGTTTCCTGAAAGAATCTACACGCAAGAAGAGGTAAGAAAGGCAAAGGAACTTATCGACAAAGGCTACAAGCACTCAGCCATAGCGATTAAGGGCAGCCCAGCCTTCCAGCAGAAAGTGAGGCAGGCCTTGGAACACGTGAAAACCGCAGACTATTACGAATTTCTGAGAACATACATCCGCCAGATCGAAGAAATCGACGGCCTGACACAGCTTTACAATTCAGGCGCCACAATATGGGCAAACAAGTACGCCGTCGAGAATCCCGTCGACGCCGCTAGTGTCTTCATACAAAAAGCCGTGACTATGAAGGAATACCTGGAACTCAAGCATTACTACGGCGGCGAGGCTGAAAAACGCTCGTTCGCGAAACGCATGGAATTCCTCGAAAAGCTGAGAAACAGGAGCCAAGACAAAGAAGTCAAGGCAGAGTGTGGTCGTTTTTTGGAGCTTTGGCGCGAAAGTTCACTGGCTTACTAGCTGCTCCACGCGGATTTTTGTTCCGCTTTTCACTTGCTTGAAAAGCTCCAGATTTTTTGTTACCTTTCCGAGTATGTTCACTGGACTGTAGGGCTGCGTGGTTCCCCAGAATACGCATATGGCGCTTCCCATAGGCCAGAACGCAATCATACCAGTTTCAACGGCGGCCTTCGCCTTCTCTTCTCCCATCTTGATAGGCGTCTCGAAATACACTTCCTCTTTCCACAGCGCTGCCCTGCCCTCTACTGGAAGCTTCCTGACTATCATGTCCACTGTCCTCGGCGCAAGGAAACGCACAAGTTCTCCTTCGGCCTCGCCCAGGCTTTCAATAGTGAACTTTATCTTCACTCGCGAAATGTCGGCTGGAACTTCGCTGGTCATTGTTTTCCCCGGCGTTTCAGAAACTCATCTATGACTTGCTCAAGCGAAACCGGACCTAGCACTTTGAGCTCGTACCTCACTCTCACCGTTGGTTTGTTCAAGGTGATCACCCTCCTCAGATCGATGGGCGTGCCGATCACGATGACATCGCAAGGAATATGCTCGATGGTTTCTTTCAATTCGGCTATCTGCTTGTCACCATAACCCAAAGCTGGCAGGATGTCGCCCAAGTGCGGATATTTCTTGTAAGCCTCCTTTATTGAGCCAACAGCATAGGGTTTCGGGTCAACAATCTCCTTCGCACCCGCATTCTGAGCCATGATCGTTCCAGCACCATAAGGCATGCCGCCATGAGTCAGCGTCGGTCCATCCTCAATGACTAGCACGCGTTTGCCTCTGATCAGTTCCGGGTTCTCAGAGGTCACTGGCGAAGCCGCATCAAGCACCTTTGCCTTCGGGTTGATCATCTTGATGTTGTCTCTAACCTGCGCCACCTTCTGTGGGTCAGCTGTGTCAACCTTGTTTATGACAATGACATCCGCCATGCGCACATTCGCCTCGCCTGGATGATAGGCAAGCTCATGTCCGGGCCTGTGTGGGTCAGCAACTACAATGTGCAGGTCAGGCTTGTAGAATGGCATGTCGTTGTTGCCGCCATCCCAGACGATCACGTCTGACTCTTTCTCGGCTTCATTCAGAATCTTCTCATAGTCAACGCCTGCATACACGATTATGCCGTTGTCAATGTGTGGCTCATACTCTTCTCGCTCTTCGATGGTGCACTTGTGCTTGTTCAAGTCTTCATATGAGGCGAAGCGTTGCCATATCTGCTCTCTCAAATCGCCGTAAGGCATCGGATGCCTGATGGCTGCAACCCGCAAGTCTCTGTTTTTCAATATTTTTGCGACCGTCCGCGAGGTTTGGCTTTTGCCTGAGCCTGTCCTAACCGCGCATACAGATACGATCGGAACCTTGGACTTCAGCATCGTCGTTTTCGGACCCATCAAACGGAAGTCAGCGCCACTCGCCAACACGGCAGAAGCCTTGTGCATAACGTACTCATGTGAAACGTCGCTGTATGCGAAAACCACCTGATCAATGTCATGCTCCTTTATCAGTGTAGGCAGCTCGCTTTCGGGAAGAATAGGTATTCCGTTAGGATAGTTTGGGCCGGCCAGCTCGGCTGGATAATTTCTGCCTTCGATTCCGGGAATCTGCGTCGCAGTGAACGCCACAACCTCATACGCGTCATTGTTCCTGAAGTACACGTTGAAGTTGTGAAAGTCACGCCCTGCCGCGCCCATTATAACAACCTTAACTTTCTGCATGATGTAATCCTCCGACAAAACCCTGACGTTCGGGCGTTCAATACTAGCTGGGATTCTATTTAAACCTAGCGTGGAAAAACTAAGCCAGTAGATGATGGACTGTTTCGGCGATGTGGTCGATCTGCTCAGCCGTGACGCCGGGATGAACTGGCAAAGAGAGCACTTGCTCAGAGGCTTTCTCCGTGACCGGTAGCCTATACTTGCCCAGCTTGGCGTAGAAGGGCATCTGATGAATCGGGTTCACGTAGCACACGATCGCGCCTATATCCTTCTGCTTCAATTCTTCGACGAGCTTGTCCCGCTTTGCCCTCTTGGCGTTCACTAACCGAACCGTGTAAAGGTACCAAGCATGTCTGTAGCCTTCAGGAACCGTTGGCAGTTGCAGACTCTTGACTTTCTTCAGTTTCTCGGTGAGCCTTTTCGCGTTCCTATTGCGTCTAGCCACAAATCCGGGAAGCTTCTTCAACTGTTCACAGCCTATCGCAGCTTGTATTTCGGGCATGTGATAGTTGTGCCCCAGCATGCCGGACATGTACTTCTCCTTCTCGCCGTGGCTCCGCATGCAACGAACATTCTCTGCAAGCTTGTCGTCATTAGTGGTTATCATGCCGCCCTCGCCCGTGGTCATGTTCTTGCTGCCGTAGAAGCTCCAGCAAGCAGCGTCAGCATAGGCTCCGGGCGGCTTTCCCTTGTAAGATGCACCGTGAGCCTGAGCTGCGTCCTCGATAATCTTCAACCCGTGCTTGTCGGCGATTTCCCTTATCGGCTGCGTATCAGCAGGCAAGCCGTAAAGGTCTACAGGCATTATGGCCTTGGTCCTTTTTGTTATGGCTTTCTCAATTGCCTTCGGAGAAACGTTGTATGTGTCTGGGCCAATGTCAACGAAGACTGGCTTAGCGCCTATCATCACCACAACTTCGCCTGTGGCGACAAACGTGAAGCTTGGAAGGATAACCTCGTTCCCGCGCTTTACTCCAGCCGCCAGAAGCGAAGAGTGCAAAGCTGCTGTGCCAGAGTTCATGGCTATTGCATGCTTTGCCTTCATGAAGCCTGCGAAGGATTTCTCAAACTCCGTGACCATAGGACCTGCTCCGAGACCATGAGTGAGTCCACCGCTTCTCATGACTTTGACAACAGCCTTGATCTCTTCTTCTCCGATCTGTGGTCCATTGATCTGAATCATAATGTCGCCTGCAGCTACTATACTGGTTTTTAAACTAATAACTCCTACGTTGATCTCTGCTACTATCGGAGTCTGAATAGCTAGAAATCAGAAAAATGGTTGTCCAAGCTTCTGACTCGATTCAGGAATTCTTCTTTCTCCTTTTCCACTTCTTCCTTTCTTTTCGCCAGAAACTCCAGCTCCTCGGATATTTCACCCAACCATTCTCTTATTGCCAGCTTGCATTCTTCTCCACTCATTCTCGCAAGATACGCTGAAACATCCTGTGGAGCACGCTTTCCCAAGAGGTGGAGTGGATAATTGATCTGCTGGAATTTTGAGAATGGGAAGAAATGCCGTGTTGAGCGCGGTTTCATCAAGCGTCCGCCAAGTCCAGCCGAGATCACTTTTTCAACTGTTATCTCTTCAGAATCGTTTACGTAACGGTGAATCCTTCTTCTTCCAACGCTGATTCTCCGATTCTGAAGAGCATTGACAAGTATAACTGGCATTGACGAATAACCCAAGCTCTTCAGTGCCAGCCAACGATGCATTCCATCCAAGATGACTTTCGTCTTCTCATCTGCGATTATTGGGTACTTCAGCACTCCGTCTCTAAGAAGCTCTTGCACAAGCAATCCAAGATAAAGTGGGGAACCTTTCTCGTGAGGTTTCAGCTTATCAATCGGCACTACTTCGATTCTTGATTCCGTTTTCTCAGCCAAGATGGTGGTTGTCATCTATCTGTTTACCTCTAATAGTCGAAGGCTGGGACCTCAATCTTTACGGGTTCATAGTCCACGAGTTTACCCGCAAGGAACTGCTCGTATGCCGACAGGTCAAGCAAACCATGTCCACTGTAGTTCATGGCGATCACCTTCTTTTCACCAGTTTTCTTGCATTTCAAAGCCTCATCCACAACGAATTTCAGGCTGTGGGCGGTTTCAGGAGCCGTTATCATGCCTTCCGTTTGAGCCAGCAGTCTTGCAGCTTCGAAAATCTCCGTCTGGTTATAGGCCACGGAACGCATGTAGCCTTTGTGAATCAGATACGATATCAAAGGCGACATCCCGTGATATCTCAAACCTCCAGCATGGACTGGCGGGCACGCGTATTCATGTCCAATCGTCAACATCTTCAGAAGCGGCGTCATCTTTCCCGTGTCACCGTAATCATAGGTGTAGACTCCCTTCGTTGTGTGTGGAACGGCTTTTGATTCGCAACCAACGAATTCCGTTTCTTTTTGGCCTTTGAGTTTGTCTATCATGAATGGGAAGCAGAAGCCACCGTAGTTGGAGCCGCCGCCTATGCATCCACAGACCACATCCGGATATGTGTCTACGAGTTCAAACTGTTTCTTCGCTTCCAAGCCAATTATCGTTTGATGCATCAGAACATGATTCAACACAGAACCCAGAGAATATCGCGTGTCTTCATGGGCAAGCGTGTCTTCTATGGCTTCACTTATGGCTATTCCCAGCGTTCCTGGGTGATTTGGGTTTTCCTTGAGCAGTTTTCTTCCAAAGTTTGTTTGGTCGCTTGGGGATGGAAACATTTCTGCTCCATACAATTGGGCAATGATCTTTCTGCCGGGTTTGTTCTGGTAGCTTGTCTGAACCATGTATATTCTGCACTTCAGCCCGAACAACGTGCATGCCAAAGCCAAGGCGGTGCCCCATTGTCCTGCTCCTGTTTCTGTGGCTAATCTGCTGATTCCCTGTTCTTTGTTGTAGTAAGCTTGTGCGATAGCGGTGTTGGTCTTGTGACTTCCCGCTGGACTGAAGTTTTCACATTTGAAATAAATCTCTGCAGGCGTCTTCAAGTGCTTTTCAAGTCTTCTTGCCCGGTACAAAGGTGATGGACGTGGCAGCCTCAGATATGCGTCAAGCACTTCATCAGGTATTCTGACGTATCGTTCTGTAGCAACTTCTTGTTTTACTAATTCTTTTGCGAATATTCTCTGGAGCAGTTCGGGGTTAATAGGTTTTAGTGTTGTCGGGTCTAATGGTGGCGGTAAGGATTCTGGGAGATCTGCTTGGATGTTATACCATGATGTTGGCATTTCGTCGGGGTCTAGGCTTATGAAGTTGTCTTTTTGCGTCATTTTGCCTTCTCCTAGGTACATTTCAGTACATATATGTGCGTTAAGCTACAATAAAGCTGCAAGAACATATTTATACTTTATTGCACAAAAACGTACATGAAAGGAACCGCAACATGTGGAACAACATCAAAAAATACCTAGAAGACTACCCAGAACGACTCCAAGTAGCCAGAATCCTCGTAGAAAACGGACTCAGCGTCAAGAATGGAAAGATCTTCCTGAACGAAATCGAGGTTCCACCCATTCGCATAGCCCGAGTCGCAGGGGTAGACAGACGAACAGTAAACGAGACACTAACTGCCATCAGTGCTAACCGAGAGCTGAGGCTGATATTTGAGGGCTTGAGATCAGCTGGGCACTCCTTGAAGGAAATCGCCAAGCACTTGGACTTAGGAGTAGTTGAGATTACACCTGTGGATGCCCGAATACCAGGCATTCTTGCCCATTCTACCATGATCCTTGCAGAAAGCGGTCTCAGCATAAGACAAGCGATTGTGGATGATCCAGAACTCTCACCCGAACCGAAGTTAACCCTTATTGTTGAAAGAAAGATCCCCGGCGAATTGATACCCAAGTTCCTAGCCATAAACGGCGTAGCCAAGGTTGCAGTGTATTAGGCAAGCAATTATGGATTTTGGTCGTGCTTTCTTCAATTGGACCAATGAGTTGTCAACGTGCGGTTTTTCTTTCTTTTTTCAGACATCAGGATCGCTGTTTCTTTGACATAAAGGATAATAGAAGGGTTTAACCCAAAACCTATTCCAAGCGGTATTGCGGTTGGCTACTTGGATGACTCGCATAGGCGTCTATGTTTGCCATTGCGGCTTAAACATTGCCGGCACTGTTGATGTTGAAAAGGTCACCGAATACGCTAAGAGCTTGCCCAACGTTGCGATAGCCAAGCATTACAAGTACATGTGTTCTGATCCGGGTCAACGCATGATCCAAGACGACATCAAGGCACACAAGCTTGACCGCGTAGTCATTGCCACGTGCTCGCCTAGGATGCATGAGGAAACGTTTCGGAAGGCGGTTGCAGAGGCAGGTTTGAATCCTTATCTTGTTGAGATTGTGAACCTGCGAGAGCATGTTTCTTGGCCGCATGCTCACGAGCCTGAGAAGGCCACGGAGAAAGCTAAGGCACTTGTTCGAATGGGTGTGGCCAGAGTTAAGCTCCTTGAGCCATTGCGGAGGCGCAAGGTAAGCGTTTCCAAAGATGTTTTAATTGTGGGCGGCGGCATTGCGGGCATACAGGCTTCATTGGATCTGGCCAATGCTGGTTTCAAGGTCTTTCTCGTTGAAAAGTCGCCCAGCATCGGCGGTCGGATGGCGCAGTTGGATAAGACGTTTCCAACACTTGATTGTAGCGCGTGTATTTTGACGCCGAAAATGGTTGACGTTGTCAAGCATCCGAATGTTACGTTGTTGACTAATTCTGAAGTTATTGACGTGAAGGGTTTTGTTGGGAATTATGAGGTTTCGGTTCTGAAGAGGCCACGATATGTTGTTGAAGATAAGTGTGTGGGCTGCGAGCTCTGCACGAAAGTCTGTCCGGTCAAGGTCCCAGACAAGTTCAACGAGAAGCTGGGCCAGACAAGGGCGATTTCGATTTATTCTTCGCATGCCGTGCCCAAGGTTGCAATTGTTGATCCTGATCATTGTCTTAGGCTCAAACTGAAGGACGCCAAGAAGGAGGTCTGCGGCAAGTGCTTGCAGGCGTGTGAAGCCAGAGCAATAGACTTCGAGCAGCAGCCCGAAACTGTCCAGCTCAAGGTGGGCGCGATTGTCCTTGCTGTGGGTTCCGAAGTGTTCGACGCTTTAGAGATGCCTGAGTATGGCTATGGGCGCTTTCCGAACGTGATTTCGAACATAGAGTTTGAACGCATTTCGGATGCTTCTGGCCCGACTGGCGGCAAGATCGTTTCACCGAGAACGGACAAACAACCGAAAAACATTGCGTTTGTGCAGTGTGTAGGTTCGCGTGACAAACGGTTCCACGAGTATTGCTGTCGCGTTGGCTGCATGGTTAGCCTGAAGCAGGCGATTCTTGCCCGCGAGAAGATGGGCGAGGACGTGAACATCTACATATGCTATAACGATTTGCGATCTTTCGGCAAGGGCTACGAAGAGTTCTACAGGCGAGCAAGAGACTTGGACGTTAACTTCGTGGCAGGCATTCCTTCGGACGTTCGAATGGCGGCCGACGGTTCGCTTTACTTCGACGTTTTTGAACGTGGAACAAACAAGCTGCTGGAGATGCATGCGGATATGGTTGTGCTTGCGAACGGGCTTGTTCCGAGCGCGGATATTGCACGGATTAATGAATTGTTTCACGCTTCACGAAGCTCTGACGGATTTCTACTTGAAGCTCACCCGAAGTTGCGGCCGCTGGAATGCTCAACTGCAGGCATTTTCCTAGCGGGCGCGTGTCAAGGACCGAAAGACATCCCAGACACGGTGGCGCAAGCTAGTGGTGCGGCGGCGAAGGCTGTTGATATGCTTTCGAGCGGAGAGATCGAGCTTGAACCGCTGAAGGCAGTTGTGGATGAGGACTTGTGCAGTGGCTGCAGGGTTTGTGAGTCAATTTGCCCGTTTTTGGCGATTGAGATGAAACAAGAAGGCGAGAAGCTCAGGGCTGAGGTTATCGAAGCAGTGTGCCAGGGTTGTGGCCTTTGTGGTGCAGCATGCCCGACTCATGCCATCAAGATTCAGCAGTATGGAAGCAACCAAGTACTAGCTCAAGTTGATGCGGCTCTTGCAGAAGCGCAAGTCAAGGGAGGAAGCCGTTCATGAGTTTGGTTGACTCCATGTCGATGGCCAAGCCGAACTTGGAAAGCCGTAAGAAAATCTTGGCGAAGCTACGTGGGCGAGAACTTATCAATTGCTTTCAATGCATGAAATGCACGAGTGGCTGTACGGCTTTGAAGCTTCTGGAGTTAAAACCTCATGAGATCGAGAAGCTAGTGAATCTTGGCCTTGTTGATGAGTTGGCTTCTTCGGATATCATTTGGACTTGTGCTACTTGTCTGAAGTGTGTAGAGCGTTGTCCTCAGAAGGCTTCGCCTTACCATGTGATCATTGCTTTGCGGAATTTGGCTGTTGAGCGAGAAGCTAAGGTGCCGGAGGAGTTGATGAAGGGGATTTCGCGTATTCTTGAGATTGGTTTGGCTTGGTCTTTTCAAGACGTTGTTACGCGTAAGATGGAGACTTTTGACCGTGAGAGTTTGAGGTTGCCGAAGATTGATAGTCCGAAGGAGAGTTTTCAGGCGGCGTTTATGAAGGCTTTGGAGGAGAGGTGACTGTTGAAGATTGCGGTTTTTTGGGGTTGTCGAATTCTGACGAGCCAGTATGGTTATGAGATGTCTGTGCGTGAGGTTTTGCCGAGGCTGAGCGTTGAGCTTGTGGATTTGCGTGAGGCTTTGTGTTGTGGTGATCCTGTTAGGAGTGTTAATGATTTTGCAGCCAGCTACTTGGGAGCAAGGGTTTTGGCTTTGGCGAACTTGACTGGTTTGAAGAATTTGCTTGTTCCTTGTAACCGTTGTCACTTTGTTATTTCTGAGGCAAAGGCATTGATTGAGAAGGGTGAGAAGGCTCAGACTAAGATTGTTGGGTTATTGAAGGAAGAGGGTCTGGAGTATAATCCTGACGTGAAGGTTTGGCATGTGATTGATTTTCTGCATGACCTTGTCGGCTTGAAGAGTGTCGAGAAGGCTGTTGTGAAGTCTCTTAAGGGTTTGAAGTTGGCAACTCATTATGGGTGCCAGATTCTGCGTTACACTGATCTTGGAAGGGTTGATGATGCTGAGAACCCTAGAAAGCTTGACGAGTTAATCAATGCGGTTGGCGCTGAGACAGTGGATTATGCTGAGAAGCTGGATTGCTGCGGTTCACACTTGACTTATGGTCATGTTGATTCGGCTTTGTCGCTTGCTGGGCAGAAGCTTAGGGCTGTGCAGGCTTTGGGCGTGGATGGGTTGGTTGTTTCTTGTCCTGATTGTGGGATGATGTTTGATGCTAAACAGAAGGATGCGGCAACAACTGTCGGTGCTAAGCTGAATCTTCCAGTGTTGTATTATACGCAGCTGCTTGGTCTAGCTCTGGACATACCTCAGGACATGCTTGGTTTGCAGCTTAACCATAGTCCTGTTGAGCAGCTTTTGTCGAAGGTTTCGGCTTAGGCTTTAAACAACTTTTATATGTGCTTTTTCAGTAGTTAGGGTTCAAGGTGAAAGATTCATGGTAGATTTTAGCTTCACAGAAGAGCAAGAGCTCTTTAGGAATGCTATTCGTGAATGGTGCCAGAAGAACTTGCCCTTGGAGAAGATTCGTGAGATGGACAGTAAGGGCGAGATTCCTCATGATGTCTTGCGGAGCATGGGCGAGATGGGCTTGCTGATTATGACGGCTCCGCAGGAACACGGTGGAACAGGTTCAGATTGGGTTACTGCATGTATCGCGGCTGAGGAATTGGGTTATGCAGACGTGAGTATTGCTTTGCCTGTATTGTGGCTTGTTGAGTCAAGTTGGGGTTATGTAGTTGACCGCTACGCAAGTGAAGCCGTTCGTGATGTGTGTATTCGCAAGGCTTTCAAAGGGGACGCTTTCATAGGCATCGGCTCCACCGAGTCTGGCGGAGGCTCAGACGTTGCCGCTTTCAAGTCCACAGCCAAGAAGGTTGGGAATGATTGGATTCTCAACGGAGAAAAAATGTACATCAGCGGAACGGAAGAGGCCAAGAAACTTGGCGGTGGCTATTTTGTTATCGCTAGAACATCGCCTGCACCTGAAGGGGTTTCCCACAAAGGAATGACAGGGTTTTATCTGCCTTTTGATGCTCCGGGAGTTGAGATCAACAAGCGGTTTGAAGACATGGGCAGGATGGCCATCAGCACAGGCGGCTTCATGATGAAAGATGTTAAGATACCAGACTCGTACCGCTTGGGTGAAGTTGACAAGGGCTTTTACTTGACTATGGAAGGCTTTGACAATGCAAGAATACTCATAGCGGCTGTTTGTGTTGGTGCAGCTCGGAGAGCGTTGGACATCGGCATGGAATACATTAAGGAACGCAAGGCGTTCGGCAGACCCATTGGCAAGTTTGAGGGAATACAGTTTGAACTGGCTGACGACTGGGCGCAGCTAGAAGCATTGAAGTCGCTTACCTATCGGACGGCTTGGATGAACGACAAGAAGTACAAGGAAGGCAAGTTCTCTGCTCTTGAAGTTGGTAGGTACATTGCTGCGTGTAAGCTGATTGCTCCGCATTTGACGTTTGACATTTACAAGCATGCGATGATTTGGATGGGCGCTTACGGGTATACAAAGGAGTGTCCGTTGGAGATGGGGTTGCGGGGAATAATGAGCTACTGCGTCGGCGCGGAAGGAGCAAGTAACATACAGAGAACGGTTATAGCAAGAGAACTACTGGGCAAAGAATACATACCATACAAGTGAAGTAGTGTAAGCAAGCCCTTCGCTATACACAACTTCGCCATTGCAGTCTTTTCAAGCAGTCTTTGTCTGAGCGGTAGTCGGTTGCTGTTTGCACAAAGTCTTATATCTGCCGTATGTTGCACACCATTGTCCTCTATGCATAATATAGGAAGATAGTAACTGTGGATGGCGAGTTAACCTTCAGACTAGTCTTTCTCAACGTGTGCGTCCTAACCTACGTCGTCAGAAGATACTACACCGTGAAAATCGAGTCAATATGCGGCAAAATTCCAAGACAACAACGATGGATCGAATCCCTAAAACACGAAGGCAAATCCATCACCACACTCAGAACCGTGCTTTCCCCCATCTGGGTTGTCGCTCTGCTACTGTACTTCTTCAATCCGGCATGGATGGCATGGTCAACACTTCCATATCCTGCATGGTTGCGCTGGTTCGGCATAGGCTTGGGAATAGCCTGCATCCCCATGCTCGTCTGGGTTCAGCGCACGCTCGGCAACCACTGGTCAACGCACTTGAAACTCCGCGAAAACCACACGCTCGTCACAACAGGACCCTATAAGCGCATAAGACACCCAATGTACGTAGTGCTCTTCTTCTTCATAACAGCCATAGCCCTCGCAACAGCCAGCCTACTCATCACAGCACTGAACGTGCTTCTAATAATCGTGTTCTACGCCCGAATAAGCAAAGAAGAACAGATGATGATACAAAAATTCGGCGGCCAATACCGAGACTACATGAAACACACCGGGCGATTCATACCTAAACTAGACCCAGAAAGCCCCCGCAAAAAACTTTAGATGAAGTAGTCCGTATTCAAATAGAAAACCGCCAAATCAACATCAAAAAACATGCTGGGCCCCTAATAGAGAGGTCAAAATCTTCCGAGAGCAACAGAGCCACGGTAACTGCTGCCTTTTTTCAGCCCGTTTCAGAGGTTGTGGCACTTCGTCGTCTGCGTTTTCCACAATTCATAAAAACTAAATGGCACAAAACATAGCCAACCAATAGTAAGCAGTTGGTGGAAAACCTAATGGTTGACAATAGAGTCGAGAAGCTTGCCCATCTCTGTGTGCATTACAGCGTTGCTGTGAAGCCTAAGGAGAAAGTCGTCATAGGCGGAAGCGCACCCGCAGCACCACTCATGACGGAAATCTACAAAGAATGTCTATTAGCAGATGCCTATCCGTTTCTGCGACCAAGCCTAGACACAGACTACACGCTCTTCAAATACGCCAAGGAACACCAACTCAAATTCGTCTCACCCTTCGACAAGTTCATAATGGAAAACCTAGACGTACGCATAAACATAGCCGCTGAACCAAACCCCAAACGCCTAACAAATGTAGATCCAGCAAAGATAAAAACCCAAAGAGCTGCCACACGAGAGCTTTCAGAAATCTTCTACAAACGCTTCGCCGAAGGCAAACTGAAATGGACACTACTACCCTACCCAATAACCGACCAAGCACAAGAAGCAGCTATGGCACTCACAGAATACGAAGACTTCGTCTACAAAAGCTGCCTAATCCACAAAAAAGACCCAATAGCCGAATGGAAGAGAATCCGCAAAGAACAAGAAAAAATCTGCACCGTGCTGAACCAAGCCAGCAAAATCCATATCATAGGCGAAGACACCGACCTAACCTTCAGCGTCAAAGGCCGAATATGGGAAAATTGCTGCGGAGAAAGAAACATGCCAGACGGCGAAGTCTTCACTACGCCAATAGAAAACTCGGTCAACGGCACCGTAAGATTCACGTACCCGGGAATATACGCAGGACGCGAAGTCGAAGACATAATGCTCACCTTCAAAAACGGCAAAGTCACAAAAGCCACAGCCGCCAAAGGCCAAGATCTCCTGAAGGAACTACTGAAAATCGAAGGCGCAAACCGCATAGGCGAAGCAGCCATAGGCACAAACTACGCCATCACCAAGTTCACCAAAAACATGCTCTTCGACGAAAAAATAGGCGGAACCATACATATAGCCCTAGGCAACTCATACCCACAGACAGGCGGCAAAAACAAGTCGGCCATACACTGGGACATTCTCAAAGACATGAAGAAGAACGCCGAAATCCAAGCTGACAAAGAACCATTCTACAAGAACGGTAAATTCCTCAAATAGCACCCCTCCTTTTCTCTTTTCACGCTCACATGCGAAGACTTAATTAAACATGTGCCAGAATCTCTTTTTGATGACATAAGCAATGGAAACAGCAAACATAGCCATCATTGGCGCTGGTGTAGTAGGTCTAGCGGTTGCCGCGAAACTCTCAGAAAGCCTTCAAGGCGTATATGTTTTCGAGAAAAACCAACGATACGGACAGGAAACGAGCAGCCACAACAGCGGCGTAATTCACTCAGGTATACACTACCCGCCAGGAACGCTCAAAGCCAAACTATGCGTCAAAGCCAATTCGATGCTGTACGACATATGCGAAAAACACCACATCCCATACAAGAAACTTGGAAAGCTGACAGTAGCCATTGAAGACGAAGAACTTGACGAGTTAGACAAGCTGATGCGCACAGGACAAGCAAACAGCGTAGAAGATCTGAAATTCCTAGACAGAGAACAGGTCAGAAAACTTGAACCAAACGTCGAAGTGGAAAAAGCCCTTCTCACACCCACCACGGGCATACTCGAACCAGACGAGCTAATGAACTACTTCTACGCAAAAACCCACAAAAACAACGCCGTCTTAGCCACCGAAACAGAAGTCAAAAACCTAGCAAACACTGCCAACGGATTCGAATTAAGCGGAACCAGCGTAGGCGAAAAATTCACAGTCACAGCCAAGGCCGTCATAAACTGTGCAGGACTGCACTCAGACAAGATAGCCTCAATGCTGGGACTAGACATAGACAAACTTGGCTACAGGTTGCACTACTGCAAAGGAGACTACTTCAGACTCGTGGGAAAACCCCCAGTCAAGATGCTAGTATACCCAGTGCCAAAAGGACCTGGACTAGGGACTCACTTGACGCCAGACTTAGGAGGAACAATCAGATTGGGACCAAACGCCTACTATGTTGACACGATCGACTATGAGGTCAAGTCAAGCGAGAAGGAATTCCGCCAAGACGTGAAAAGATACCTACCTACAATAGACAAATACCAAATACAAGTAGACTCGGCCGGAGTTAGACCCAAACTTCAAGGACCAAAAGATGGCTTCAGAGACTTCGTCATAAGACACGAAGCAGACAAAGGACTGTTCGGATTCATAAATCTCGTAGGCATAGAATCTCCGGGCTTGACAGCCGCACCGGCCATCGCCGAGTACGTATCCGAAATATACGAAAAAGAAATCAGCAGATAAGATGAATTATGGAAACGGTAAGAAGGTAGACTGGAATGACTGAGAATATAGAACGAGTTTCAGCAGAAACACTGAGATCATTCTGCACAGAAGCCCTCGAAAGGCTAAACGTGCCGCATGAAGACGCACAGATTGTAGCTAAAGTTCTAGTTGAAGCCGACCTGAGAGGAATCGACTCGCATGGCGTAGCACGTATGAGTCGCTACGTCACAGGCATCCAACAGGGAATGATGCGCCCAAACGCCAAGCCAAAGGTAGTACATGAAACAGATGTCACAGCCACGATAGACGGAAACGCTGGATTGGGGCAACCAACATCTTACCGAGCTATGCAACTGGCTATAGCCAAAGCACGCAAACATCATCTGGGGTTCGTGGGCGTGAGAAACTCGAACCACTTCGGCATAGCAGGCTTCTATGCCATGATGGCGCTAACAGAAGACATGATAGGCATCTGCACAACCAACTCAGAAGTCTTAGTCGTTCCAACATTCGCACGAAACGCAATGCTGGGAACAAACCCAATCGCAATAGCCATCCCAGCAAACAAAGAACGACCCTTTGTACTGGACATGTCCACAGCCACTGTAACACGCGGAAAGCTCGAAGTCTATGCCCGACTTGAAAAAACCATGCCCTTGAACTGGGCCACTGACGAAAATGGCATAGCCACAGACGACCCTAATCGCGTTCTGCAAAACATCATGAAACGAGCCGGCGGAGGATTACTCCCGTTAGGAGGATCAACAGAAGACTCAGGCGGACACAAAGGATACGGCCTAGCACTAGCCGTAGAGATTTTCAGCGCAGTTTTGTCTGGAGCATTCTACGCTAATCTGGTCTACCCGAAGGACGCAAACGGAAAACCCTTGCCATCTGGAATTGGCCACTTCTTCGGGGCCATGCGCATAGACGCTTTCCGTCCGAAAGACGAGTTTAAACGCGACATGGATGACCTCATCCGACGCCTGAAGGAAGCACCAAAGGCCAAAGGAGCCGACCGCATCTACATTCACGGAGAAAAGGAGTTCGAACAAGCTGAACAACTGGCGAAATCAGGCATCCCACTTAATGCTAAGGTTCTGGAAGACCTGCGCGGAATTGCGAAACAGCTAGATATGCCCAAAGCATTCTGAGTTCTATTTCACCTTGTCGCTCTTGGTCAAATCCTTGAGCCTGTTAATCCCGTCTATCTCGTTGATGAAGGAAACCGCGCTTTTCGGTACTAGCTCCTGCCAGTTTTCATCTTTCAGCATTCTTTCCCTGATCTCTGTTGAGGAGTAAACTTTGCGTTCATGGAAGTGAATAGGCTTGACTCTGTATCTAGCCTCCATGAAGAGCCTCCGCGTGAGTGGCTCGTTAGAGTAGACCACGTCAAAGTGAGGAGTGTAGCCTTCAATGGCGGAAACCCACATCATGTGCAAATGCACGTCCGGCACAGGAACAACGAAAACGTGCACACAGTCTATTCCAGCTTCATTCAGAGCCATGCGAATCATGGTCAGCCTTTCACCTGCCGTAAACGGATTGTTCAGGTTGTGACTGTACTGCGCACTGCCAATGACTATGACGAGCTCATCAACCTCTTCCAAAATATCCTTCACAGCAGCCAAGTGTCCATGATGAAAAGGCTGAAACCTGCCGACGAGAAGCCCCCGCTTGACCATTCAGCAAACACCACGGCTTTCTGGTGTACCCACCACGCATTTATCATTTACGATTAGCGCATATGCCGTAAACTCGAAACCGTGCGAGAAGTGCCACCATCTATTTCTTCTCCGCCTTTTTCAAAGCAAGTTCCGCAGGAAAAGCAATAAGCTTCCTACCATCCACGGATATCTCTCGTTTAGAGGTGAAACCCTTCTTCTCACGCTTCAGAAACGCCAGCTTGTTCGCCAAACCGCCGCCATAGCCGACCAGCGAAAAGTCAGAACCTACAACCCTGTGACATGGAACAATGGGCGCAAACGGGTTCGAAGCCATGACACTTCCAACACTTCTTGGGTTTCCGCCAACCGTCTTGGCAACAGCACCGTATGAAGCCACATAACCGGACGGAATCAGCATCGTAACCTTAAGCACTCTTTGAGTGTAGTCTGGAAGATGATCCATTGTCAAGGGGACGCTACTTGAAACATCCTTGCCATCATAAATGCCCTTCATCAAACCTATCACGCGCTCAGCGAAACCCGAAACCTTCTCAGCCTGCTGGAAAGGAGCATCAAAAGGAAGACAGGATAACAAGTCCTGCATAATCTTTTTCTTGCTGGAACCAAAGCCTGTGGCGAAGACCTTCTCATCATCGCAAGTAACTCCAAACCACACGCCCTCAACTTCCTTTGTGTAAAGGCTTATCATCTCAATCTCACCATTTGAAATTCCATATGAGCCATCAGATATTTAGGTTTGAGGGAAGGCTGATGCAAAGATGGTTGATGCTGATAGGAAGATAACGTGCTTCCAATACTGCGGCGAAGTCAACACCGAAAAGATGCTACACGCCGTGAAATCCCGATGCCAAGAGACATAGATCTAACAAGCAGTAAGCCCTACATGTCGCAACAAAGAAAAAAGGGAGAGAGACGCGGGAGAAGTCTCCACATTCTCAACATTAAGTTTAATAGCCTGTCCGCGCAATAAAACGGCAAAGGTGAAATTCATGGAAAGACAAGCACAACAAGGCGGATACGTTTGGATTCCAGGCGCAACAACCATCGGCGTCGTGTTCAACGAAGGAGTTATTCTAGCCTCAGAGAAACGTGTCTCATATGGCTACCTCATAGTCAGCAAAGGCGGCAAGAAAGTTTTCAAGATAGCGAAAAACATAGGAGCCGCATGCGCTGGACTCGTCTCAGACATGCAAGTCCTCACCAGAGAAGTGGAAGCCTACATAAACCTGTTCAACCTTGACGCTGGCAGACCAATATCCGTCCGCTCAGCAGCCAAACTCATGTCAAACATACTCTTCAATAGACGCCTAGCACCGCTGATCACGCAGACAATCGTCGGCGGAACAGATGACGAAGGACCATCAATATACGTTCTGGACGTGCTTGGATCGGTAATACCTGACAAGTACGCTGTTGTGGGGTCTGGAACAGAAATCGCCATGGGAGTGCTGGAAGACAGCTATAAAGAGAATATGACATTGGACGAAGCGAAGGACCTTGTCACAAGGGCAGTGAAATCCGCCATAAGCAGAGACATCATGAGCGGCGACGGACTGGACTTCCTCATCATAACCAAGGAAGGCATACAAGAAGAATCAATGAAATTCTAGAGTCTGTCGACTCTCCCCGAAAGTTTAATCAGTTCTAAACCTAACACATAAACAGGATGCGGTAAGCCACCTTCCAACTGGAGAAGATCGACAATTGCCCTTTGAACTAACCCAAGAAGAAGGAGAAGACCTAGTCAGACTTGCACGTAAGACTGTAGAGGAGTACTTGGAAACAAGAAAGACGCCAGATGCCTCAGAAAAAGCTCCAGAGAGTCTGATGCAGCCTTGTGGCGTGTTCGTTACGATTAACAGCGTAAGGAAAGGAAAGAAGGAACTGAGAGGATGCATTGGCTATCCGTACCCAACCGAACCGTTAACCCAAGCAGTCATACAGTCAGCCATTAGTGCAGCAACTCGAGATCCACGCTTCTATCCTCTCTCAATAGATGAATTGGACGAGGTAGTCTTCGAGGTGAGCGTTCTCACGCCGCCTACAATAGTGGAAGTCAGGAACCCAAAGGAATACCCTGCAAAAGTCAAAATCGGCGAAGACGGGCTTATCGCTGAGAGAGGAATGTACAAGGGTCTGCTTCTTCCACAAGTGCCGGTCGAATGGAAATGGGATCAAGAAGAATTCCTATGCCAATGCTGTATCAAAGCAGGACTGCCTCCAGACAGCTGGTTGCTCAAGGGAACGAAATTGTACAAGTTTCAAGCCATAATCTTTGAAGAAGAAACACCAAAGGGAGAGATCAGGCGAAAGGTTCTTGGCGGGAACTAGCCAATGCGCGTTTACTTTGCTCCGTGCGGCATGGGTCTTGGGCATGTTGGAAGAATCGTACCCATTGCAAGAAGATTGATGGCGAAGAAAGCTGAAGTCACTTTCTCTACATATCAAGAAGGCATACGATACATCGAAAACGAGAAACTGCCGCTCATAAAAGCTCCTGCCCTTGGAGTGCAAGTCAAGCCAGATGGTTCGATAGATTTCAGAAGAACAGCTGTCAATCCCGGACCCTTTATCGCTTCCTTCACTATACTGCAACAGATCAACGCCGAAATAAAGTTCATTGAAAACTTTGAACCAGACGTGGTCGTTTCAGACTCCCGTGCATCCTCCCTGTTGGCCGCAAGGCTCCTCAAAATCCCAAGGATCTGCATCCTGAATCAGTTCCAAGTCAGAGTTCCGCGCAGGCGACACCATCTGTTCCTAGCCAGAATCGCCGACTCCGTCACTCTCACTTTGATCGGAAAGATATGGACAAGCGGAAACACGGTGCTAATACCTGATTTTCCGTCGCCATACACAATATCTATCGGCAATCTGAACATCCCCAAATCCTACATGAAAAACGTCAAACTGATAGGACCCATCCTAGAGGTTCATCCCAGAGAACTCCAAAGCGAACACGACCTCCGAAAGAAGCTAGGATTGCCAACTGACAAGCCAGTCATTTTCGTGCCCATAAGTGGCGCAGTCAAAGAAAAGGCGTTCCTAACAGGAGCCTTAAGAAGAATATTGCTCGAGTTCCCTGAAGACTACGAGATCATCATGTCTCTCGGATACCCAAACACAGACAACACGCCGGAACGCCACGGCAACAAGACAATCTACAAGTGGATCCCAAACCGCTTCGAATACCTGAAAGCATGCGACCTCATAATAGCTCGAGCAGGTCATGGAACAATAACGCAGGCCATGTGCTACGGCAAACCAATGATACTCATACCTACGCCGGGTCACACTGAACAGCTCAACAACGCAAAACAAGCCCAAGACCTCGGAGTCGCAAAAATCCTACTACAGCAGGAGCTGAGCAGGGAAAAGCTTCGATTGACCATCCAGCGAATTCTTGGAAGCGACATGCCTAAAGGACTCAAACTGATCCAAGAAGAAGCTTTGAAGAACGATGGACTTGAAAACGCTGTCAACACAATAATAGGCGAAATCGCAAGAAAATAGGCAAGTGTTTTAAGTCCAAGGCATCAAAAGTGAATCCATGTTCTTGCCTCGCAAGATTCTGGAAAAAAGACTTCTAAGGATGCTCGCGGAAGATGTAGGACAGGGCGATGTAACCACTGGAATACTCGTCCCTCCGAATACAAATGCTAAGGCGGAGATTGTGGCTAAGGACTCTGGAGTCATAGCTGGCATAGAAGAAGCACGTACACTTTTGGAATGCTTGGGGCTTGAGGTTGAAGCTTTGGTCGAGGATGGCAAAGAAGTGAAGGCAAGGTACGTTCTGATGCGCGTCTCAGGCGACGCAAGAACAATGCTATCAGCAGAGCGTACAATTTTGAATATGCTTTCGCGCATGAGCGGCATCGCCACTGCCACAAGGAAGTTGACTGAGAAGCTTCAGAGAGCCAAGTTGAAGACGCGGATTGCCTGCACACGCAAAAGCGCACCCGGACTGCTGTACTTTGACAAAAAGGCAGTACTCATTGGAGGCGGAGACACTCACAGACTTCACTTGGATGACATGATCTTGATAAAGGACAACCACATTGCTGTAGTGGGTGGCGTTCAAAAGGCTGTCAAGGCAGCCAAAGAAAGAGCATCGCTCAGCAAGAAGATCGAAGTTGAAGTCACCAGGACCCAAGATGTTCTGGTTGCTGCAAAGGCAGGCGCCGACTTGATAATGCTCGACAACTTTGCGCCAGAACAAGCAAGAGAGGCCTGCAATTTGCTCAAGAAATCGAACCTTTATGGAAGAGTCTTGCTGGAGGCGAGCGGCGGGATAACTGCTGACAACGTTTTGGATTTCGCCAATTCAGGAGTGGACCTTGTAAGTCTAGGCGAGATAACGCACAGCGTTAAAGCATTGAACATAAATCTGGAGATCACAAAGATTGGGAAGTAACTGAATCGCCAGAGGCTCTAGTACGATGCAATCAAGAGAGCTTCTATCAAAGCAGCAACGAACAGCATGACTGCGCAGATTATGATGAGAATTGCCGTCATTTTGATTTCGCTCTTCCATTTGCGTCGTACGATGCACCAAGTCAGCCACACGCTCCCGGAAAGACCAATGGCGTAAGCAATGAACTCCATCCAAGTGAATGGAAACAGGAACAGAGAAAAAAGGATAAGCAAACCGGGCACATTCATGGTGGTGCTCTCAGCACCGATGAAGACACCCGTGTTGTATAATACGTAAGTCCCAATAAACGGTCCAGCCAGTGGGATGAACATCATTAGGCATATTCTGAAGTTGTTTGCAAAAATGTACACTTTCATATCCCAGACATCTAAACCTCTTATTTCGTCTTGCAGTTGCTTGAGGTCCTCGCTTCTAGTTTGTGATTCCTCCGGACTCAATGGAGTCAGGACGCCGGCAACTGCTATCATTGTGGAGAATAAGAAAAAAACTACGATTGTCAGAATCCTCTTAACACTCGGAGATGTATTCTTCCAAGCTTCAAGTGTCAAATACTTCTGCCTCGCCAACGTCTCATGTCTTCGGGCTTATCCTCAGGATGCGGAAACCTCGCGCAACTGGATTTAACATCTCGGCAATATTAACCTTTTTCAGTACGTCTTCTGAATCTTCTGCAAGTCCTCTGACGTCGTGCTCCGCTGCCATCAGAGAGTAAAGATAAACGCCATTAACATCAGTTCGAGGCTGGCATTTTGATGGCAATCCTAGGAGAAGCGGATGGTTGTCTTTCAAGGCTTTCTTGCAACCATACAATATGGCGTGAGCACCAGATGTTAGTTCCGCAACCCTCACCGGGAGACTTTCCTTCCCTATGGCGAGAACTTCAATGCCGTATTTCTGCGTGATTTCGCCAGCTATTTTTCGTATCCGTGGCAAGATTTTCAGAAGATGTCTCTTCGCCTTGCTTGATATTCTCATGTTCGTGAATTCGATTGGCGACAACTGTTCAAGTGGAATTGCGTCCAAAGACATGTCGAGGTGTACAACATCCGCTTTCACCCTTCCCAGCAGATCCCTACAAAGCTCAGCCTCATGCACTATGACCTCATGGCCATTGGCCGCATCAGCGAAAACGGGTTCAACTAGACATGCGCTTGGCTCTCTGTAAGGCGGTTCGACCAACACGGCTGCTGTTGAGATTATGGATAGTGGTTCAAACTTGTCATTAAGTACTGCCGCGGAGGAATCAGCTGCGATCACTTTCAAATGCTCCACCTTATGCATTAATAGAGAAATGAACAGAGATTAGGTTTGCTGTTCAGCTTCAGAGATGCTTTAGGCCAATAGCAAGGATGAACATCTCTGAGCTTTTGCTCCGGCTGGCTTCTGGTTTTATTACCTTCACGGTTTGAAAGTGGTTTTGCACTTTCTTGGCGAAGTCATCAAGCATATCTCCCTGAAAGACTTTAACGAAGAAGTTTCCTGATGGTCTGAGGGTTTCAAAGGCTATGTCTAATGCTTCCTGCGCTAGGTCCATCTGGCGGGCGTGGTCGACTTCCCATATGCCCGAAATGTTTGGCGATAGATCTGAAATCAAGGCGTCAGCTTTTCTTGGCAGAAGCTCCACGATTTGCTGCAGTGTCTCTGGTTCCGTGATGTCGCCAGTTACGGTTCGAACGTTGTGTTCAGCGAAAGGTTCAATGGGTTCAAGATCAACTCCTAAGACAAAGCCGTTGCTTCCAACGATTTCCCTTGCCGCTTGGATCCAACCGCCTGGCGCTGCGCCCAGATCAACAACAACATCGCCATGTTTTATGAACTGATACTTCTTTGCGGTTTGCAGTATCTTGTAGGTTGCCCTTGAACGATATTTCTCTTCTTTTGCCTTTTTGTAGTAGTAGTCTCTTTTCCTGTCCTGTATCCATGCCTTAGGCAAAACTAGCTGTCACCCAAAGCGCCTTGTTCGCCTTTCGATATGGAAAGAAGCCATTCGGTAAGTCTTTCACAGGTCTGCGGAGAAATCACGCTGGACGGATCGCATCTGGAATCGTCCGGGCACATCAAGCAAGGACAGTTGGCTATAGCATCAATTGACGAAGGCATCCTCTTTGGAAACAACCTGTATGTCCATCTTCCGTCCCGAAGCTCCTTTTCCCTCCGGACCAAGCCCTTGTTTTCCAGTTTTATGGATATCCTTGAACCTTCTCTGCTGCTTGCTCCTAATTCGTGCCAAAGGTCAGATTGAAGCACTCCTCCAACGCCAGTGTTCATCACACACTGCAATGCTTTTTGTTCAAGGTCGTTGCGCTTCGGCATTTCGTATCAATTCCCGACGTTCAGCATTAATATATGCAGCATTTAAATAAAAAGGTGTATGTTCAAAGCTGAAAAAGGGCACGTTAGAAATGAGAACTCGAGCGACCAAGATGCGTGAACGTTACTGTTTGGGAATAGAGTCAACAGCAGACGACTTCAGCGTTGGAGTCTCAACTTTCGACGGGCAAATCCTGTCAAACGTGATAAGCGCCTACATTCCGCCCGAAGGAGGAATTCACCCGCGAGAGGCAGCTAGACACCATGCAGACGTTAGCGGCTGTGTTCTTGAAGAAGCTCTTGTGAAAGCGAAGGTTAAGCCACGTGATCTGTCGGCGATTGCATTCTCTCAGGGTCCTGGTTTGGGACCGTGTCTTCGAACAGGCGCGACCGTGGCACGAGCTTTGTCTGCTTATCTTGATATTCCGTTGGTTGGCGTGAACCATTGTGTTGCACACATCGAGATTGGCAAGTTGAAAACTGGAGCCACTGATCCTATAGTGCTGTACGTTTCTGGAGGCAATACTATCGTTGCGGCTTTTGACAGCGGGCGTTACAGAGTTTTTGGCGAAACTCTGGATATTGCTTTGGGAAACTGTTTAGACGTGTTTGCCCGAGAAGCTGGCTTGCGGCAGAAAGAAGGCTTGCCGTTTGGAGCTGTCATCGAAAGGCTTGCTGCAAAAGGAAGCAAACTGGTTTCTCTGCCCTACACGGTTAAGGGCATGGACATTTCGCTAAGCGGCTTACTGACGGCTTCTGTTGCTCTATTTAAGAATGGCAAGTATGGACTTGAGGATTTATGCTATAGTCTTCAGGAAACCGCGTTTTCCATGGTGACAGAGGTAACTGAGAGAGCCTTAGCGCACACAGAGAAGAGAGAAGTTCTGTTGACTGGTGGGGTGGCGGCAAACAAGAGACTTCAATCAATGATCGAAAACATAGCCAAAGAGCATGATGCAAGATTCCGTGTTGTGCCAATCGAGTTTGCAGTTGACAACGGCGCTATGGTTGCTTGGACTGGTGTTTTGGCTTTTTCGAGTGGTTTGATCTTGCCCGTGGAGAAGAGTTTCGTTAGACTTCGATGGCGTCTCGAAGAGGCTGAGGTTCCATGGATAAAGTGAAACAGACGCCAACGTTGATAAAGAAAGGAGCAGAGGCCAGCCTGTACCTTGCTCATTGGCATGGAAGAGAAGCCATAGTGAAGAAGCGTTTGCCCAAAAAGTATCGTCCGTCAAGGTTGGATGAACGGATTCGGACCTATCGAACAGCGCATGAACCACAGTTGCTGCACGAAGCAAAAAAGGCAGGAGTACCGACACCGCTAATCTATCTCGTTGACGTGAAAAACGCGACAATAGTCATGGAGTTCATAGCGGGAAAGCAGCTGAAGCAGTTGCTTGGAAAAGTCTCAAGAACGCAAAGACGGAGCTTGTGCTTGAAGGTGGGCGACTTGATCGGCAAGCTTCACGAACATAGTATAGTTCACGGCGACTTGACGACATCGAACATGATTCTGGATTCGGAAGGGAGGATCTTCTTTGTTGATTTTGGTCTTGGTGAGAAGACTGAAGAACTCGAAGCGAGAGCAGTTGATTTGCATCTTATGAGGAGAGCTTTGCAGAGCACGCACTTCACGTTTGCCGATGAATGCTTTGAGGCTGTGATGGAAGGTTATGGCCGAGTTTTGAGTGCAAAGACTGCGAGAGAGGTCTCGGAGAAGATTCGGGAAATAGAACGTAGAGGACGTTATGTAGACGAGCGGAAGGTGTGAGCACGTATGGCTTTCAGTTTGGAAGGCAGGGTAATCTTCTTTGCCACTAGCAATCTCCACAAGTTTAGCGAAGCACGGAAGGTGTTGGCTGAATTCAGCATTGCAGTTGGGATGCTGCGGGTCAAAAGCCTGGAGATCCAAAGCGATAGTCTGCAAGAGATTGCTGAAACAAGCGTCAAGGACGCATTCGGAAAATGTCACTTGCCCATAATTGTGGAAGACGCTGGATTGTTTGTCGAAGCGTTGAATGGATTTCCGGGGCCTTATGCGGCCTATGTTTACAAAACTGTTGGCAATAAGGGCTTATTGCGAGTCATGAAGAGCATTGAGAACAGAAGAGCGAGGTTTGAATCGGCTGTCGCCTATCTTTCTCCGAGACAACGATCGCCATTATGCTTCAAGGGCGAAGTTCTTGGCGAGATAACAAAGGAGGAAAGACATGGAGATGGTGAAGCTGGTTTTGGTTTTGACCCAGTTTTCAAACCTTTGGCAGGTCGAAAGACTTTTGCTGAAATGACTATTGTTGAGAAGAATGTTTTTTCGCATCGTGCAATGGCTCTGAGGCGATTTGCTGAGTGGTATAGAAGTCTGAG
>Ga0315289_10003160_pt1 | contig 25041 bp, 24 predicted proteins | sample YL17G11_40_MG_FD_203452 | JGI IMG/M metagenome (GOLD analysis project Ga0315289, IMG submission 203452) | Sediment microbial communities from Yellowstone Lake, YNP, Wyoming, USA - YL17G11_40 | ecosystem: Environmental > Aquatic > Freshwater > Lake > Sediment | place: USA: Wyoming | collected...
TGATCTCAAAGTTCCGGTCAACCGGGTAAATCTTTGGTTCATTCATAAAAAAGTTGAAAGGTGACATTTCCAAGTCTATGGATAAGCCTTCGCTTCTAAAACAATTCTCTTTTACCGATTTTTTTACGAATGAACAAAATCTTTGGGAATGACAGGGAAGGAATGAAAAGATTATAATAATCCTATGCATAAACAAACGAGACGGAAAATGTTGTTTTTCCCCGCCGTCTGCGGGTTCTTGCTGCTCGGGCTCCAGGTTTATAACGGGAGTGGTTGTGGACGGGTCGGGCAGTCAGACCTGACCGAGATGGCCACACTGCTGGAGGAAGGAAAATCCCGGCTTGGTCAGGCTGATTATGTCGGAGCCCGCGCGTATTTCACCCGAGTTTTGGACCGGTACGACTCCACCCATCCCCAGGCCAGCTTTGGCCTGGCTTTGACGGGCTTGCTGGAACTGGGGAACCAGCTCCTGCAAGTGCCTACCTTCATCATGTCACCCGGCAATGGAGGTCTGTTCCCAAGCGCTGATCAACCCGGCAACCAGATGGTTTATGAAGCGGTCCGGGAAATCCTGGAAAATTATCGCACCAGGTTTCTCCTGCTTTCTTCCCGACTGGCCTTGATCAGTAATGATTCCCGTTTTAGTTTTTCCATTGCCTCCGCCCCCGTTTACTCCGGGGAACAGAAGGTTGTTGATCTCGGCGGCGAATACGATCTCGGGGATATTTTCATTCTGGATGCCGTTATTTCCTCGGTTCTGGGAGGAATCGAACAGCTTTATTCCGTGAATTTTTTGGCGGATTATCTGGGGCTGGTGAATTTTGCCTCCCGGTATCTTTCGGAGGAGCTGGTAAATGGTCCTCCGGACTTCTCCCTTTATTCCGGTCTCCTGGTTTATCTCCTTAAGGATTCCCGGTATCCGGAGTTTCTGGAGTTGGCCCCGGATGGAAAGGAACGGATGATCAGGGCCGGGAAATGGTATGGGCAGGCCACCGGTAGTCTGCTGAACGCCCTGGATTGGCTGGGAAAAAGAAAGGGAACCTGTTCCTCCCACCTGGTTTATTACGAGGATACGAACGGCGACGGGAAATATTCGGGGGGCGAACCCTTGCTTTTCCCGGAGTTAACAATTCCGCAATGGACCTCCTTGAGATTAAAAATTAATCTCACCCCGGAAGCGATCCAGGGAATCAGGGCCATCTCCGATTCATTCAGCTTTTCCTCCCGCCGGGTTTCCCTGTATCGGCACCTCTTTCCGATCGCGGAGGTGGTTCTGGCGGGAGCGAGCGAGTCCCTGGGGATATCCTCGAATCTGAGCCGGGAGATTTGGCAGGGACTAACCGGGGCGGTGGGCGATCATCTTGAATTTGAACTGGGTCATTACTTCCGGGAGCCCGTTTCCGCCCGGTCACTGCTCCCGGCCTGGAATACGGGTGAGGACCGGGATCAGGCGTTTGATGATGCGGGGGAATTCAAAGTAGATCGTTTCCAGGACGCGAACCGCTTTCTCCTGGAATGGGATGCCTGTGAATATCCCGAGGCGGCCACCGGTTTTATCTGCTCCCGTTCGGCTGCTTCCGACCGCGGGCATTTCTCCGAAACCGATCTTTTCCCGGATTTCCCCCGGGTAACCGCGATTCCGGCGGACGGCGTCATCTCCCCGGCTCCCTATTTTCCTTTTCCCGATCCTTCTTTCAATGATCTTTTCTGGGTGAACTTAAACGGAATCCCCAACCTGAACGGGGCGGGAAGCGCAGATCCGGATTTCCACCCCGCCGATCTGTATGAGCTTAACGCCCTCCTGTCCTACTACTCCGTTTTTCTTCTCCCCTGGGTGGAAAATATTGTCCCCGCGGAGTGAATAAAATAACCGGTTCCCGAGAACAAACAGCCGGTAATTAATGTTCAGAAAAACCAGAATCTCGATACCAAAAATAAGGCGGTAATGAAAAAAGATTTTATTATCAGAACCCTTACGATCGCAGCGGTAATAATGATCTGGGGTTTCCTGTTTTCCTGCCACCGGCATTGCCGGAATTGTCATCCGGAAAAGCTGGTCCAGGTCAGCGTCAAGGAGGTTGGCTGGGACCGTGCCACCCGGAACCCGGTGGTATTCTTGGAGGATGTTAACGGCCGTCGGATTCTGCCGATCTGGATCGGGGAAGCCGAAGCCCGGGCGATTTTCTCCGAATTGAAACAGGAAAATCGACCCCGGCCCATGACGCATGATTTATTTATCAACCTGGTCCAGCAATTCCAGGGCCAGATCCAGGCGGCGGTGATTACGGAAATCAAGGGGAACACTTTTTTCGCCCGGCTGGAAATAGCCCGTCGGAAGGAGCGAATTTACCTGGACAGCCGTCCCAGCGACGCGATTGCCCTGGCCTTGCGGGCTAAGGCTCCGGTTTACGTGGCGGAGGCCCTGTTTTCCCGGGAGAACGGGGCGCGGGTAACCGGAGCCCCGGAGGAGGTTCCCGGGAAAGAAATAGCATCCCTGGGAATCCGGCTGCAAACCCTTACCGTCGAACTGGCCCGGCAATTTCAGATTGAGCCCAGCCAGGGCCTGCTGGTCAGTTCGGTGACGCCGGAGGGACCGGCCGCGAGAGAGGGAATGATCCCCGGCGATATCATCGTCGAAGCCGAGGGGGGTAAATTGACTTCGCTGGCGGATTTAGAGAGAATTATCCAGTCTTCCGGAGGGGAAGGAGAATTAGAACTGGTAATTCTTCGCGGAAATGAGCGAAACAGGTTGCGTTTGAATTCAGGGACAAAAAAATATTTTAACAATCAAAAAGGAGGATAGGCAAATGACAGTCAGCAGGGTTACGGAGGTTATTGGCCACTCCACCAAGAGCTGGGATGATGCCATCGCGACGGCTCTCGGCCGCGCGGCCAAAACCTTGAGGAACATCGAGACAATGGAAGTTAAGAGTCAGGAAGCCAAGGTCAAGGACGGAAAGATCACCGAATATCTGGTCAAGGTTAATATTTACTTTGTCCTGGAAAATTAAATTCGATCTCAATCGTTTTTTGGGGAGTTGGTTTCCGGAGGGGGGTGATTTCCACATTTATCATTGATTCGCCGACCCTGATGCTTTTTGGCGCGCTTTTCGCCCGCCTGAACACCCAGAAACTGGGCGGTAACGGGGATCTGCTGAAATCCCCCTGGTTTTTCCGGGGACTGATTCTTTCGGCCCTGTTCACGGCGACGGCGCTCTGGTCATATTTCCGGGCCCCGGACTGGATGTGGATGTATTTCCTGGAGGACAGCCAGACGTCCATTCCCGGTCTTATCTACATTGTGATCGTGCTTTATTTTTTCCCTTATTGTCTGGGCTACATCTGGGGGATCTGGGCGGAGCGGAAGGGCAAAAATCTCTCTTTTCTGGTGATCGGGATGGCGGTGGTTTTGAACCTTTATATCATCGGCGCCACTTTTTCCCGTTATCAGGTGGTGGGAACCCTCGAGGAGTTCCGCTCCGGAACGGCCGCGCGTCTGTCCGGACCCAATCCGGTAAGCCTGCCGATGAACCTGGGCGCGGCGGTAATGGTGCTCTTCGGGATCTATTGTATCGTTAAGTTTATAAAGGAAAGCCGAAAAACCTCTTGAATCCCGGTAGGCCGGGGACGGAAAAAATGGAATTCCAGGCGGGAAAATCTCGGGTGGTGATCAAGGAGGGGGATATTGTCCGGGAAGAGACGGAAGCCATTGTTAACGCCGCCAACGAGACTCTTTTGGGCGGGGGCGGGGTGGATGGGGCGATTCACCGGGTCGGGGGCCCCCAGATCCTCGAGGAATGTAAAAAAATCGGGGGTTGCAAAACCGGGAATGCCGTAATCACCTCCGGCGGAAGGCTCAGGGCTCGTTACGTTATTCACACCGTGGGCCCGGTCTTCCGGGGCGGCGGCCGCGGCGAGCCCGAGCTCCTGGCTTCCTGTTACCGCCGGAGCCTGGAGGTCGCTTCCACCCAGGGAATAAAATCCCTGGCTTTTCCCTCTATTAGCACCGGGGCCTATAATTATCCCATTGAGAAGGCTTCCCGGATTGCGATAAAAACCGTGGTTGATTGCCTGGGAAACCATCCGGAGATTCAGGAAGTGCGGTTCGTGCTTTTTTCCTCGAAGGATTTTGCGGTTTATCAAGACGCGGTCAAAGAGCTAAAATAAAAAGGTTTGTTTCAAGAACCGGTAAAAAAATAGGGAAACACCGGGAAAGGAGATCGAATTCATGGGAAAAGGAGCAAAGATAGCTTTAATCGTGGCGGTGGTTATCGCCGTGGGCGTGGGCGGGTTTTTCATCGGGCAGAAGACCAAGAAAGCGGGTAATCGGGCGGTTCCTCCCGGGGTAGCCCAAAGGATGGGATGGGATGCGCCTTCCCCCAATCCGAATCAGCCTCCCACACCTCCTCCACCTCCGGCCAAGGTGGAGGTTAACGTCGAAGGATTGCCGAGCCGGGGACCGGCCAATGCCCCGATCACCATCCTGGAGATTTCTGATTTTGAGTGTCCTTTCTGCTCCCGGGCTTGGGGGACCGTCGACCGGATCATGCAGGAGTATCCCGGGAAAATCCGGTTAACCTTCCGGAATTTTCCCCTGCAGTTCCACCAGAACGCCCGGCCGGCCGCCGAAGCGGCTATGTCCGCGGGGGACCAGGGCAAGTTCTGGGAAATGTATGACAAAATCTTCTCCACCAAAGCGATTGATCGGCAGAGCCTGATCAATCACGCCAAGGAACTCAAGCTGGACATGAAGAAATTCACCAAATGCCTGGATGAACAGTGCCATCGAGATCAGATCGACCGGGACCTCCAGGAAAGCGCGAAACTCGGGGTAAATGGAACCCCCTGCTTTTTCATCAACGGGAAACGGGTCGTGGGCGCCCAGCCCTACGAGGTTTTCAAGCAGGTAATCGACGAGGAACTGGCCCAGCCCAAGTAAAAGTTCCCGAACCTTGCGGTTTTTTTTCGAAAGCCCCGGGGAAACCCGGGGCTTTTTTGTGCAATTAAGCAGGAAAGGGCTTTTCGCGGTGGCTGAATTCAGCGGTTGGTGATCCGCTCGAGGTATTCCCCGGAACGGGTGTCGACCTTGATCTGGTCGCCTTCCTTGATGAAAAGGGGGACCTTGACCTCCAGCCCGGATTCGAGGGTGGCGGCCTTGGTGATGTTGGTGACGCTGTCGCCCTTGACCGCCGGCTCGGTGCCGATCACCTTCAACACGATCGAGGTGGGCAGGTCCAGGGCGATGGGGTTTTTCTCGAAGAAAAGGACGCGGTACTCGGAACTTTCCATCAGGTACTGCCGGGTTTCCTCCAGGGTTTCGGCCGTGATGTGGAGCTGCTCGAAGCTTTTCCCGTCCATGAAGTAATAATTGGTCCCATCGTTGTAGAGGTATTGGAGGGTTTTTTCCTCGAAGTCCGGCTCTTCGAAGGTTTCCCCGGCGCTCACGGTTTTCTCCAGGACGGCCCCGGTTTTGAGATTCTTCAGCTTCATCCAGACGTTGGCCCGGCGCTGGGCGGTGCGGGCGTGCTGGAAATCGATCACCGTATAGAGGCCTCCCTCCAGCTTAACTTTTTTTCCTTTGCGTAAATCGGAAGTCGTGAACATGCGTTCCTCCCTTTTCTGAATGAGCGGACAGGTTGTTTTTCTGGCCGAACTGGTTGGACCGGCCGGGTTTCCGGGAATTTTTTCTGGCCTGGATGGCCGGAAGATTCCGGAAGGGGATTTTGGCCGGCTGACGCAACGCTATTTTTCCATGGTCTTCTGGACGAAGGCCTGGATCTGGCGGGACTCCTGCGGGCTAAGATCGATGAAGCGGAACCCCAGCCCAAAGCGGAATTTGCCGATCGTCACGGGGAGTTTCTCCATGCGGAGGACGTGGCTGCGGATGGAAAAAACGTTCTCATGCCCGGGTAGCGAGAAGCGGAGGTTGACCGAGGTGCCGGTCGGGAATTCCTTGGCGGATTTAACATAGATACCGCCGATACTGATATTGTCGGATTGACCGTAGAATTTTTCCCCATCCTGGAATCCTTCCACTTCGATCTCGACCCAGATGCGGATATCAATCCGCTGGGGAATGCGCAGGAGCTGCGCCGCGGTGTCCAGGAGCATTTTCTGGGTGATCGGCTTGGTCAGGTAGGCATCGCAGCCGGCGCGCTTGCAGGCTTGGATGTCTTCCTCCTTGCCGCTGACACTGACGATAATCACCTTGATTTTTTTCAACTCTTCGTCGGAGCGGATGCGCTTGAGGACTTCCAGGCCGTCCATTTCCGGAAGGTAGAGATCCAGAACCAAGAGGTCGGGTTTTTCCTTGTGGGCGAGATCCAGGGCTTCCGGTCCGGCGGTGGTGGTAAAGATCTCGCAACCCTGCCGGCGGAAGAAGGTTTTCTCGAGTTCGAGAAAAAGCCGAACATCGTCAACTAATAGAACCTTGGTGGGTCGTTCGGTCACGATGTTCTCCTGGAGATAACGTGCACGGCGGTCCCCTTGGCCAGGAGCTCACCGTTTTCCTGGTGGATTTCCGCTTCTTCCACCCCTACGATTTTCCCCCGGTAAATTACCTGGCCGGTCGCGGAAAGGCGGCCGGGGTATACGGGCCGGAGGTATTTGATGTTGAGATCGACCGTTACCGCCATCTCGGTCGCATCCAGACGGCTGGCCAGGGCCAGGCCGCAGGCCGAGTCGATCAGGGAAGCCAGGCTTCCACCGTGAAGGGATCCGTAGATGTTGGTCAGGGATTCCCCGGCTTCCATGATAAATCTAGACCGTCCGTCTCCGCAGTTTTCGACCCGCATGCCCATATGCCGGTAGAAGGGCGAGGAATTCACCGCGGCCTGGACAAATTCCAGGTAACTGGGTTGGGGGTTGTCCAATTCATCCTCCCGAATTCATTATTTCCTGCATACCTGAACCGATTTTTTTTACTTTTTCGCCGTTAATGTCAAGGTTGAGCTCCAGCTCGGCCAGGAAGCGAAGGTAAGCCGGCTGTTTTTTAGTAGGGTAGCGGGGATAGGAAAAAAGAAAAGCTTCCACCATCGGCCCGGATTTTAGGGAACCCTGGACGGTGATTCCGTTCTGTTCGAATTCGAAGCGCATCTTCCCCGGGTAAGGGGATTTGGTGTTCGGCTCGGTTCTCCAATCGGATTCCTGGATGATATTCAGGTCGGGGCCGAAGTCAGTAAAATTGAGGAGCTTTTCCCGGCCGCGGGCGAGCAGGGCGCAGATGAGCTTGGAGCTAAACAGCTCGGGGGGCATGTACCCGGCGGGCATGATAAAGGTAAAGTCATCCAGCCAGAATTTGAGCCAGTACCAGCGCTCGAAGAGGCGGCCCAGGATGATATTCCCCCGGCCCTGCTCGTGATACCCCAACCCGGTCACGGGGACTTTCTTTCCCGCGATCGCCAGCGTTCCTTTTACCTCCCCGCGGGGTACGAATTCGATGTAATTGAAATAGGCGGAACCGGAGGGATCAAAAGGCTGGAACATAGCGGGGTTGGAAAACCCCATTTCGTCCAGGGGGGTCCAGGGTGGCAGGAGGGGTGAAAGCTCCAGCTCCATCCCGATTTTTCCTTCCGATAAATTGAGCTGGTAGCGATCGCCTACGCAACTAACCAGGTTCTTCCCGGCTTTTACCTTCAGACCCTTCCGGGATCCCTGGGATTCGGAAAGGGGATAGGCTTTCTTGGCGTCGTAGCGCTTTCCCTCGGGGGTGAGAACGGTCAGCCAGACCTCGGGGGTAAGCCCGGGGAGACTGACCCCCGGAACGGAACCGACCGAGCGGGGTAAAATGACCGCGGCCCCGGTGTATCCATTGGTGAAGATGAAATCGAAATAAAGCCACTGCCAGTAGTCGGGGTGCTCGTCGTAATGCCAGGCATTTTCTTCCCGGGAAATGGGGGTCCAATCGGAAAAATTCATGGCTTAATCTCCTTATAATTAAATCGTGGCTTGTTATTATACCACAAGGAAATTAAAATCTAACCCAAATTTTGGAAAGCCTCCGGGCTCGAAGTTAATCTGCAGTTTGAGGAGGGGTTGGCTGCATGTCGCTCAAAATGAAGACCGAAAAGATCAAAGGTTTCGTTCATGATTTTCAGACCGTAATGGGGAATGAAATCCGGGCCGGAAGAAAAAACCTCCGTCGGCATCTCCGTCATGTTTTTGAGGGGAGGGACCGGAAAATCTGGCGCCCGGAGAACTTCACCCGAAACCCGATTTTCACTCTCCACGGGTATCTGCAGGGAGAGGCGGCCTTGATGGACCTGGAGGATTTTCTGGATGAGAAGGGTTTCAACGTCGATAATACCCCCTATCCCTTTTACCGGGACCTCAGGTTCGTGGAGGATCGCCTGACGCAGAGGATAATCCGCGCCCACGAGATCACCGGACGCCGGGCGGATATCATCGGGCACAGTACCGGAGCCATGATCGCGGTGGCCCTCGCGCGCCGGGTCCCCGAGCATGTGGACAAGGTGATCAGCATGGCGATTCCGGAAAACGGTTCCGAGTTTGCCATCCCGGTCTGGTTCCTCCAGAGCGGGAGGCAGCTTCTGCCCTGGAATAATTACGTGAAAAAATTGGTGAAAGGCCTGTTTCCCGAGGAGGTAAATCTTTTCATCATCCACGGCAGCTGTGATCCCCTGATCACGCATAAATTTTCGCTTTATCCCCGGGGCGCGAAAAACATCCATCGCATCATGGTGAAGTCTTTGGGACATCTGGGATTGATTGAAGCCGAGATTTTCCCCCTGATTTATGACATCCTGAGCGGGCGGTTCAAGGGCGGGAACGAGGTGTTCGAGTACGATCCCTGGCCGGAAAGAGACGGTGGCCCGGTTACCCAGCGGGCGGGGTGGGAGGTGGCCGGAGGTGGATGAGGGGAGGGGCCGCAATTTAGCGCGGAGCGAAAAAATAAAGGCCCGGGTTGATCCCGGGCCTTTTCCTTCAGTGCAAAGAAAGGGCAAAAATCAGACCGGACGGAAGCAAACTATGTCGGCCAGGGTCCCGTTGGTCTCCTCCCGGAGGACCAGCTCCGCCGGCATCCCGACATAAACCTTCTTCCAGTCGTCGATTTCCAGGTTTCCCAACATCCAGGAATCGGAACCGTCAAATTTGACTTGGACCGACACCGAGATCTCTTCCACCGGGTTGCCCCGGACATCGGCCAGGCCGACGGTGTAACAGGCGATCTTGCCTTTCTTGCTGACCTCGACCACGTCCTGGATGTCGATCAGGCATTTGCGACAATATGAGGGCCCCGGGACATAAACGGTGCCGCATTTATGACACTTCCGGCCGAGAACCTTTTTCTCCTTGAACCCCTGGACCAAGAGTTCCAGGCCATCGGCCTCGATCCGCCACTTGAACAGGCTCATGTCCAGGGTGTCCTTGGTCTGCCGGGTTTCCTTTCTCTCTTTTTTATCCATTATCTGCCTCCTTGATTCGCGGGTTAATTGATCCCGGTTCAGAATCTGTCCGCCCTTTACCGTTTGACGGGTTCGTCCCCGACAATGGTGATGGTGACAAACTGGAACAATCCTCCCCAACCATGGGCCAGGGCGTTCTTGACCCGGCGCGGAACCTGGTGCCCGCCCTCGGCCATCCCCATCACCTGGAGGGAAGCCTCCGCGACCCGCACCATGGCGGAAGCCCCGATGGCGTTGGTGGAAACCACCCCGCCCGAGGGATTAACCGGCATTTCGCCGTCAATCGCCAGGCGGCCTTCATCGATGGCCTTGCAGCTATTGTCGACCAGGTGGAGCTTTTCGGGCCACATCAGTTCCTGGTGGGCGAACCCGTCGTAAACCTCGCACATCTGGATTTCCTTTTTCGGATTCTGGATCCCGGCCAGCTTGTAGGCCTTGGGGGCGGCGATTTTTTCGCAGATGGCCTGCTCCGCCGGGTCAGTAATCTGGCCGTCCACCAGGTTCCCGGTAGTGCCGTCCGACGAGGCGGTGGCCACGGCCTTGACCCAGGCCACCCGGTCGGTGTCGGCGAATTTCTTGACCTTCTCCTCCGCGACCAGGAGCATCACGCAGGCCCCGCAGGAGGCGGGGCAGGTGTGACCGTAGCGGAGGGGGTAGGAAACCATCGGGGTTTTCGCGATGTCCGCGGCCGTGCAGTTGGGGTGCTGGAGGTGGGCGTAGGGGTTCTTGGCGGCGTTAGCCCGGGCCTGGGCCGCCATTTTGTCGATGTGTTCCGGAGTTCCCTTGGCCTTGGCCAGGTAGGATAAAGCCTGGAAACTGGCGCCCCCGGTGGAGCCGCCTCCCCCGAGGAGTCCCATTCCGCCGCCCCGGCCCCCGCTCATGTCCGGGCCGAACTGAAACAGGGAAAAGGCCTCCGGGAGAACGATTCCCATAAGGCCGACCTGGGCGTCGCCCTCGTCATGTTTTTCCCAGCCGATGACCATGGCGACGTCAAACATCCCGGAGGCCACGCAATAATAACCCCCGTGGAAGACCGACATTCCGGTGGTTCCCCCGGTGGAGATCCGGAGGACCGGCTTGCCCGCCGCGCCGATATGGTCCGAGAACCAGAGGTGGGGATAATTGATCCCCTCGAAGGTGGGCATGTTTCCTTCCACCACGACCCCGATATCGCTGTGTTTCATCTTGGTTTTCTTCAGGGCGTTCGCCACCGCCGGCTGGATCATTTCCGGGATGTTGACGTCCGGGCGCTTGGCCACGAAGCGGTCATTGTAACCGACTGAAATGATTGCCACGTTTCTCATATTTAACACCTCCTCATCTTTAACTTGGGCCTAGTTACCGAGGACGAATACCACGTTATGCTGGGCCGCCATCCCAATCTGCCCGTGGGCCAGGGCGAGCTTGGGGGCCTTTTTCACCTGGTGTTCCCCGGCTTCTCCCCGCAGCTGGGAGCTGGCTTCCGCGATCCGGATCAATCCGCCCACGGTCAGGGGATTGGCCGCCTGCGGGCCGCCGGACGGGTTGACCGGAATTTTGCCTTCGATCTCCATCCAACCCTTGCTGGCCGCGGCGGGCCCGGAGTTCTTGGGAATCAGCCCCATGGCTTCAGCGAAAATGGGCTCCTGAGAGACATAAGTGGTGCTGAGTTCCGCCACCCCGATTTTCCGGGCGGGGTCGGTGATCCCGGCCATTTTGTAGGCCGCTTTGGCGGCCTTCTGCAGGGAATCCATCTTGACCAGGTCCCGCTCGCCCAGGTAATAGGTGTCCTGGCAGAAGCCCACCCCTTTGATCCAGACGGGGTTCTTGGTCAATTCCTTGGCTTTTTCCTCGGAAGCGAGGAGCATGACGCAGGCCCCGTCCGCCGGGGTGTAGGCGTGCAGCTCCCGCAGGGGCAGGGACAGCGCCCGGGAGGCGAGCACGTCTTTTTCCGTGGCGTTGGCTTTTTTCCGGAGGGCGAGGGAATTCCGGGCGCCGTTCCGGAGGTTCTTGACGGCGATGGACGCCAGCTGTTCCTCGGTGAGCTTGGACTTGGCCATGTAGGCCTGGGCCTGGAGAGCGGCCGCGGTGATCTCGTTGATCAGCCGGCCCGGCCGTTCATAGATAGGGTCGAGTTCATATTCCATAACGCGGGGGGAACGGAATTCCGATCCGCCCATCGCCCAGCTCACCACCAGGGCGGTATTGTAGTTGCCGGAAAGAATCCGCATCATCGCGTAAAGGACGGCATTGGCGCTGTCGGAATCCACCTTGCTGACGTCCTTCATGTAGGCGCCGATCCAGGGGATCATGTAACACTCGGAGATGGTCCGGCCATCCTGGAAATCGCTGCAGCTGATAATAAAGGTGTCAACGTCATCCCGGGTGATTTTCAGGTCCTGGAACAGGGACTTGACCAGTTCATAGGTCATCCGCTCCCGGGGATTTTCATTCTGCTCGGAGTATTTTGTCTGCTTATATCCGACAATTGCGACCTTTCTGTCCATGTTTTTTCTCCTTTTCTTACTTTACCGGTTCGAAGTGATCCAGGTCCTGAAGCGTTCCCTCGGTAGTATCCTTGAAGACCGCTTTGACCTTGAGGCCGGTTTTCACGTCCTTCGGGCTGATCCCTTCAATCCTGGCGGTCAGAAGGGAATCCGCGCCCTCGAGCTTTACCTGGCCGATGATAATGGGTTTTTCACGGTCTTTGATTTCTCCCTGCTCGATCTCCACGTGCGAGACGGTGAAATTTTTAAGCGTCCCGACCGGCTTGAGCGTAACCCATTTTTTGGTCTTGGTATTGCATTTCCCGCACATGCTGCGGGGCGGGACAAGCACCCGCTCACACTCCGGACACATGACCCCGAGGATCTTCTTGCTCTTGAGACCGTCAAGGTATCTGTCCAGGGATTCCCCCACCCGGTAGTTGTACATAAAGGTCAGGCCAACACGGCTGTCAACGATTTTGTGTTCCGCCATCTCCTGATTCCTCCTTTCTCAGTCTTTTCCCGGCTGGGTTTCCGGGGATAAAACGGTTTATTTCGGATTGTTTCGCATACAAAATATCTCAGGGTTTTTTTGATGTCAAGGGAAGGCGATAAAAAGCAAATAGGGGATAGCCAATAACGCATGGCAAGGTATTACCAACATGTTTCCTGTTATGGAAATCAAATAAATATAAGGATAATCAGGCCCCGGATTTTGTCATGAGAACAACGTAATTCAGGTGGGTTTATGCTGATATATATTATCGGAAAAACAAGTTAAACATGAACTTAATATAATAATAATTATCTATTTGAATTTAATAAGTATTTTCTAATTATATCACTCGCGGATATTGCTGAAGAAAAGGCAATATCCCCGCCACTGCCATGACCCCGGATGGTATCACCCGCCAGGAATAGATTGGGTATAAGCGGGATGGCAGGTCCGGGGCGCCGGGAAAAATCCTGGCCCGGTTTCATGGATAAGCCATCCATGACCGGGTGGACAAGTTTTCTTTCCCATTCCACCCGGTTGAAAAACCCCGGGAATATTTTTTCAATCACCACCCGGAGGATTTCTTCCGCTTCCTTTATTTTTTCTTTGGTTACCGGAAAAGAAATCGGGCGAAGCCAGGTGGCTAACTGCTTTCCCGGAGGGGCCCGGAGCGGGTCGATATTGGATGGGAAACGGCCGATCACCACCGGGTCCAGGTTGAAAATTCCCCCTTTAATGTCGGTAATGGGGGCCGGGAGCCCGAAATCCAGGCTCAGGCCGGAGGTAGGGGTGAGTTTATTCGCGAACTCGATGAGGGGCGGGGGGAGAAGATTTTCGGGAACCAGTCCGGTTAATCCGTTTATCGGAGCGGAGAAGAGAAAAACCCGGGCCGGGTAATTGGCCTGGTCCGTCCGGGCCGCCATTACCCTTCCGGATGCAAACTCAAGACCGGTCACTCGGGTATTGAGATTGATTATCCCCGAAGAGGATATTTTTTTCTCCAGGGTATTGATTATCTGCCCGGCTCCTCCTACCGGGTCTCCCACCTTTCTCCGGGAAAAGACGGCCCGGCGGAAGATGTCGATTACCTCTCCCGCGGAAGCTTCCTCCGGGTTTTCCGCCATCACCGTTAAACCAAGCAGGGTGGAGATTTTTTCAAGACCGGGAGTCATCCCGGGGAGGCGGAGAAATGCGGAGAGTTTTTCCGGATACCAGCGATCCAAGTCGGCCAGCATCATTTTCAGGATGATTTTGATAAATTGCAGTTTTTCCAAGGGGTTGAGAAGGGGGGTGGAGAGAAGACCGGCCATGGTATCGGGAAGCTCGAGGAGGCGGTTCGAGTCGAATATATAGGAAGTAAAATGGCGGGGGTTGGCAAACCTGATGGGGTCGCCCAGTTCGCGGAAAACCCGGGCCAGGGGCCCGTTTTCCCCGAGGCGATGGGAATGAATCCCGTAGTCCAGCAGGTATCCGTCCCTTTCCTCGACCCGGGCTCTTCCTCCCAGGGATTTGTCTTGCTCCAGGAGCTGGACCTGGAAGCCCTGATGTGCGAGGAGGGCCCCGGCCGAAAGCCCGGCGTAACCGCCTCCGATGATGACTACGTCCGGCATCATGACTCAGCTAGTGTAGTTTTTCAATAATGGCTTTACAGTGATCAAGATCCTTGGTTTTGATTATGTAGGGGCGGCTTTCTATTTATCCTGAGCGAAGTCGAAGGACAGCCGCCTATTATATCCCTCCCCCTTGACGGGGCACGCCAAGGGAGGGGAAGGTTTAGGCGACAAGCCAGCCCCTCGATGTTACTCGGGATAAATGGAATGGTTTATCCTGAAGGGACTCATCCTGAAAGACTCCCCTACGAAAGAGATGTTTATTGTAAAGGCTTTTCTGAAACATAATGCTAGTATGCCTTTTGTCTGATCGTTTTTAAAGCCGGACTGCGGGCAAAAACCATTTGCTTTATCCCGGGGAGAAATTTAAGATTAGGGAGATTCTACGTCTCGAGTTTCAAACCAATTTGAGAGGTCAGACCGATGGGAAACCAGAACAAACCCAATACCGCATTCAAGTTTCTCAGTCCTTTTCGCCTCCGGGTATTCATGGCCCTGGCCGGGCGGATCATTCCGGAGGACCGGGAGGGGGGTAAGGTTTATCCCGGGGCGGACAATCTCGAATCGATGGCGATAATTGACCGGGCCTTGTCCACCAAGCCGAAGGACATGGTTTTGCTCCTGAAGCTTTTTCTCATGTTTTTCGAACTCTCCGGCCTGCTCTTTGCGCTTCGCCCCTTTTCCTGGATGAGCGCGGAACAGAAGGATAAACATATCCGGCGATTTGAGCTGGCTCCCCTCGCCAAGGTCCGGCAGGGTTTCTGGGGTTTGAAGACCCTGGTTTTTCTTTCTTATTACAGCCGCGACGAGATCTGGCCCGATATCGGTTATCCCGGTCCGAGGATGAAGAGACCTCATCCCGACCCGAGCCTCCGGGCTTTACAGACCGCTCCTTTTCGGCCCCTCCCCACTCCCCTCGGGGGAGAGGATTGAGGCCGGCCCTTCAAAGCTCCTGTCCTCCGACCTGTCCGACGAAGCCTTGGCGCAGTCGGAAGCTTTAGTGAAGGATGGATTAACGAAGTAGGGTGAGGGGGAAAATTTAAATTTGAGCAGCTGCGGACATTGTCAAAAACTGAATTCGGGTGGGGGAACAAATGGAAACGCGGAAAGATAAATTAAAAATAGACGGTGATGTTCTAATCATCGGTTCGGGGGCGGGAGGAGGAACCGCGGCCCGGGTGCTCGCTCCGCTCGTCCAGAAGGGGAAGCGGATCGTGGTGGCCGATGTCGGGCCGTTCTATACCCACGAACATTTTACCCAGCGAGAGCTCGAAGGGGTGGACCTGCTCTGGGACGAGGGCGGGGTTTTCACCCGGGACGGGGCGATTAATATCATCATGGGCCGGATGGTGGGCGGGAGTACCGGCATCTACACCGGGGTCACCTTTACCGTGCCTCCGGAGGTGATCCAGGAATGGGCCATTCCCGGCCTGACTTACGGCGAGCTGGAAAAGCGGTTCGCCCGGATCAAGGAAGCCATCAATGCCCACGTTCTCCCCGATAATTTTGTCAATACCAACAACCGTCTTTTCAAGAACGGCGTCGAGAAACTGGGCTGGCCCTGCGGTTCCATTGTCATTAACGTGAAGAATTGCCAGCAGCAAGGGTTTTGCAACCTGGGCTGCACGGTCGGGGCCAAGCAGGGAACGCTCGAGGTCGAGATCCCGCAGGCCATTAAAGCGGGGGTGGAAATAATTCCCAACTGTCAGATAGAGGCGGTGGGAGGGAATAAGGCCTGGGGGAATCTAAACCCGGCCCCTCCGGACAGCATTCCCGCGAAGCATGCTCCCGGGCCGGTGGAGTTTTCCGCGAAGGTAATTATCCTGGCCGGCAATACCTTCGGCACCTCCGGGATTCTCTTGCGGAGCCAGCTTCCCGGGATGAGCCCGGCGCTCGGCGGTTACGTGACGATTCATCCCTCGCACACGGTTTTCGGGATCCATCCCGAGGTGGTGGAGGGTTTCCGGGGTTTCCCGAAAACCTATTACTGCACCAAATTTACCGAGTCCCATCATTATTACCTGGAAACCTGTTTTTATTATCCCTTCGTGGCGGCCAAGTACATTGAGGGGTGGGGGGTCGAGCATAAGAAGATCATGCGGGATTACCGGAAGTTCATGGCTATCCTGATCCTGAACCACGACCGGGCCATCTCCACCAACCGGATCGTCCTCCAGAAAGGCGTCCCGGTGCTGGATTACCGGATCCAGAAAGAGAGTATCGAAAGCCTGTGCCATGCCCAGCGGAGCGCGGCCCGGGTTTTCTTCGCCGCCGGCTGCGACCGGGCCCTGCTCCCCGCCTCGGCGAAGGTGGTGCTCAACCGCAAGGACGAGCCCCGGCTCGAGGAGTTGATCGGCCCCCGGCATTTCATTCTGAACAAGATCTCGATCGCCTCGGCCCACCCCCAGGGTGGATGCCGCATGGGAAAGGACCCGGCCACTTCGGTGACCAACGAGTGGGGCCAGGTCCACGGTTATCCCTGGCTGTACGTCTGCGACTCCAGCCTGCTTCCCTCGAGCACGCACGTGAATCCCTACCTCACGATCATGGCGCTGGCCGAACGCAACTCCGAGCATATCCTCGAGACCTGGAAATAACGGGGATTCGACGGCCGGTGGTTAGGTTGCTGGGTGGCTAGGTAGCTCGGAAATAAATTGCAGAATGCCCTTCGGCTTCGCTCAGGACAAACGGATTTCTGATTGCGGAATGAAAATAATAAAATGTTGGGTGAGCCATACCGTTGAGATTCAAGGTCAAAGCTCGAAGCTCAAATTAAATTCCAACCTCAATTATCAAAACAATATAAACAATCATTAATTTTCATAGCAGGTTTTATCTTTTTTTCTCAGCTCCGCTATTCATTTGTTGTCTGTCATCCGCCATAAACCATCTGCGATAAGCCATCTGCCATCAACCGTTGCTATGGGCTGGGCGTAACGGTTTGGGTGGCGGCGGGGGGGGAAGTGACTTGGTTTACCGGGACGGGAGCCGGGGCCGGCTTTTATCCCGGAGCAACCGGTTTATTCATCTCCAGTCGCTTTTTTATCTCCTCATCGTAGAGGGATTGAGATTGGTCGAAATTTTTCAGGTTGAACTCGCTCAGAATATTTTCGGCTTCCCCCGGGTTGACGGTTTCGGGTTTACCCGGGATTTGGCCGGTTTGCATGATAATTTTTTTCCCCCTGGCCAACGGCAGGTTTTTCTCCGGCTCCTGCTTGCCGCTGGCCGAGATCTCGCCTTTTAAACTGATAATAGTGCTGATCCCATTGAGAAAATTCAGAAAACAGATCGCCTCCTTGGTCGAGATATTGGCATTCACCGTTTCGGTTTGGAATTCCTGATGGTCCAGTGATTTTCCCGCGTCAGTCAGAAGTTTTCCCCGGAAAAGTTTCACCCGGCTACCGTTGATGACCTTGAGGTAGGCATGGGGCGAGAGAGCCAGAATCGTCCCGCTCGGAAAAAGAATTTTCACCTTTCCGTTTCCGGTTTTGATTTCGTCGTTGGCGTAAAAATCGGTATTATTTTTCAGTTTCATCCATCTCGGGTTAAGGTCTTTATCCTGTTCGGTAATAGCGATTGTTACCGGCGGTTCCTCCTTCCGGCTCCGGTCTTCAGCTTTCTTGCGTTCAGCCGAGGGTCCGCGGCCCTGGGTTTCCAGCCGCGAAGCTTCTATTCCTTTCGTGACCAGGTAATCCTTGACCTGAACGGCCCTTTCCCGGGCCAGGCCCAAGCCGGTTTCGGTTTTTGAGGTCTTTTCCGCCTGAACCGTGATCAGCACGATGAGATCGGGGTTGGCGAGCAACACCTCGTAGAGTTTATCCAGGACCGGGAATGATTCCGGAATAATGTCTTTGGCTTGAGATTGAAATTCAATGCCGGCCTGCAGGGAAATTACTTGGGCGTCTCTTTCCAGGATCACCAGATCGTTTTCCCGGGCCGGGGTTTCTCCGGAGAGAACCGGCCAATAATAAGCCTCACCCTCCAGGACGGCCACCCCGGCGACCGGTTTATCCTCCGCGGCCAGGAGACTGGAGCGGTTAAGCAGGAAAAAGGTGAGAGCCGCGAGCAGAATAGCCAGCCCGGGGAGCAAATTCTTTCGTTTCTCGGCGGTCATATGGCAGAAGGTTGAATTCTTTCCGGTGGAAATGGAATGGCCTACTTTTTCAACAAGAACTCGTGGGAAACCAGGAGTTTTCCGTTGCTAAATAACCGTTGAATGCATTTTTCCTCGGCCGGGTTTTCGCCCGGATTTTCGGGAGGAGAAAAGGAATATATGTATTGCGTGGATCTCGAGAATATCTGGAAGTAGGTTTCCTGGTCCTTGCTGATATTGGCCTTTCCCTGGTCGGGTTTGCTGGAGGGGAATTCAAATTCATATTCGATAGTCACGGCATCGCCAAAATCGATATCCGGAACCACGAAGCCAAAGCCGAAGAATTCGCCGATCCGCAGGTTTATGGCTGAGGTTTCGGCCAGGTCGGCGCCGGGCAGCTCGTAAGATTCGCTGGAGATCTTTATTTCTTCTTCCGGTTTCAGGATAATTCGACCGGCCTTGACGTTGGTGAAGGTTACTTTTTTCCCCCTCTCGGTCAGGGCGATGAAAGAATCTCCGCCGCGCTCTCCCCCGGTTTCCCGGGATGGGGAGGAAGCAATCCCGGCATTGACCAGGGTTAAGAGCAGATCGGATCTCTGGAAGTTTACCCCCTGCTTTTCCCGGGCCAACCGGATCCAGTTTTTCGCGTTGGCGAAATCCCCCAGCATGAAGAAAGAGTAAGCCAGAAGATAAGGCGCGGCATCAAAAGCCTGGTTGGCGGAGAAGGCTTTTTTCAGATAGGCCAGGGATTCCGTGTAATCGCCTTTTTGCTGGTAGCATTTACCCTGTTCGAGCAGGGCAAAATAATAAACTTTTTGATCCGGGATCTCCCCCAGGTAGGGCTTGGCCTGGGAGCATTCCAGGCGGGACGCGTGATAGAAAAATTGGGCGCTGTTCTCCTGCGCCGAAACCGGGCCGATAAGCGAGGCAGGGAAGGAAAGGCAAAAAAACAGAGCGATTTTAGCCGCGCAGGGGAAGGGGGTATTTTTCCTCATGAAAACAAGAAAGTTAATTGAAAAAAGCCTATCTTAGTATTTGTGGTTTTATCCACTTTTGTCAATTTGGTAATATCATAATTCCAGTATGCTTCCTTTATTCATACATTACCCGCGGTTGAAAGAAAAACTGGCTTATATGCCGCTGGGGGATTTTCCCACCCCGGTGGAGAAACTGGAGCGGCTGGGAAAAAAAATCGGGGCCGGCGCGCTTTTCAGCAAGCGTGATGACCTGAGCGGAAAATTTTACGGGGGGAACAAGGTCCGAAAGCTCGAATTCCTCTTGGGCCAGGTCCGGAGGAAAAATGCCGGGGAGGTATTAACCTTTGGCTTTGCCGGCTCCAATCACGCCCTGGCGATGGCAATTTACGCGAAAGACGTCGGACTTCGGAGCATTTCCATGCTTCTGCGCCAGCCGAATGCCGGGTATGTTCGCCGGAACCTGCTGATGGGCTATTACGCCGGTGCCGAACTCCGCCACTACCCGGACATGTTTTCGATCCTCTGGGGATCAATTTTTGAGCTGGTTCGGCACCGGTTCCGGTCCGGCCGGTTTCCCGCGGTCATTCCCCCGGGCGGTTCCTCACCCCGGGGGGTGATCGGTTTTATCAACGCCGCGTTCGAACTGAGGGAGCAGGTGGAAACCGGGCAGATTCCGGAACCGGATCGGGTCTACGTGGCCCTGGGAACGATGGGCACCGCGGCGGGTCTCGCGCTCGGATTAAAAGCGGCGGGTTTGAAAACCCAGGTTGTCCCGGTCAGGGTGGTGGACCGGAAATACGCCGACGCGAAGAGCCTGGCCAGGCTCTTTAACAAGGTTAACATGTATGTGTCGGGCCAGGACCATTCCTTTCCCCGGATAAAATATTCGGAAGCGGATACCGGGATCCGCCATGATTATTTTGGCGAGGGGTATGCCCTTTTTACCCGGGCGGGCCGGGAAGCGGTGGCCCTGATGGAGGAATGCGAGGGGATCAAACTGGAGGGGACTTACACGGGGAAAGCCCTGGCCTGCCTGATCGATGATGTGAGAAAAAATCAACATCGCGGCCAGGTGATTTTATTCTGGAATACTTACAATTCGCGGGATTTATCCCGGGTGACCGCCGGGGTTGACTACCGGTGCCTGCCGCGGGGCTTTCACCGTTATTTTGAGGAAGAGATTCAGCCTCTGGATCCCGACCATATAAAAACAACTGAAAGAATCAGTAGGCCAGGATGAGCGAAATGGCGAATCAAGCGGTGGCGCGATTCCAGGAGGGTTTTAGCTGTTCGCAGGCGGTATTTTCCGTATTTGCGGAGAAATTCGGCCTCGATCGGGAAATCGCTCTCAAAGTGGCTGGGGCCTTCGGGGGAGGGATGGCGCGGATGGGAGAAACCTGCGGAGCGGTGACGGGAGCGCTGATGGTCATCGGCCTCAAACACGGGAAATTCCGGGTGGAAGACGAGGAAGCCAGGGAAAGGACCTATAAACTGGTCGGGGAGTTTGTGAAGAGATTCAAGGCGGCGAATGGCTCGACGGTCTGCAAAGAATTGCTGGGTTTCAATCTCAGTGTGCCGGAGGAAGCCCGGGCGGCTAAGGAAAAGGGCTTGTTTAAAACTATCTGTCCCCGCCTGGTCAGGGACGCGGCCGAGATCCTCGAAGAGATAGATATTGTGAAGTGAGTAATTTTTCGGGATGAACGCCGGCGGTCAACTCTCAACGTGATGAAATACGGATGCTACCCGGGAGATGTCATCCGGCAGTCCCAGAACGATAACCAGGTCGTGAGCCTGGATTACTGTGCCGGACTCCGGGTTCGCCTGCAGGCTTGAATCGCGGCGAATAGCCAGGACCGTAACCCCATATTTTTCCCTGAAACCCGTCTCGGCCAGGGATTTGCCGATCACGGAGGACTGGTTGCTGACCCGGATGGCGCTGATCTCGAGATTATCGAGATGAAAACCGAGATTAACGATCTCGGTGGTTTTGACCGCAAGGCTCCGGAACATTTCGTAGCCATCGGACCTGACCTCGGTGATAAATTTTTCGATTTCGTTCCGGGGAATCAAGTATTTGCTTAAAACCCGGGAAAATATCTCCACCGAGGTTTCGAATTCCTCGGGGATAACCTCGTTGGCCCCCAATTCAAACAGTGGTTTCATCTCCCGGACAAAACGGGTGCGGACAATTATATAGAGCCGGGGATTGAGTTTATGGGCGAGGGAAGTGATCCTCCGGGTGGCGATGGGATCGGAAATGGCCACCACCATTACCTTGGCGGTTTTGACCCCGGCATGTTCCAGGACCGCTTCATGAGCCGCGTCACCGAAAAAAATCGGTTCTCCCTCGGCCTGTTTGTTCCGCACGGTTTCAGGATTCATTTCGATGATGATATAGGGAACCCCCGCCATTTTCGCGGCGCGGGATACGTTCCGGCCGTTAACGCCGAAACCCGCGATGATTAGGTGGGCGCCCAGAGCGGGTAGACGGGGGGGAAGAAGTTCCGCTTGTGAAAATTTCCAGCCCAATTTAATCCGGGACGGGAAAGGAAGTCGGAGAGCCAGGTTGGAACCCGTCGGAGCGAATTTGAGAATGAACGGGGTGGCGGCCATGGAAAGCACGCTGACGGAAAGAAAGAGCTGGTAGGTATTGCCCGGCAGAAGACCGGAATCCACGCCGATTTTGGACAGCACGAAGGAAAATTCCCCCACCTGGGAGAGGGCCAGTCCGACCAGGACCGCGGTCCGGAGGGGAAAACCCAGAAAAATGACGGCCAGGCCGGCTTGGATGCTTTTCAGGGAAATAACCCCGATGGTGCCCAGGATAATTAAAATCGGGTTTTGGAGAAGAAACCCCAGATTGAGCAGCATGCCGATGGAAATGAAGAAGATGCTGGTGAAAACATCGCGGAAGGGAATGATATTACTGAGGGCCTCATGGTTAAATTCCGATTCCGATATGATCAGGCCGGCCAGAAACGCGCCCAGGGCCAGGGAAAGGCCGACCTTCGCGGTCAGCCAGGCGACCGTGAAACAGAGAGTAATAACGCTGAGAAGAAATAGCTCCCGGCTCCGGGTTCGGGCGATCTGGAAGAAAAGCCAGGGAACCACCCACTCCGCCGCCACGATCACCAATCCCACCAGGCCGATGCCCTGGGCCAGGAGAAGGAAGAAGGATTGATTGAACTGCAGGGTGGCCCCGCCCAGAAGCGGGGTAACCAGGATCAAAGGGACCACCATGATATCCTGGAAAATCAGGATGGAAAGCGTGGTCCGGCCGTGGGGGGTATCTACTTCCGATCTTTCCTGCAGGAATTTCAAAACGATGGCGGTGCTGCTCAGGGAGATGAGAAAGCCGATGAAAACCGATTCGCCCCGGGGCTGGCCGGCCAGACGGGAGATTCCGAAAACCACCAGGATGGTAAACAACATCTGCAGCGTGCCGCCCATCAGGATGGTATGACGGATCTTCAGGAGGCTGCGGAGGGAGAACTCGAGGCCGATCGTGAACAGGAGCAGGACCACCCCAATCTCCGCCAGGAGTTCCACCTGTTGAATGGAGTGAATCAGGTGCAAACCGTGCGGCCCCACCAGAACCCCGGTGACCAGCAGGCCCACGATCGCCGGGATTCGGAACCGGTTGCTCAAGTAGAGAACCGCGATCGCCAGGATCAGGGTGATGACAATATTGGTTAGTAATGGGATCGGCATTTTTGGATAGATATATTAAACATAAAAATATTAGATGAAATTCAGGGAGAGGAGAAGGTTTAGATGATAATGAACAGGATTATCCCGAGCAGGATTACCAATCCGGCGATGACGGTTTCCCGGACATAGAGCAAGCCCCGGGGGCGGGGGTGGTCGCGTTTGAAAGCCGCCTGCAGTAAGCGGTAGCCGATGCTGAGAGCCCCTTCCTTCTGGATGAATTTTCCCAGCGTGTCGAGCATGAGGTTGGGATAAAAGATGAATTCGTCCTGCTTGAATTTGCGGGTGAGGCGGGTTAGCCGCAAAAGCAGCCGGGGGGATTTCCACAGCGAGCTGAATTCTTTCCCGGCCAGGGCACGATTGAGTTCGCGGAGCAGCGAGAGGTCGATGGCGATGGCGTAGTTCATCCAGCCGGCCTGATCCCAGAGCGCAAACTTGGTTTCCTTCAACCATTCGATCCGCCCGGGGTCCCGGGGCGGGGGGATTTCTTTTCCGGAGAGAAATTTAATCCTCCGGACTCCGCTCCGGAAGAGTTCGAGGACCAGGACGCCTTTAACTTTTTTTTGGTCGAGCAGGATGATGGCGTGCTGGCTGTGACCCCCGACCCCGAGGGAAATCCCCTCCAGGACCATCCCCGGGAGAAACTCATCGTCCAGCTTGGAAATATCGTAGGGAAGGCGGAAGAGCCGGATTAAGCTCCGCAGGTAACTTTTCAAGGGGAGGGGGGCCGGATCCATGCTCCATTTCTGGTCATAGCCCTGGATGAGCTGAATCAATTTTCTTAAGGGGGAGAGGAGCTCCTCTTTCTGCCAGGGGAGGTGATGATTGACCAGGATTCCAAACAGGTCTTTGACCGGCTCGAATTCAAAACAGATGGCTGTTCGGGAGCCGCTGGCTTTTCTCAAGCGGCGGGTGGCTTCCGGAAGAGAAAGGGGGGCTCCGGCCTGAGGATCCAGGGAGATCGCGACCTGAGAGGGGTTTTCCGGGTCGAGATGGAAGGCCAGGGTAAACTCGGGATCGGTCAAACCCAGGCAGTATGATCCCACCGGGGAAGGCGGGATGACGGTTTTGAGCGTTTGAGGATCGAAATCAATAATCTGCGTGAGAAATTCCTCGACCCGGGCGAAAAGCGGGGGGGAGGGAAAGAATTCCAGAAGCTTTAACTCCGCCGCTTTCTTGAAAACGGAGAGAAGGTCGATCTGGTAGTGGGTGAGGGACCGGGAAGCGGTGAAATCCTGGTCGGCTTTCTCCAGGAGGGCGAAGAATTCGGGATTGATCACCACCACCCATCCGAGTTTCAGATCCGATTTGATTTGAACGGATATCTGGTCTTCGATCCGGGAAAGCTCCTTTTCCTGGGCCAGCGAAAGCAATTCTGTGAGCTTGCCCGGGGGCAGTTCCAGGCGATCGATGGAAATCAGAAGCCCGTCCCGGTGATGGAAAAGAAAGGCCGGAGGAATTAAATCCTGGCCGTTCCGCAAGAGGACGAGATGATCGAGATCCGGGCCTAAAAATCCCGGCAGGGTCTTTTTCAGGAGAAGAATGGTGGCCCGGGCCGGGGCGGTCAGCCCGGTAAAGGGCAGGGTTATTTCCTGGTCTTCCGGACCCGGGGTTTGCTTTTGCTCCAGCTTTCGGGAAATTGAGGCGATCCCCTCCCAGGGCTGGAGCCAGTATTTTTCCAATGAATCGATTGCTTGCATCGAAAATGACTAATTTCTAATGACTAATTCCTAATCAATGCCCAAAAACAAAAAATTCAATTTCTATTAATGAATATTTAATAAATGCCTAATTAGTTTTATTCTGCTTTAAACTGACGAATTTAATTTGTAAATAAGTTTTTCGTATTTTTTGCATTGGTCATTGGATGTTTGAAGTTTGATTAGTCATTAGAAATTAGTCATTAGTCATTGGTTGCTATTTGCCTTTCCCTGACATTTTGCAGCTTTCATTTTTATAGATGTATTCAGGTTGATGGGAAGCCTCGATTTCCTTCGCGTATTTTTTCCTGAATTCGGGGTCAAACTGCCAGCGGCGCGGGTTCTTTTCCAGCGGGACACCCTCGGCGAAGGTATATTTCTGGGTTTCGGCGAATTCCACCATGCTGGTCAGGGAAAGGATCGGGCCGTATCCCCGGATGAGCTTGGCGAAATCCCGGATCCAGGAGAGGGAGAGCGGTACGCAGCCGGGGACATCGATGTAGGCGGGCCGGCGCCGCCACCAGGGTCCGATGTAAGCGGGTTTCCGGCGGTATTCGTAATTCCAGG
>Ga0315289_10003161_pt1 | contig 25040 bp, 20 predicted proteins | sample YL17G11_40_MG_FD_203452 | JGI IMG/M metagenome (GOLD analysis project Ga0315289, IMG submission 203452) | Sediment microbial communities from Yellowstone Lake, YNP, Wyoming, USA - YL17G11_40 | ecosystem: Environmental > Aquatic > Freshwater > Lake > Sediment | place: USA: Wyoming | collected...
CTTTAGAAATTAGAAATTAAAAAGCCAAAGATTGAATATTATCAGCATCAACCAATGAAACGTCCCCTGGAAGACCTCAGAATCCTGGAACTGACCCAGGTGATCGCCGGTCCTTTTACCGGGATGATTCTCGGCGACCTGGGGGCGGAGATGATCAAGGTGGAATCCCCCGACGGCGGGGACTCGGCCCGCGCGACCCCGCCTTACTTCGTCCACGGGGACAGCGTTTATTTCCAGAGCTTCAACCGGAACAAGAAATCCATCACCCTCGACCTCAAGAAGGAAAAGGGCAAGAAAATATTCCTGGAGCTGGTCCGGAAATCCGACGCGGTCATCGACAACCTCCGGGCGGGAGCCCTGGAGAAGCTCAAGCTGGATTATGAAAACCTGAAGAAGATTAACCCCCGGATCATCTGCTGCTCGATCACCGGTTACGGGGTGAAGAGCCCCTTCCGCGATCTCCCCGCCTTCGATCTCATGCTCCAGGCCCGGGGCGGGGGGATGAGCCTGACCGGCGAACCGGGCGGGCTCCCCCTCCGGATGGGGATCTCGATCGTGGACCACGCCGCGGCGATGCTGGCCGCCACCGCGGTGCTGGCGGCGGTTCACCACCGGGAAAAAACCGGGCAGGGGCAGATGATTGACGTTCCGCTCCTGAACGCGATGGTTTCGCTTTTAACCTACAACGCCGGCTACTACCTTCATTCCGGGAAGGTGCCCGGGCCGGCGGGCTCGAGCCACGCATCCTTCGTGCCCTACGCCGCCTTCCGGACCAAGACCCGCTGGATCGTGGTGGACGCCCACCTGCCCAAGTTCTGGGAGTCGCTCTGCCGGGTGATCGACCGGGAGGGGCTCGCCTGCGACCCGCGCTTCCTCGATAACGAGGCCCGGCTCAAGAACCGGGGGGAGATCATGCGGACCCTGGAGGAGATTTTCCTCGCCCGCCCCGCCGAGGAATGGCTTCCCGAGCTCGAGAAAAACGGGGTTCCCTGCGCCCCGATCAATTCCCTGGACCAGGTGTTTTCCGACCCGGCGGTGCTGGACCAGAAAATGCTGGTCGAAACCGATCATCCCCGGGGGGGCAAGCTCCGCCTGGCGGGGAACCCGATCAAGATGTCCGAAACCCCCGGGGAAACCTTCGATCCGCCGCCGATGCTGGGCCAGCACACCGGGGAAATCCTGAAAAACATCCTGGGTTTTTCTAGCGAGCAGATCGAATCCCTGCGGGCCGAAAAGATCATCTGAAGACGCCCGCCCGGGACCAATTCCGATTATTGTTTCCTAGCCCCGAAGGGGTCAGGAAACAGGAAGGTAGGATGCGGAAACGAAAGCTGAAAATATATTCCCTCCTGGTTTGGTTTTGCGCTTCCTTCTTTCTCGCCTCCAGCTGTCAGAAAAATGATGAACCGGATCTCCCGGAGATTAAAGCCGGGGGGACGCTCCGGGTTTTAACCCGGAACAACTACAACTGTTTCTTTCTTTACCGGGGAGAGGAGCGGGGCTTCGAATACGAGCTGGCCCGGAAGTTCGCGGAAGAGCTGGGGGTGAAGATCGAGGTGGTGATCCCCCCCCGGGGTGAAGACTTAATCCCCTGGCTCCTGGCCGGGAAGGGCGACCTGGTGGCCGCCTCGGTTCCACTTGAGGAACGGCCCGCCAGCCGGGTGATCTCGACCCGTCCTTACGATTTCACCCGGGTGGCGGTGGTCGTCCGTAAGGACAACGAGAACTTGAAATCCGTCCTCGACCTGCCGGGACGCCGGGTCTGGGTCCGGAAGGGCACCAACCTGCAGAAACATTTGCAGGCCCTGAACCGGAGACTCAAGGGCAAGATCAAGATCGTTCCGCTCCGGGGCGAATTCGATACTGAGGACATCCTCGGACTGCTTTCCGAGGGCAAGATCGACTCCACGGTGGCTTACAGCCACATGGCCGAGCTCGAGATCAAGTACCACCCCAATCTGAAGATCGCCTTCGAGATCTCCGGGGACCTTCCCCTATCCTGGCTGGTCCGGAAGAGCTCCCCCCTCTTGCTCGCGGCCATCGACCGTTTTTGGGAGGAAACCTACCGCTCGATGTTTTATAACATGCTCATGCGGAGGTACTACGTTTATTCACCCACCCGCTACCGCCAGGCCCACCGGCAGGTCAAGGAGAAGGGGCAGATCAGTCCCTACGACCGCCTGATCCGGAAATACGCGGAGGCCAACGGGCTGGAATGGACCCTGCTTGCGGCCCTGATTTACGAGGAATCCAACTTCGACCCGGAGGCCGAGAGCTTCACCGGGGCGCTCGGGCTCACCCAGCTGACCCCGACCACGGCCTATGCCCTCGGGATTTCAAACCCGGTGGAGCCGGAAGCGGGGATCCGCGGGGGCGCGAAATATCTCCACCAGCTCCGGGACGTCTTCGCGAACATCCCCGAAGCGGAGCGGATGAACTTCGCCCTGGCGGCTTATCTGGTCGGGACCGAGCATGTCCGCGCCGCCCAGGACCTGGCCTGGCAGAAAAATCTCAACCCGAAGGGATGGATCGGGGGCATTCGGGAGACCCTGCCCCTCCTGGCGGAGAGGGAGTATTACCAGAAGACGAAGAGCGGCTATTGCCGGTGCGGGGCGGTGGTCGAATACGTCAAAAGCGTGCTCGACCGCGCCGAGATCTACCGGACCCTGGTCGAAATCGAAGAACCGGAATTTCCCGAGATGCCGGAAGCGAAGGGAATCGCCGACCAGGTGAAGGAAAAGATCTTTCCCAATTCCCGCAGGCCGGATTTATAAATCCGAAAGTCAGTTTTTCTGGCGGGGATGGCGGGCCTCGGCGACGAGGCCGATCCCGCCCCGGGGGTTGAACTCGCCCCGGACCGCGGCCCGGACGGGACGGCAGGCGCGGACCACGTCCTTTAAAATCCGGTTCACGGCGTTTTCGTTGAAGATCCCCAGGTCGCGGTAGGCGAGGATGTATTCCTTGAGCGACTTGAGCTCGAGGCAAAGTTTCCCGGGGGTGTAAACGATCGTGATCATTCCGAAGTCGGGGAGGCCGGTGCGGGGGCAGATCGAGGTGAATTCCGGGATCTCGATCGTGATCTCGTAGCCCGGGAACTGGTTTTCAAAACACTCGATCGCGGGCAGCTTTTCGGAAAGCCCGGCGCGGGCGTGTGCTTCAGTATAGGTTCTTTTCTTCATCGCTGATTATTATCCGCTTTTTCTAGCCACCCAACAATCCTTCGATTTTGCTCAGGACAAGCCAAGCCACCTTCTTTTTCGAGTGTTTGTCATTCCGGGCTTGACCAAGCCTGCCCCGGACTTGATCCGGGGGAATCCATCCTCTGCTTCTGGATCCCCGCCTTCGCGGGGATGACGAAAAGGGTCTGGATTCCCGCTCCCCGATTAAACACTTCGAGGACAGGTTTCGCGGGAATGACAGCGTAAAAACCAAATTCCGCAATCGTCAATCGTCATTTACGCGACCACGCCTTTTTCCCGGAGGGCCTGGATCTCTTTTTCGGAATAGCCGATGGCTTTCATGGCTTCGTCGGTATGTTCGCCCATCTTGGGGCCGACCGAACGGATCTCGGGCGGGGTGGCCGAGAGCTTGAAGGGGCTCGCGATCTGTTTCTGCGGCGTTCCGTCCGGTTTCTTCACCGTGACCACCATCCCCCGCGCCTGGGCCTGGGGATGGTCGCACATCTCGCCCATGGTCAGGACGGGCTCGACGCAGGCGTCGAGCTTGGCGAAAATCTCGATCCATTCCTTCTGGGTTTTCCCGGAGAAAATCTTGCGCAGCTCGGCCTTGAGTTCCGCCGAGGCCTGGCCCTCGACATTTTGTTTTTCCTTCAGGTCTTCCCGGCCGAGGCCGCGGCAGAGGTCGGCGTAGAACTGGGGCTCGATCGAGCCCACGCTCATGAAACGGCCGTCCTTGGTCTCGTAATAGTCGTAAAAATGCACGCCCCCGGAGAGGAAGGCGTCCTCCGCCCCCGGGCTTTTCCCGTCAATCAGGTAAGAGGGGGCGTGGTGGGTGATCCAGGAGACCGCCCCGTCCGTCATGGAAACGTCGAGATACTGGCCCTCCCCGGTTTTTTCCCGGTGAATCACCGCGGCCAGGATCGCGACCACCGCCTGGTAGGAGCCGGCGCCCACGTCGGCGATCTGGACGGCCTGGGGAAAGGGCCGCTCGCCCTTCCGATGGGAGAAGCTCGGGATCGAAGCGGTGGAGAGGTAGTTGATGTCATGACCGGCCCGGTCGCGGTAGGGCCCGGTTTGACCGTAGCCGGTGATGGAACAGTAGATCAGCCGGGGATTTTCCTTTTTCAGGGTTTCGTATCCGACCCCCAGTTTTTCCATCACCCCCGGGCGGAACTGCTCGATCATGATGTCGTAGGCCCGGACTAGTTTTTTCACCAGCTCGACCCCTTCCGGAAATTTCAGGTTGATCCCGATGGATTTTTTATTTCGATTAATGACGTGGTGCATGGAGGATTCTCCGCCGTCGTAGGGCGGGGCGAAGCGCATCAGGTCGGGGCGGTTGGGGGCCTCGACCTTCAGGACCTCGGCGCCCAGGTCGCCCAGGATCATCGTGCCGAAGGGCCCGGGGAGCAGGGCGGAAAAATCGAGGATCTTCATTCCTTTCAGGGGTCCGGCCATAAATCACCTCCAATTAAAATAAGGTTCAAAGGTTCAAAGTTCAGGGTTCAAGGGTTCAAGGGTTCAAGGGGGATGTTTTTTATAAAACGGGCACGGCGAAGCCGGAGGCCTCGACCCGGGCCCGGGCCTGGTCGCGGGAAAGGGTTTCCGTCCCGGTTTTATCGCTGATGGTGAAGGTGCCGTTCCGGTAAGTGGCGGTAAAATCGCCTTCGGAGCCGAGCTGGCCGGCGGCGCGGACCACGCCTTTTTCATCCAGGGTGACCCGGGTCGAGCCGGCGAAGGTGTCATGCTCGTAGAAATCAATCCGGATCGAGTTTTCCGCGCGGGAGATGACGGCCCGGTTTGACCCGTCGGTGACGATCAGGGGTTTCCCGTCGAGCGCGGTGACGGGATTGGAGCCGGTGAAGAGCTCGATGGGGTTGAAGAAAATAAAATCGAGCAGAGCACCGATTTCGTAAATAGGGATGACAATCATCACCCACATCACCGCCGAGCGGACGAAGGGGTCTTGGTGAACATCATGATTAAATTGATAAAGCTTCCGGGTGAGCTCAAATTTGCCGAAACAGGCGGAGTTGGCCAAAGCGAATATCGTGATCACCAGCGCGAGCGTAATGAATCTGTTTCTCATCCGTCTTCCTCCTTCATAAAATGGGTTAAACCACCGTGAAAAATTCGGTTATCGAAAATAGGAACCAATAGAGCTTGTTGCACCAATGGCAAATATTGTCACTCCTGTGGAAGCAGGAGTCCAGGAACTTATTGATATTACTGGATTCCCGCTTTCGCGGGAATGACAGCCTGTCCGGTTCTCGTCATTTGTGCAACAGGCTCAATTATGGCACTATTTTAACCGGACCCTTGCTGAAAAAAAAATGGATTTCGTTTATGATAAAGCAATTAATAAAAACGTCCTAAGGGGTTTTTAGAAAAAGGAGGTGGAGAAATGAAACTCTACAACGCGGATGATTTTAAGTTCCTCTTGACGCTCCGGGGGATCTGCTTCGCCCTCCGCTGGGGCCGGGTGCTTAATCCCGAAGTCAAAAAGCTGGCCAAGGAGAATGACCTGATCGTCCAGTTCAAGGCGGAGCGGGAGGACATCGGGAGGTATTACATCCTCCGGGGCGGAAAGCTCGAGAGTAAAAAGGGAATTCACCCCAATCCGGAGTTTTCCTGGGTTTTTTCCGACGCTAAGGCCGGGTTTGACATCCTCAAGGCGGGGTCCGAGGAAGCCGTGGCCCAGGGAATGATGGAGCAGAAGGTCCGCTTCGAGGGCGACATGAACCGGGGGCTCTGGTTCAACAACGTGGTCAAGGCGGCCGGCGACACGATGAAGAAGCCCGGCAAGATCTTCAAGAAAAAACCGGCCGGAGAATAATCCCAGATTAGCGATGGATTTGGGGAAAAGCATTTTCCCCGGTCTAATCCTGCTTTCCTTTGCCAGCGCGCTGACCTGTTCCGGGGGGCCGGTCTCCGATCCCGCCGCGGCCGGGCCGTATGCGGCCTCGAAGGCGGTTTATGACTGGCACGATGATTCCCGGGACCGCGCGCTTCCCACTTCGATCTGGTATCCCGCCCGGTTGGACGGCACCGTGGATCGGAGCCACGCCCCCTACCCCCTGATTCTCTTTTCGCATGGGAGCGGGGGAAGCCGCGACTTATACACCTTCATCACCGAACATCTGGCCACCCACGGCTTCGTGGCCGCCGCCTGCGACCACCAGGGGAACGTAGGCCTGGACCAATTCGTTCCTTCGGAACCGTATATGGCCATCAAACGGCCCCAGGATATATCCTTCGCCCTCGACCGGATCCTGGAGTCGGAGCGGGGCGGGGACCCGCTTCTTTCCGGTCTGATTGACCCGGAAAGGATCGGGGCCGCCGGGCATTCCTTCGGCGGATATACCACCCTGGCTCTGGCCGGGGCTTCCCTGAAAGTGGATGAGTTTAACCAGATGTGCGAGGAGCCCAATCCTTCCACGGGGTGCGGTTTTATCGATTTTCCGGCCCAGATCCCGGAACTGGCCGATCCCCGGATCAAGGCGGGCATGGCCCTGGCCCCGGGATTGAACGAGGTCTGGGGCGAGAACATGCACGGGGCCGGCAGCGTGACCGTTCCCGTTATGATCATAGGCGGGACCACGGACATCCTTGTTCCCCGGCAAAAGCTGGAAGTGCTTTACCCGGCGCTTCCCCCGAACCCCAGGTTTTATATCCAGATCATCGGCGGGGGGCATACCGGGTTTACCGACTCGGGCAACCTGGACGGCTCCCTCGGTTCGGAGAGGATGTGGGAGATCGTCCGCAATTACGCGGTGGCGTTCTTCCAGGTTTACCTGTCGGGCGAGAAAGGCTACCAAAAGTATCTGACCCCCGATAATGCCGCCGCCTTCGCCGGCTCGCCGGCGGATTTCAATTTTTCCCGTGACCCGGAATAGTAAAAACCCGGATAAAAGGCCAAACCCGGGCGGAAACCCTTATCTCCCTCTTTTTCTGAATTCATTTATACTTATTTGGTGTAAACCAAAAGGCCCGTCCAGCGGTCTTTATAATTATTAGAACTGATTCGACCCCCTCTCCTCTCCGAGCCGTAGGCAACTACGAGCCGGAGGCCCAGCCCTCCCCCTCGAGGGGGGAGGGAAAGGGTGAGGGTGAACAAATTAAAAATCATCGTTTACTTAATGCATCTTAATCCGAAAAAAATCTCCGGAACGATGCTCCTGATCATGTGGCTGGCGACATCTGCGCCGGCTGCCGGGGAAAACCAGTCGCCGGGCGGAGCGCTGGATCTCTGGCAGTGCTACGAGAAGGCGATCCAGCAAAGTGAAACCGTCGCCATCAGTGAGGAAGGCATCAGGCAGGCCGAGGAACAATACCGGCAGGCCTGGTCGGGGATTCCGCCCCGGCTTTCGTTCCGCTGGCAGGAGTTCTATCAGGACCCTTCCCACTATCAGTTACGGCAGGCCCAGGGAGGGTTTAATCTTCACCTTCCCTCCTTGACCGGTTACCGGGAAATGGCCGCCATGAAGTCGGCCAAGACGTTAACCCGGCAGAAAGAATTGGAAACCAAACGGGTCCGTCAGCTTATTCTCTCGGATGTGGCCCAGGCTTTCTGGAACGTGGTGGAGGTCGAAAACCAGATCCAGGTAACGAAATCCCAGCAGGCGCTGGTGCAGGACCGGATCAGGGAACTGGAAGACCGGGAACGGATCGGGCGTTCCCGGGAGGCGGAGGTGGTGGCGGCCCAGAGCCAGCTCGCCCAGGTGGAGGCCAACCAGGAAGACCTGGAGCGGGTCCGGGTGGCGGCGAGGGAGTTACTGGCGTTCCTGACCGGTGCCGGCAGGGATATTCCCCTGAATGACGCAACCCCGCTCCCGGACCAGTCCCGGGACCTGGCCTTTTACCTGGACACCGCCCGACAAAGGCCCGACCTTCTGGCCCTGAGGGAAACCCAGCAAATCGCGCAAGCGGCGGTGAAACTCGCCCGGTCCGGCCATTATCCCTACCTGAACCTGGATGGCAATTATTATGTGGTGGGGCGCGAAGGATCATCGGGAACGGCCAGGTGGGATATCACGGCGGCTCTGGAGATTCCAATCTATTCCTGGGGCCAGGTGCAATCCTCGGTGCGGGAGGCGAACTCCCAGGTGTTAATAACGGGACTCGCGCTCAAGCTCCAGGAACGGCAGGTTGAAACCGAGGTGAAGAGCGCCTGGGAAAACCTCCGGGCGTCCCTGTCGGAACTGAATAAATACGAGAAATTGGTCACCCTGACCGATCGCAACTATAAGCTGCAATCCGCGGATTACCGCCGGGGACTGGTGACAAACCTGGACGTAATCCAGGCCCTGACCGGCCTTTACGACGCCACGCTCCGGAGGGACCAGAGCCGTTACTACGCCAAGCTGAACGCAATCCTTCTCCAGGTGGCGGCCGGGGAGGTTCCGGAACGGGGAGGAAATCCATGACCCTGGCCGACCGCGCGATCCGAAACCCGGTTTTCGCCTGGATGCTGATGATCGGGCTCATCCTCTTCGGGGTGATTTCCTACCGCCGGATGGGGATGGGCCTGATGCCGGACGTGGATTCTCCGATCATCGGTATCTCCGCCCTGATGCAGGGAGCCGCCCCGGAGGTGATGGAAACCGAGATCGTGGATCAGATGGAAGAGGCGATCATGGGGATCGAGGGGGTCAAGGAGGTTTCCTCCTCGGCGAGGTACGGCCGGGCCTCGATCTCGGTGGAGTTCGTCCTGAGCAAGAACATTGATGTGGCCCTCCAGGAGATCCAGGCCCGCCTGGCCCAGATTGCGCGGGATCTCCCGCGGGAGATGGACCCGGTCGAATATCATAAGTCCAACCCCGAGGACCAGCCCATCCTCTGGCTCTCGCTCCGGGGGAAAAAGTCCCTCCGGGAGCTGATGGAATACACCCGCGATCACCTGAAGGACAAATTCCAGACCATTTCCGGCGTCGGCGAGGTCTTCCTGGGAGGATTCACGGATCCGAACCTGCGGGTCTGGCTCGACGCGAAGAAGATGGAGCGGCTCGAGATCACGGTCGATGACGTGATGAACGCGATCCAGATGCAGCACGTGGAGCTCCCGGCCGGGCTGATCGAAGGCTCGGAGCGGGAAAGAAACGTCCGGGTGACCGGGGAGGCGGGGGACGTCAAGGAATTTGAAAACATCATCATCCCCGCCCGGGCCGGAGGCGGGCCGATTTTCAAGATCCTCCGGCTCAAGGACGTGGGGAGGGTGGAAGAAGGCCTGGCCGATATCCGCCGCCTCTCCCGGACCATGGGCGATACCGCGGTCGGGTTGGGTATCCGTAAGCAGCGGGGTTCCAACGCGGTGGCGGTGGCCCACGAGGTCAAGAAGCGCATGGCCGAGGTCCAGAAGGAACTGCCCGCGGGGATGGAACTGGCCCTGAATTTCGATACCACCAAGTTCACCGAGGAGGCGGTCGGGGAGATGAATTTCACCCTGATCCTGTCCGCGCTCCTGACCTCCCTGGTCTGCTGGTTTTTCCTGGGCTCCTGGACGGCCACGATCAACATCCTCCTGGCCATTCCCACCTCGATCATCGGTTCCTTCATTGTCATTTATTTTCTTGGATTTACCCTGAACACCTTTACCATCCTGGGGCTGACCCTGGCGGTGGGGATCGTCGTGGACGACGCGATCATGATGCTCGAAAACATCAGCCGTTACCGGGAAAAGGGGTTGAGCCGGATCAAGGCGGCCATGACCGGGGCCAACGAGATCACCTTCGCCGCCATGGCCACCTCGATCGCGGTGCTGGCCATCTTCGTCCCGGTGGCTTTCATGTCCGGGATTATCGGAAAGTATTTCTTCCAGTTTGGGGTGACGATGTCGGTCGCGGTGTTGCTCTCGCTGCTCGAGGCCCTGACCCTGACCCCAATGCGAACCTCCCAATTCCTGAAGGTCGGACGGCGGACGTTTCTCGGGCGGGGGGTGGACCGCGGGATGGACGCCCTCCGGAAGGGTTACCGTTACGCCCTTTCCGGGGCGTTGAAATACCGGTGGCTGGTGCTTCTCGGGGCGGCGGCCTTTTTCTTCGCGTCCTATTATCAATTTCTACCCCGCCTGAAAAAGGAGTTTATCCCGCCTCAGGACCAGGGTATCCTCCTCATCCGTTTCCAGGCCCCGCCGGGCTCCTCCCTGGCTTATACCGATGCCGCCTTAAAACAGATTGAGGATTATCTCTCGCACCGTCCGGAGGTGCTCCGTTATTTCGGCGACATCGGGGGCATGGGCGGCGGGGATGTGAACACGGGGATGATGTTCGTGACCCTTTACCCCTTCAAGGAGCGGCCCGTGGTTCCTCCCCGGAAGGCCCCTCTGACCCAGCAGGAGCTGATGGGGGTCTGGCGCGCCGGCCTGAATAAGATCCAGGGCTTGCGCAAGGTAGTGATCCAGGATCCCTCGATGTCGGGTTTCGCCTCCATGCGCGGATTCCCGATCGAGTTCACCGTGCGGGGCCCGGACTGGGACAGACTGGTGGGGTTTTCCCGGGAGATCATGAAGCAGATGGAGGTTTCCGGCCTGATGGTTGATATCGATACCGACTATGTGATCGGCGCGCCCGAGATCCGGGTGCTCCCGGACCGGGAGGCCTGCGGGGAACACGGGGTGGACGTGGCCACGGTGGCCCGGTCGATCAATTCACTGATCGGCGGGGTCCGGGTAGGCCAGTACACCGAGGGGGAACGCCGTTACGATATCCGGGTTCGGCTGGCCTCGGAGGAAAGAAACAAGACCAAGGATATCGGCCGGATCTGGATCCGGAACAACCGCGGGGAACTCCTGCGCCTCTCCGAGGTGGTGAAGGTGGTCGAGAAGCCCACGGTGGTGTCGATCACGCGCCGGAACCGCGAGCGGGCCGTACGGATCACGGCGAATATCGCTCCCGGGAAATCCCAGGCCGAGGCCATCGCCGCGGTCGAAAAAATCGGCAAGCAGGTGCTTCCGGAGGGCTACCGGACCGTCCTGGCCGGGAGCGCGCAGACCTTCACCGAATCGTTTCAGAGCCTGTTTTTCGCCCTCATCCTGGGAATCGTGGTGGCGTATATGGTTTTGGGCTCCCAGTTCAAGAGCTTCGTCCATCCTGTCACCGTGCTCCTGGCCCTGCCCTTCAGCGTTTCGGGGGCGTTCATCGCCCTGTATTTGGCTGACCGCTCGCTCAATATTTACAGCATGATCGGGCTGATCCTGCTCATGGGGATCGTCAAGAAAAATTCCATCCTCCTGGTGGATTTCACCAACAAGCGCCGCGAGCAGGGGATGGAGCTCCGGGAGGCCCTCCTGGACGCCTGCCCGATCCGGCTTCGCCCGATTTTAATGACCTCGGTGGCCACCATCGCCGCGGCCATCCCGCCGGCCCTGGCCCTGGGTCCGGGGGCGGAGATCCGGATCCCAATGGCGATCGCGGTGATCGGGGGGGTGATGGTCTCCACCCTGCTCACCCTCTTCGTGGTTCCCTGCGCCATGACCCTCCTTTCCCGTCTGGAGAGCAAGCGGCACTGGGACGAGCTCCGGGAGGTCCTCAAGGAAATGGGGCAGGACAAATAATTCGTTTATATAATTACCACTACTCCGACAAATTATTTTTTACATACCATGAACCCTCATTTAGACAGGTTCAAGTCTCCTTCTCGTCATGCCGGACTTGATCCGGCATCCAGGTTTTCTCTGGATTCCGGCTTTCGCCGGAATGACAAAATTGGAAATGTCGGAGTAGGATTACTTCGGTTGTCCGGTTCTAAGGTTCAACGTTCAGCGTTCATAGTTAAATACGAAGACCCCGTCAAGGGCGGGGATGAATGCAACGGTTTTTTGTAGGGTGCGTTCCCCGAATGCACCAATTATGTGGGCCGATGGGGGCATCGGCCCCTACCGGCATTTTAACAAAAGCTAAAATGTGGAGCCCCACGGCTGAAAGCCGTGGCACCTCCACTAAGCTTACGGCGGGCGTAACCCGCCGAAGCTAACCCTCCTTCGCTAACCTGTCCGACATAGCCCCTGTCCTCCGTAGCCTACATGTCCGCCGAAGCCTTGGCGAAGGCTGGATGGCGTAGGATGGATTGGCGAAGTCGGAAGCTACGGAGGGTTGCCCGCCCAAGAGCATTCATCCACGGGTAGAACCCGTGGCTTTCTGCGAAGGCGGGTAACGATTGTCCGTGATGCCTCGCCCGTAAGAGCGGGGTAATTCACTAAAGAGTGCTTTTTCATTGTACTATCAATTAGATTGCAACTGGAAATTGTTTGACTTACACGAACATTTGCCGTAAAATATACAGTACAAATTAAGTTATTTTGCTCTATTATGGCAATAGTTTGATAAAATCGAATAATGTCAAGAAAAAATCTAATTCATACTTCTGTAGGAATCGAGCTTGTCAGAAAGCTGGCCGAGGCCGGAGACCGCATTTTCACGGTCGAACGGGCACGGGAGTTGGCCCCCTCCGTGGGTCTATCTTCCGGCTACCTTCTCCAGGCGCTCCACCATCTTGCCAAGTCCGGTTGGGTGTCCAGGCTGCGCAATGGACTCTACTCCCTTTCTTCATCGGTCCCCGGGGTCTCGCCCCTGCATGAGTTCGAGATGGCAATGGCAATGGTCAATCCGGCCGCCATCAGTCACTGGTCCGCACTCAACTATCATGGCCTGACGGAGCAGATTCCCCGTTGGGTGTTTGTAACCACGACTGCCAAGTCAGTACCTCGACAACGTCGGGCGAAGTCCAGCAGATCCGAAAAAGGCTATCCGGTCGGTGGAATGGTTTACCAATTCATTCAGGTAAAGCCGGAACGGTTCTTTGGCATTGAAGAGGTCTGGGTAAACGAAGCACGCGTCAAGATGACCGACCCGGAAAGAACACTCCTTGATGGTCTCCTCGCGCCCCGATACTGCGGCGGATTCACCGAAATCTTTCATATCTTTACAGTGCTGGGAACGAGGCTCGATTTAGACAGGATTATCGAATACGCCCTCAAGCTCGACCTGGCCGCGATCAAGCGGCTGGGTTGGGTTCTGGAACATCAGGGAATTGACCCAGCCCGGCTGGAACGTCTCAGGACGGTTCCCATCAAGGGCTACCGTGCGCTCGATCCCACCGGGCCCCGTCGGGGGCCTTGCGACCAACGGTGGATGATTCAGGTAAATCTACTTGTGAAGGTGAAGGTATGAAGCCTCTTCGCACCCGATTACAGGAGGCACGCAAACGTCTGGGACTTCCCTGGGAGATCCTCGAGCGGGATTATCTCATTTCGTGGGTTTTGGCGGGCATCACCCGGGTGGAAGAGTTCCGCGACACCCTGATCCTTAAGGGTGGGACTGCACTTAGAAAATGTTATTTTGGGGACTATCGTTTCTCGGAGGACCTGGACTTTTCCGCAACAGGTCAGGCGCCGGCCGGGGAAGCGATGGAAGCGGTGATGAGAAAAGCCTGTCGGCAGGCGGAGAGCCTCCTCGATCCATACGCTCCGGTAAAAATTTCACTGGAACGCCATCTCGAGCGGGATCCCCATCCCGAGGGTCAGGAAGCTTTTGACATCCGGGCACGGTTCCCCTGGCACCGGCAGCCTCAGACGAAGATCATGGTAGAAATTACCTTAGATGAAAAGCTGCTCAAGCCCTCCGCCCGGCGGGCCGTGCTTCACGGTTACGATGAACCACTTGAGGCGCAGGTGTCGGTTTATTCATTGGAAGAGATTGTGGCGGAAAAGCTCCGGGGCATCCTGCAACACGCCAGGATTCTTGAGCAGCGGGGCTGGATCCGCTCCCGCGCCCGGGATTATTACGACCTCTGGCGGATTCTCGGAACCTATCGGGATCACCTGGATGTCTCGGATTTTCCCGAGTTCCTGCAGAGGAAGTGTGCCTCACGGGACGTTACCTTTGCGGGACCTGAAGCCTTTTTTCCAGAGGCAATGCTCTCGTTGGTGGAGAAGACCTGGAAGGAGTGGCTTGGTCCGCTGGTCCCCGATCTTCCATCCTTCCAGTCCGTGATCGGGGAACTTCGTCCTCAAGTCGCCGGTATTCTCACCGCCAAGAAATGAGGAAATTAGGTTCGGTGTGGGGAATGAAAATTTAGTCTACTTTGGAGTAGTCTACTCTAAAGTAGACTCCTTGGTTTTGGCGGGCAGGCAGGAAGGAAGTTAATGTTAATGAAAGTCGTCTCCCCTGTCTCGACGGGAGTGCCCAAATAATAATTTCCCCTCCCTTGAGGGGAGGGGATGGAGGGGAGGGTGAAAATAAATTATAAAAAGGGAAATTTTCAATTCCCCTCTTTAGTCACATTAATTTTGAAGAATATCAAACGAATGTCTTGCTCGATCGTCCCAAGGAGTTTTGGTAAATTCATTCTTATAATCAAAAGCCAAGCATATTAAACGCTGGTTAAGCGAATGAAGATTGGTTACATCTTTTATCAAGTTATTACTTTGAATATTCCCATTTAAATCAAACAAAACACTATAAAAGGTGCCACGATGTAAAAACTCATTTCTTAGTTTTCGAAATTTATCTGCCTTTTCTGCCTTTTCCAGTAGATGTTTCCCATCCTTTTCAGATTTAATTTCATTCTTTTTAGATTTAAGAATTTTTTTAAAAAGCTCCTTACCATCTAATTTGTAATTGCTAGCGTGATTCGCTAAAACCATTTTTAAATTGTCGTATTCCATGAACGCGATTGCGGCATGGATCCAGTCCGTGAAGTGATCGTAGTGTCTTGCATGTTGATACAGGATAGCCCTTAGTATTGCCTGTTCTTCATATTCTTCTTTCGGATTACGGTCGAAATACTTACTTCGAACCTCCTTAAAATAGGCACAGTCATACCTTTCAAGAAAATGCTTTAAGACTTTTTCCAAGTTTGATCTATTTGAAATTAAGCATCCATTAACAACGTTTGTTGGATTACGATAAACCCTATCCCAGCCGAGAACCAATCGCTGACCAAAGAAGGATAGTAGCCAGCAAACAAATTCCTTGTCTTTATTCAATTCAGATTCTCGGCATGAAGATGATGTTATCGTGATCTCATGCGTAGCTATATCGTCTGGCAAAGAATATCCACTTCGATCTGCTTTTTTCTTCAATTCTTTTAAATAATTTTCTGCATTGTTTTTTGGAATTACGCTTACTCTACCGAACTCCAGTGGTTCGAAAAATGAAAAATTCGTTATTTCAAAAATCAGGTCGCTCATGATAATTCTTCCCTATGGGGCGGCCGTTGAGGTCAGTTACTATACCTCTGGAAACGATTAGGATTCTGAATTTGTTTCAACTACTTTTCAAATTTCTTTACCATAGTTCCTTGAACATTAACACAACTGACATTTGGGCAAAACATTCCACAAGTCATAAAACATAATAAAGCGTAACCAGTAAGACCGATTTTCTCCTTATACATCACAATTCCATCACCTTGTTCCCGTAGCCTTGGATTATTTTTTATTGCATTTTCTATCGCTTCCTGCACGCTGCCAATTTTTCCTTCTGCAAAACCCAAAAGATAGAAACTCGAGCAACTTTCTCCACTTACAGATTCTCTTAATTGATAATCCGGTGTAGTTAAAGTCCCCGTGCTAATGTAATAATTTTTTGGAATGGTTCCATTAATCGCGCAACCAATCAGTAATGAAGAAAGAATCAAACCGCTGATCAAAATGAACGCTTTGCACATTTCGTTTCCTCCTTATTTAATATCCATATTTTCTTTTGAAAATAAATTCAATTGAATTACCCAGCCTATAAAATGAAGGAGGGCTTCTTAAATATCCAAGTTCAAAGTATCGTTCCATCGTTTTTCATTTATCGGATATAAAATGGGATATTCTATTGCCCATGGAGTTAGAGAAATAGCCGCTTTTATCATCCCAGGAAATATAAATACCATATATAAATAGGTAAAGCAACAAATAATCCTATTTATAATATGGTTTTTCTTGTTACTCCAACCTCCTACTATAAAAACCAGGAGGTGGGATTTGGTAAATATTTATAAGGCTTTTGGGGAAAGGCTGAGATCAATAAGAAAAGCCAAAGGTTTAACTCAGGAGGAAGTGGCTGAACGAGGCGGGATTAATCCTAAATATTATGGGGCGATAGAGAGGGGCCAGATAAATGTTACCTTGAAAACAATGGATAATCTTGCAAGTGTTCTTGGGGTTAAACTTGGGGAACTTTTCTCATTCGATCTTCTGCCAAATGAAAAGGAAAAAGAAGAAGTTATGGTGAATATCATTTCTTTGCTTCGGCACGCAAGTAAAGATAAATTGAGAAGATTGAATCTCTTTCTTTCAAAGGTTTTTCGCTAAATACTCAGACAATCTCATAAAATTCGAGACGGGGGCTCGCAGAGGTTTTTATCCTGCTCATTTGGGTTCTTTTCCTGCCCCTCCGGGTTTTCGTCTCTCCCTTCAGTCCCGAGACCTTCGGGATCGAGGGAAGAACGCTCAAGGTATAGGGTAAAGAGGGGTTTACCCTGAAAGACTCCCCAATATTTGGCGCTTTTTCATAATCTTGACCTAACCCTACCTTGGGGTTGGGTTTATTACCCCCTGCAGGCGGAGAGCAGAACGTATATTTATTACAATGAGGTTGGGAAATCCGAGAAATCGTTAGGAGACTTTTTCTTCCGGTGGAGGAGGAGGGACGAGCGGTTCGAGGAGGCTAACCAATCCGGGCAGGTGTTGCTTGACAAGATTGTAAACCCGCTCGTGATCAATCTCGTCATACTCGTGGGCCATCACGTTGCGCTGTCCGATCATTGATTTCCAAGGGATCTCGGGATGGCTGTTCCGGAACGCTTCGCTGGTTCGTCGGGCGGCTTCCCCGATGATCTCGATTCTGCGCTCAACCGTCAACCTGAGATTTTCATCCGCTAGGTAATCCTTGAGATTCAATCCCTCAATTGAATGAATCGCTTTTTAACAGTAAGAAGAATATCCCAGAGAAGGGCCGCGTCGCGTTTTTCAGGAGGCATGGACAATCTCATGAGTGCGGAGGATCTCGTGTTTTCGGAACGGATTCCGCAGGGCGCGTTTTTCCACCAGATCCACTTCCCGGCCAAAAATGGTTTTCAGCTCATCCCGCATCTCGATGATATCCCAGAGATCCCAGCCAGCATTTTCGGCAAAGACCACCAGAACATCCACGTCGCTTTCGGGATTGAAATCGGGACGAAGCACAGAGCCGAAGAGTGAAAACTCCTTTACTCTCCACTTTCGGCAGAAAGATTTTATTTGTTCTACGGGGAGGGTAATTCCAAATTTATTCATATTCATTGACGAGGTTATGTGGGCACAACGAACAACCACCAAACTATATAATTATTATAACCGATAATTTCCTTCCGGGCAGGCGGGAAAATGTTTGGAAATATTTATTAGTACGTCCCGCGGGTGAAGGAAGGCCTGGCGCCCTCCCTGGAAAAAGATTCTTCGGGCGGGGATGAACCCCGCCCCTACAGGTTTTCCAAATGATTGCGTTTGAACGCAACCTAAAGGTTGCGGCTACCTGAAATTGGTGAAATTAATATGCCCCGCGGGTGATGAGCAGGGCCGGGATGGTCCGAAGCAGGATAGTGAAATCTAAAAGCAGAGAGCGGTTCTTGATGTAATAAAAGTCGTACTCGAGGTTTTCGTGCAGGGGCAGGTCCTTTCTTCCCAGGATCTGCCAGAGCCCGGTCAGGCCGGGCTTGACCTCCAACCGCTTGCGCTGCCATTCCTGGTATTTCTCCACGATGAAGGGCATCTCCGGGCGGGGTCCCACCAGGCTCATGTCCCCCCGGAGAACGTTGAGCAGGTTGGGGAGCTCGTCGAGACTCGTCTTCCGGAGGAAGCGGCCCACGCGGGTGACCCGGGAATCACCCTCCTGGCGGGGAGCCTCGGCGTAAGCGGGGGCGTCGATGAACATAGTCCGGTATTTATAAAGGATAAAAACCTTTCCTCCCAGGCCGACCCTTTCCTGCTTGAAGATCACGGGCCCCCGGGACTCGAGGCGGATGGCCAGGGCGATGAGGGGGCAGGTGAGAAAGAAAACCAGGGAGGCGGGCAGGGTCAGGGCGAGATCGAAGGCCCTTTTCGCCACCTGGTAGGAACGGTCAGTCTGGCCGCTCGAGAGATCGAAAATGGGGAAGTCCTCCAGGAGCTCGATCCGAGTTTCATGGGCCAAGACGCCGAAGAGATCGGACACGATGTGAAAATCCACGTCCAAGCCCTCACATTCCATGACCAGCTCTAGGATCTGGGAGTGGGGGAGGTTGGGGATGGCCACGAAAACCTCCTCGAGCCCTTCGGACTGGACCACCTTGCGGATTTCGGTGAGCCGGCCGATCACCCGGGCCTTACCGATGGAAAAGTCCTTCTTGTCGGGACTATCGTCGAGAAATCCGACCACCCGGTAGGCGGTGGTGGGGTGGTCCTGCAGTTTCTGCAGAATCCGGGCCCCGGCGTAACCAGCGCCCACGATCAGGGCTTTGACCCCGTCCTGTCCCTCGGCCTTCAGGATTTTTTCGATCCGGCGGAAAATGCCCCGGGAAAGCCCGAGGAAAACCAGGTTGGAAAGCGAGGAGACCAGGACCACGGAGCGGGCGAATTGGAACTCCCGGAAGAGGAAAGAGATCGACATGGTGACCAGGAGGCCCAGGAGGGTGAGCTTCAGGAGGGACCGGATCTGCTCGATCCCCTGGAGCTCGCGGGGGCGGCGGTAGAGCCCCAGCCCAGCCCCGATCAGGAGCCAGGAGGCGATGATCAGCGGGAGCCCGATTAGGTAAGGGCGAAAGGGGTTGACCGGGTTGTCGAAGAGGGGGGTCAGCCAGAAACGGATCCAGTAGGAGGCAATCCAAGAGAGGGAAAGAAAGCAGGCGTCCAGCACGATCAGGAAAGACTGGCGGACGCGGCCCTGGGCAATATTCATGGTTTTTCCCCCGTTTCCGATTTTAATCCGGGGGGATCGGAGAATAAAGGTTTAAACCGGGGATTGTCCTTGATTTCATCCTGGAGCCAGGGCCAGAGGGAGATGGCCAGGCGGAAACGCCGGCGGGCTTCCGCGGTTTCCCCCTGCCCCAGGAGAATGGTGGAAAGCAGGTAATTGGCCCGGGGTTGGTAGGGTTGAATCGCCAGGACCTGTTCCAGGGCTTTTTGGGCTTCCCGGGGGAGCCCGAGCTTGAGCAGGACCTGCCCCTGGTTCAGGCGGGCGGGGTAGAAGGTGGGGTAAAGCTTCAGCGCCCGCTCGTAGGCGGACAGGCTTTTCGAAAGCAGCCAGGGGTCCTGCCCGGCGTTCCCGAGGTTGGAAAGATAATTTCCATAAAGGAAGTGGGAGAGGTAGCTGGAGGAATTTATTTTCAGGGATTTTTCGATCGTGGCTATCGCCCCGGCGTAGGAAGTCCGGGCCTCGGCCCGGGAGCGGGCCCGGTAATAGTCGGAAGCGATCCCGCGGCCGAGGAGGAGTAGAAAGGCACCGTAAAGAAGCAGGACCAGGAGAACCAGAAGCCGGCGGAACAGCGGGCGGCGGATGAAAATGACCCGGGGTTTGGGCTCGGCGGGAGCGAGGCGGGCCAGGCCGGCGCCGAGGAGGGCCAGGACCAGGAGCGGCGCGGTTTTGGTCAGAGGATGATCGAAACAGGCATCCAGGAGCAGGGCGCCCAAAGCAAAGAGCAGGGCGAGAAGGAGACGGGAATTTTCTTCCGGGAGGTTTCGGAGTTTCCGGGCGCGAACCAGGGGGAGTAAGAGAAAGCAGAAAGCGCCGGCGAACAGAACGAAACCGACCAGGCCGCTTTCGGACAGGACCCGTAGATACTCGTTGTGGGGGCTTTCCGCGATCTGGTCGAGCTGGGCCAGCTCGCGGGCTAGGCGATCGCTCTGGGCCCGGGGAAACTCGACCGGGAAATTTTCCGCCCCGACGCCCCGGAGGGGATGGGAACGGATCAGGCCGAGGGTGTCTTGCCAGACCAGCAGCCGGATCCGGTTGGAGCTGTACTGGGTCGAGAAGAGGGTTTTCAGGTGGGTGAAGAGGGTTCGCTGAGAGGCGGTCTCGGGGATTTTCAGGAAGAGACCGAAAACGATTATTCCCACGGCGAGGAGGAGAATCAGAAAACGTCGGCGGAAGGGACGGAGGAGGAAGAAGAGGGCGGGGGGCAGGATCAGGAAGGCGGCGAGCCAGGCGGCCCGGGAGCGGGAGAGCACCAGGAGGGAAATCTGGAGGAGAAAGGAAATCCCGGCCGCCAGGCGACGGGGAGTGGAGGCCGTCCCCAGGAGAACGGCGGTCAGGGGGAGGGAAAGTGCCAGAAACTGGGCGGCATGGTTGGCATGGTCAAAGGTGCCCGTGACCATGGGCTCCCCGTACAGGTCGGGGATCCTTTCCCAGAAGATTCCGGCGGCCTGGAAGAGGCCCAGCAGGGCGACGATTCCGGCGGAGATGGAAATGAGAAAAAGCAGGGAATAGTAATCCTCGGCCCGGGTGAGGCAGTTAACCAGGAGCCAGTACACCGAGATTACGGCCAGCAGCACGGCCAACCCGTGGAAAGCGAAATAAGGGCTGGGGGCGAAGAAAAGGGACAGCCCGGTCCAGAGCAGGAAAGCCCCCAGGCAAAGGTGAAGGCGGTGCGGGCGGTAAAGGATTTCCCCGGCGGACAGGCCCCGGACCAGCCAGACAGCCAAGCCGGAAAAGGAAAGGAAAAAGAGCAGGAATTCCTTGCCCAGCTCGAAGTTGTAGAAATTCTGATAAGGAAGGGAAAATAAGGGAAGAAGAAAAATTAACAAGGATATAATTAACTTTTCCATTTTTAGATTTGGTTTCAAGATTGCCGCGCCCTCGTCGGACTCGGGCTCGCAATGACACGTCCTATCGTCATTCCGAGGGAGCACATTCACTTTGTTCAGTGTAAACTCCGCAACGCAGCAACCCGATTATGCGAGTAATTAATAACTGCCATATTAAATTGGACAAAAATTATTTTGATTTATCCCATGTAGGTTATATTTTACTTTATCCATTGCTTTATCCTAGACGCTTTTTGACCCGCCCGGGGATTTCTACTATATATTATTACGTAAACCGCAGTCATTAAGGGGGAAGGCAGGCATGATGCTAGGGGACGACTGGTATTCTCTCGGGCTTATCTCGATCGAGCGGGAGGTGGAGCGGATGATCCGTTCCTTTTTCTCCGAGTTTCGCGAGAGTCTGGCCCTGCAAAGGGGACAGCCTTATCCCCTGGTGGATATCCATGAGACCAAAGACAAAGTCCGGATCGTGGTGGAGCTAACCGGCCTGACTGACCAGGAAATCGAGTTACACGTCTCCTCGGATATCGTTATTATCGAGGGGGACAAGAAAGAGGTTGAGACCCCCGGAGAGCGGCGCCGCTACCTCTGCATGGAGCGCGAATTCGGGCGCTTTCGCCGGGTGATCGAGATTCCCGGGGCGGTGGACACCGGGAAGATCGAAGCCTGGATGGAAGAAGGGGTGCTCTATCTTGAGCTTCCCAAGGTGGTGGACCGCCGGGTCCGGCGGCGCAAGATTTCCATCCGCACCCAGGAGTAACCCGGACGGAGCATGGCATGAGCGAAGGGGAAGAAAAAGCAGTCGCCCTGGAAAAGGAACTGGATCCCGAGGAATTGCGGATCCCGGAAGTCCTGCCACTCCTGGCCGTCCGGGACGTGGTGGTCTTCCCCTACATGATCATCACCCTCTTCGTGGGCCGGGAGATTAGCATCCGCTCGGTGGACGAGGCCCTGGAGCGGGGCCGTTTCATCTTCATCGCCGCCCAGAAAAGCCCGGCCGAGGAAGACCCCAATCCCAAGGATATCTTCGAATTCGGAACGATCGCGCTGATCATGCGGATGCTGAAGTTGCCCGACGGCCGGGTCAAGGTCCTGATCCAGGGACTCGAACGGGGCCGGATCCGCGAATTTACCCAGGAAAAACCCTTCCTGGCGGTCCGGGTGGAGCGGGTCGCCGAGCTTCCCGCCCCGGAGCTCAACCTGGAACTCGAGGCCCGGATCCGGAATGTCCGGGAACAGCTGGAAAAAATGGTTTCCCTGGGCCGGGTGGTTCCCCCGGATTTCATGATGGTGATCGAGAATATCAACGACGCGGGCCGGCTGGCCGACGTGGTGGCTGCCAACCTGAATCTCAAGATCGAGAACGCCCAGCAGGTTCTGGAGACCATGAACCCGATCCAGCGCCTGACTTCCCTGAACGAGATCCTGGGCCGGGAACTTGAGCTCCTGACCATGCAGGCCAAGATCCAGTCCCAGGCCCGCGAGGGGATCACCAAATCCCAGCGGGAATATTTCCTGCGCGAGCAGTTAAAGGCGATCCAGGGCGAGCTCGGGGAACTGGACGAGCGGCTCTCCGAGATGGAGGAGCTCCGGAACAAAATCAAGGCGGCCAAGATGCCCAGGGAGGTGGAAGAGGAGGCGGAAAAACAGCTGACCCGCCTGGAAAGGATGCACCAGGATTCCGCCGAGGCCACGGTGGCCCGGACCTACCTGGACTGGCTGATCGAGCTTCCCTGGAGCAAACAAACCAAGGATTTCCTGGAACTCCTCCGAGCCCAGAAAATCCTGGAAGAGGATCATTACGACCTGGAGCGGGTGAAGGAAAGGATTCTCGAATACCTGGGGGTGCGCAAGCTGAAACAGGATATGCGGGGCCCCATTCTCTGCTTCGTCGGCCCCCCCGGGGTGGGGAAAACCTCCCTGGGCCGGTCCATCGCCCGGGCGATGGGGAGAAATTTCGTCCGGATCTCGCTCGGGGGCCTGCGGGATGAAGCCGAGATCCGCGGCCACCGGAGGACGTATGTCGGGGCGCTCCCGGGCAAGATCATCCAGGGGATGAAGCAGGCCGGTTCCCACAACCCGGTTTTCATGATGGACGAGGTGGACAAGCTGGGGCAGGATTTCCGCGGGGACCCTTCCTCGGCCCTGCTCGAGATTCTGGACCCGGAGCAGAACACCAATTTCACCGACCACTACCTGGGGGTGCCCTTCGACCTCTCCCGGGTTCTCTTCATCGCTACCGCCAATCTCCTGGACTCGATTCACCCGACCCTCCGGGACCGGATGGAGATCATCACCATTTCCGGTTATACCGACGAGGACAAGCTGAACATCGCCTGGAAATTTTTGATCCCCCGGCAATTGGACGCCAACGGACTGAAGCCGGAGCACCTGGAGTTCTCGGATAAGGCGATGAAGAAGATCATCAGCCAGTACACCAAGGAGGCGGGCCTCCGCAATCTCGAGCGCGAGATCGCCCAGGTCTGCCGCAAGGTGGCCCGGAAGGTAGCGGAAGGGGAAAAGGGGCCTTTTCATATCGATCCGCACTTCGTGGAAAAGCTACTCGGCCCGCCCCGCTTCCTGCCCGAAGAGGAGGAGGAACAGGATTCCGTGGGGGTTTCCACCGGCCTGGCCTGGACGGAGAACGGCGGGGATATCATCCGGGTGGAAGCCATTATCATGAAGGGGAAGGGGGAGCTGATCCTGACCGGGCACCTGGGCGAGGTGATGAAGGAATCCGCCCGGGCCGCCCTCTCCTATGCCCGGAGCCGGGCGGACCGGTTCGGGCTGAACGGGAATTTTTACCGGGAGAGCGATATTCACATCCACGTCCCCGCCGGTGCCACCCCCAAGGACGGCCCCTCGGCCGGGATCACGATGGCGGTGGCCCTGGTTTCGGCCCTGACCCGGATCCCGGTAAGGCGGGAAGTGGCCATGACCGGGGAAATCACCCTCCGGGGCCAGGTGCTGCCGATCGGGGGACTGAAGGAAAAGACCCTGGCGGCCGCGCGGGCCAAGATCAAGGAGATCATCATTCCCGAGCAGAACCTGAAGGACCTGGTCGAGATCCCCAGGTACGTGAAGAAACAGGTGAAGTTTCTTCCGGTCCGGAATGTCGACCAGGTGATCGCCATCGCCTTGCGGAACAAGATCAAGGCCGGCCCTTCCCAGCCCCGGAAAGCCTCCCAAAATATTTCGAGCGGGAATGTCCAAAAAGTTGCGCGAGCTCGGCGAGCTTGCAATCGTTGACTTGATCCGGAAGAGATTCCGGGATTTTCGTCCCCGGGCCCTGCGGGGGATCGGGGACGATGCCGCGGTGATTCTTCCGTCCCCTGGTTCCCGGTTGCTGGCGACCACCGACCTTTTAATCGAGGGGGTGCACTTTGACCTGGTTTTCACCCCTCCCCGCGACCTGGGATTCAAGTCTCTCACGGTGAATCTAAGCGATATCGCGGCGATGGGGGGCGTGCCCCATTACGCTTTCCTGGGGCTCGGGCTTCCCGCCGGGCTTTCCCGGGATTTCCTCCGGGATTTTTTCTCCGGCTTTGCCCGGGCGGCCCGGAGATATGAAACCAATCTCGTCGGGGGGGACATCTCCCGCGCCCCGGCGGTATTCATCGCGGTGACGGTTTTGGGCGAGACCCTCCCGTCCGGTTTTATCGGGCGGGACGGGGCCCGGCCCGGAGACGGGGTTTTTGTCTCGGGCTGGCCGGGGGAATCGGCCCTGGGATGGGAATTTTTAATCCGGGGCAAAAAGCTGGACCCGGCAGGCCGGCGCTGGATCCGGAAGCACCTCGTCCCCGAACCGCGGCTCCGGCTGGGCCAGGAGTTGGCCCGCCATAAGCTGGCCAACTCCCTGATGGACCTTTCCGACGGCCTAGTCCTGGATCTTAAGCGCCTGGCCCGGGAGAGCCGGGTCGCCATCGAGATCGAGGCCGACTGGATCAAGCTCCCGGCCGGTTTTGCTGCCTCGGCCCGGAAGATCGGGCGGGACCCGCTCCGGCTGGCCCTGACCGGGGGGGAGGATTACGAGCTGGTTTTCACCGCGCCCCCGGGAAAATGGGAGGCGGTGGAAAGGCTGGCCCGGAAAATAA
>Ga0315289_10003162_pt1 | contig 25036 bp, 24 predicted proteins | sample YL17G11_40_MG_FD_203452 | JGI IMG/M metagenome (GOLD analysis project Ga0315289, IMG submission 203452) | Sediment microbial communities from Yellowstone Lake, YNP, Wyoming, USA - YL17G11_40 | ecosystem: Environmental > Aquatic > Freshwater > Lake > Sediment | place: USA: Wyoming | collected...
CTGCCAAGATATTGTTCTCAATCAGGTTGTCACCCAGGACGACACAGATCTTCTGCCTGTCCGCAAAATGTTCCGCGAGTCGCAGAGCATCGGCGATGCCCCCTTCCCCCTCCTGGTACGTGTAGTTAATGTGCTTGAGACCAAAATCTTTTCCGTTACCTAGTAAACGCAGAAAATCGCCAGCATCCTGCCCGCCCGTCACCAGCAGGATGTCTGCAATCCCGGCATTGACCAAAGTCTGGATTGGGTAGAAGACCATCGGCCGGTTGTACACCGGCAACAAGTGCTTATTGGTGACACGCGTCAGAGGAAACAGGCGAGAACCTAGTCCTCCTGCAAGAATCACACCCTTCATAAAGCAATCCTCGGATTTTCGAGATGACTACATCCTGGATACACCATCTGCCTTCTCAAAAGGTGGAACGTCTTTGCAAACGTCCGCCATTACGATCCGATTCCGGCCATTGGAAAGGTTTTCTTCAATCAACGGTTTCAACTGCCAGTCCAACCAGAATATTACCGACTCTACCCTAACATCGTCAATCCGGCACCAGGCACCATCAGAACCCGTTCAACGAGGTTAATCGGCACTCTTGCGGCAGCCGAGCATGTATTGGACTGCCGTATAGAGGTCGGGGACAATGGCTCGTGGCGGATAGCTCAATCCATCAAGGTTGCCGGTCCGGCGGTCTGAAATAATGATGGTAGGACAGCCGACGTTTTTTGCGGCCAGCAAGTCGGTTTCCGAGTCTCCGACCAGAAAAGTATCCGCGAAATCGAATTGGTGTTCCTTCTGAGCCTGAAGAAGCAGGCCCGGTTTTGGCTTTCTGCATCCGCAGTTATCTTCTTGCCGATGCGGGCAATAGTAAACGCCGTGGATGCGCCCTCCGTACTCTTCAACTTTCTGTACAAAGCGGCGGGTAATTTCTTCCAGCTCGCGGGCAGCCACCAGGCCTTTGCCGACGCCGGCCTGATTAGAGATAATCAGGACGGCGTGATTTTCCTGTTCCAGAAGGCGCAGGGCATCCAGAACACCCGGCAAGAAGACGAACTGCGACCACAAAGTGACATACCCCCCCACGACGCGATGGTTAATAACACCATCCCGGTCCAGCAATACAAATTTCGACACCGCCAGCCTCCTCAACGGTTCGTCCGTCCTGCCACGAGGATAACCATTCAAGAAGGTCTCTCACTTCGATATGTCACTCGCAGGCCGTCGCCTTGAACGCAGATTGTCCTCTCCACGTCCGTAGGAAAGCACGGGCCAATCTTCCAACGCTTTCTGATAGCTCTCCGGGGTCCCCACGTCGAGGATGTACCCACCCAGGACGAAACCCCACATCTTCCCCACCAAGCCTGGCATGACGTCCTTTCCGAAATCCGCAAAGACCCCGGGCGACAGAGTATCAAATATTGCTTGCCGGATGATGTAGATCCCCGCGTTGGCAAGGTTGGACTTGGGCTTTGTGGGCTTTTCCTCGAAGCTGGTGACACGACCGGATTCATCGAGAGCCACTATGCCGCACTCCCTGGGTTTCAAAGCACGGAAAAGTCCAAGTGTCAAGACGCCGCCGTGCTGACAGTGAAAGGATTGAAGGCTGTGCAGATCGGCATCCACGAGGTTGTCTGCATAGAAAACCCAGAAATCATCGACGTCTCGGACAAAGTCCCGATTAGCCACAACCGTGCCCGCGCTTCCTTGTAGTGTATCTTCGTGAACTAGGTTGACCTTGACGGCGGAGTGCTGATTTCCTGCCCAGGCTCGAACCTGTGCCGGAAGGTGATGCGTGTTTATCAGGACCTCTCTGATGTCCAACCGTTCACAGATCTCGAGCCAGATGTTGAGTAATGGCTTGCCATCAATCGGGATCAGGCACTTCGGGACTTTATCAGTCAGAGGCCTCAGGCGTGTGCCCAGTCCGGCCGCGAGCAGAAAGGCCTTTGTAAACCTGCGGGGCATTATGGTCCCTCCCCATAGAGGGATGCTTTCTCGAGAGTGAAGTGGCTCATTTGAATCGGCCGCCTGACCTTTGGAACTCCCATTCCCAGCTCCCGCTTGCGTCTGCAGTGGGGCGCCGGCCTGACCCTCGACCACGCTCCTTTTCGCTTTGGTCCAGGAATTGCTAGCCCTATCCGGGTTTCGAGGCGGAATATCGAATGCCTCTGCTTACCTGGGCACTCCTCCCAAGGTTGGCGTAAATATCCAATGCATGCCTCTCCGGGAATCGGAGTCGAAGAACGGGTCGTCATAAACGACGCGTGCTCCTCCCTGGTCGAAGTGGAAAGTCATTTCCTTCAATCCGAATTCTTTCAACCCTTCCCTGACCTTTGCTTGATTCTCTCTTTCGCAGTAAAGTAGCAGGAATCCCCCCCCTCCTGCGCCAGCTATCTTCCCCCCCAGTGCACCACGACTCTTGGCGGCTTCATAGATCTGGTCGATGCGAGAGTTGGAGATCTTGCTCGAGATCCTCTTCTTGATTTTCCAGCCTTCATCCAGAAGCCCGGCAAAGGCGTCAAGGTCGCCGCTCAGTAGCGCCTCGCGCATCGGTGGGACTAACTGCTTGAGCGCGGTCAATGCATCTACAACAACGTCCTGGCGCTGCTGGATCGACCGGTCCTGCCCCTGGAGGATTTCGGAAGAATCGCGAGAGCTTCCGGTAAAGAAGAGCATGAGGTTCTGCTCGAGGTCCAATAGCAGTTCCTCGGGCAGGCGAAGGCGCTCAACCTCTACGCCGTGTGCGAAAAACTGGAGAACATTTAGGCCCCCGAGAGCGACCGCATACTCGTCTTGCTTCCCCACCGGTTTCTTCAGAATATTACGTGCAATATGGAAAGCGGTCTCGGCAAGTTCCTCCACCGAAAGGTCGTGCCCGAGAAATACCGAGAGGGTCTTCAAGATATTGACACAAACGGCTGCAGAGGAACCTAATCCTGTGCCTGGGGGAACCTCGGATGCGAGGAACAGGTTTACACCAACATCACACCGGAGATGCTTGAGGACGGCAAAAGGAATTTCGAGGTCACTGCCTTGAAACTCCATCTTTTCAACTTGTTCACAGCTCTCCAAGGTCTTTAGATCCGAGGAGATGATTTGTGTTTGCCGATCTTCGCGTTCAGTGAGGACAGTGTAAAAGTACTTATCAATGCTCGTAGAAAGGACCATCCCTCCGAATTTTTCGTAATACGAGGGAAAGTCGGAACCGCCACCGGCAAAGCTGATGCGGACTGGCGTGCGGACTATGAGCATGACACTAGACCTTACCTGAAAGTGCTGTCTTGGGTTACATTCGCCTCGAATCTTTCCCCAAGCCGAGGCGGCAGGGATGTCTCTCGGCCGGTGGAAGCTGTCTTTCGACGGCGAAGCAGAGTATTGACCGTCGCCACCATGAGCGTCAAATCCACCAAAGGGGAGAAAGTGGCCACATATTCCAAATCATATTTCGTCTTGAGATCTGAAGAATCAAACCCCCTCAGCCCCCTGACCTGTGCCAATCCTGTAATGCCGGGTTTAACCTGCAACCTGCGTCTGTGCCACGCCGAGTAGTGCCGGACCCGTTCTGGTGTTTCCGGTCGGGGGCCCACAATACTCATGTCCCCTTTCAAAACATTCCATAGCTGTGGCAACTCGGAGAGGCTGTAACGGTGAAGAAACCGACAGAACCGGATTTTCCAGTTCCGTTTGTGGGGCAACAACGGCCCATCCGCAGCGCTGACGTTGAAGCGGTACATTAAGTAGGGACTCTCCCCCATCCCAATCCGCATCTCTCGCTTGAGGAAACGCCCCTTGAAAAGGACCGACAGCGCAAGACCGATTAAAATGACCACAGGGGAGAAGAGCACCAGTAGGATTGTGGCTAGCGAATAATCTAACAGGAGTTTTACTGTGCTCGCGAAGGGGTCCAGCGAAGTTTCTCTCAGTTCGAGAATAGGGATTCCGTCGATGCTGAAGCTTTCCATTTGTTTCGTATGAAGGTCGTAGTACTCGGGAATCAATTTCACTTGAATACCCAGTTTCTGGCAAGTCGCGATGAATTCCAGGATAGCTGTCTCACGGCGAATCGGCGTGGTGAAAATCAGTTCATCAACCCTCTTTTTGGCAAGTTCGCGAGCTGTTTCTTCGGAACCAACGTACTCCACACTCCGGGTTCGAGCTTGACTTCGGTTCGTTGCGGGATAAAGAAACCCAAGAAGTTCATAATTCAGTTCTTGGTGCTGCTGTATCCGGTTCCCAAGTTCCCGCGCAATGTCGGATTGACCGACTATCACGACCCGGCGTGTTCCCCAACCGTACCTCCGCAACCATTGCAGCAGGACCTGATAGGCAAGCCGGACTGCGGGGAAAAACACGATCAGTAGGAGCAGAAGAAAGATCAGAATCAAGCGCGAGTAGTAGGTCTTGGCCAAGTACGACCCCGCCAGAAGCGTTCCCATGAGGAAACCCAAAGCCATAAGGAAGCGTGATGTGGCAAGTGGGAAGTCCGAGCCCAACAGATAGGAACGGTCCAATTCGAAAGCGCGAAATAAAAGCATCCAGGTGCCAACAGCCAGAAGCATAGCCGGCCAGTAAGAAGCGAAGCTCGACCTCCCTTCCGTAGGGAGGAGGGCCTCCAGAGCGAACCGCAGCCAGTAAGCAACGCGAAATGCGAGGACAATGACGACCAAATCGCCTAGAAGAAGTGCGTACTTAGAGAAGTTCTTACCCATGAGACTGATGTGGAAACCCGCGGCGCCTGATCTCCCAAGGCATTTAGGCGAATCTCAACCCGTTCTTGCTGAGTTTCCCCGATATCCGTTGGGATGGCTCAGCTTCCAAGTCCATGCCGACTGGACAATCGTGTGAAGATCGGAGTATCGGGGTTTCCACTTAAGCTCCCGTCGCAGTTTCTCAGGACTGGCCACAAGAACCGCCGGATCACCCGGACGCCGTGTGCCAACTCGCATGGGAAGCTTGCGCCCCGTGATTTCCTCCACGGCTTTGACTACCTCGCGGATTGAATACCCGCGGCCGTGGCCGACATTATATATTCCGAAGCCGATCTTAGGAAGGGCACGAAGTGCCAGGATATGCGCTTGAGCAATGTCCCGGATGTGGACAAAGTCCCTGATGCATGTGCCATCCGGAGTTGGATAATCGTCACCATAGATTTCAAATGGCTTGTGGGGGTTCAAGGCCACGTCAAGAAGCCGGGGCAGGAGATGCGTTTCGGGACGATGATCCTCTCCCAAAAGATCCATAGCGCCAGCCGCACTGAAATATCGAAGGACAACGCACTTCAGCCTGTACGCACGATGGTACCAAGCAAGCGCCCGTTCAATCACGAGCTTCGTTTCACCGTAGGAGTTCACGGGGGCCGTTGGATGTTCCTCCGTAATAGGAATACTCTTCGGCTCCCCGTAAACCGCAGCACTGGAAGAGAAAATCAGTTTTCCAATTTTCAATTGTATCAATACTTCAAGAAGTGCGATGCTGGCGCTCACGTTGTTGCGATAGAACAAATGAGGGGCGCGAATCGATTCGTCGATCAGCGCGCTCGCGGCGAAGTGCATGACGGCTTCGATATGGTGCTCGTGGCACACTTCCTTCAGCTTTGCCGTGTCGGCGACATTGCCCCTCACAAACTTGATTCCGGGATGCAGCGCTGCGCGATGCCCGGCCATGAGATTGTCGTAACCAATCACCTGATGTTTCTGCCTGACCAGCTCTGCCGCGCAAACGCTACCCACATAGCCGGCCGCGCCGGTCACCAGGATGTTCATCTTTTAGTAGGCGCCCTCTCGCTTCAGAACCTTCCAAAGTGTCTTCCATAGGATTTTGAAATCGAACCACAGCGACCAGTTCTGGATATAGAAAACGTCCATATCCACCCGCTCTTCGTAAGAGACTTCTTGGCGACCACTGACCTGCCAATACCCCGTCAGGCCGGGCTTGACGCTCAGGAGCAGGTCCTGATAGGAACCATACTTTTCAAGCTCCGGAGGGGTGATCATCCGGGGGCCTACCAGAGTCATTTGGCCTTTCAAGACATTTAAGAGTTGAGGTAACTCGTCCAGACTGTATCGTCTCAGGAATCGCCCGACTCGCGTAATTCGCGGGTCCTCTTTCAGCTTAAAGCTTTTTTGATATTCCTCCAGAAGCCGAGGATTTTCGGCGAGCCATCGGTCCGCGTCCACTCGCATAGTTCTCAGTTTAAACGCGTCGAAATCGCCTCCAGTTCCCACAACCCGGCGGCGATAAATCATGGGCCCGCCATCCTCCTGCTTAACGACAACTCCCAGCAGGGCCATGGCCGGGACCCAAATCGGAGAGGACAGTGTGGTGAACGTCAGGTCCAAAATGCGTTTTGCGACGTTTCTCCGCCTCTTAGTGCTTCCGCCTCTCGAGCCACTCGCGGGAGGTTCTTGGCGCTCGCAAGTCCCGTCCGCGGTCCGCGCGCTGCCCGGCGTTACCGAGATTCTGCCGTCCCCAATCATGATGACCGGGCTATTCCCGGGCTTGCTCGCTTCTTCGCGTAGACCGTCATGTGATTGCTGGTCCCCAACATCCGTCCCAAACCGAAGACAGTCGCAGTGCCCAAAGACAAGACCAATTTTCTCGGAACCGAAAAGCTCTTGAAGCGCTCCAGCAAAATGCGCAACCCGTAAGTGGATTGGTCGATCCTGAGCACATCGAACCCGTGTCGATCGAGGAGCCCCCGGATACTGCGCCTGTTGAAGCAGAGAGAGTGTCCCCCGCCCATTTGGTAGAACTGTTTTACCTGGAAGCGAATGAGCCCGCCCGTTGCTCGATAAAGGAATCGACCCACCTGTCGTAGCAGGCCGTCTTCTGTCGGCGTCTGGAGAACCAGGAATCCTCCCGGCCGGAGGAGGCGGGCGCATTCCTGGATCGCCGCAATAGGATTCGCCAGATGCTCGATGACGCCAAACATCGTAATGACCTCGAATCCCTCGGGCAGAAAGTGCGTCGGGTCTTCGACAGAACCCGTATCGACCCTAAGTCTCCGCTGTTCGCGAGCGTACGCTGCCACCGCTGGGCTTAGCTCTAGGCCCGCGACATCCCAGCCTTCTCGCCCGGGCTTAAGCAGAAACGTTCCGATTCCGCATCCGACATCGAGCAACCGAAAACCCCCGAAGTCGGCTACGCCGTCCGCCATTAATCTGGACTTGAGTCGCTGGAAGTCGCTGGCGGCCTTGTCAGCCAGGATTGGGTCCGCGCTGATCTCATAACCCACGGCGAATCCCAGGTTGTCGTCCACCACATGGTTAATAAATGTAAGACTGCACTCCAGACAGCGGAGGACTTGGAATTCCGGAATCTCGTAGACAAGCCTGCACCCCTCGATGCGTGAGTTCCCACACGCCGGGCAAGGTCGGTGGAGTGGGGTCACTCGCGAAGTACTGACTACTTCAACGTCCTTACTCATGTTTGTACCGCACGCCCACCGTTGACTGCTCTCAGCGTCGATTAAAAATTCTTTCAAGCGCGGCTCGGCAGAGCTTTTCTAGGTCGGAAGAAATTTACCAATAAAGATGCGACCAGCGTTATGTGCATTCCGGCCCAAATCGCCAAATTGACGAGGGGATTATACGAAGAACCAAATGATTTTTTGTACATCAGCCATGTCGAACGATACCACCAGAAAATCATCCGGTAACTCTGCTTCCTCGCTGACTGGCTCTTGTAGTGAGTCACGATAGCTCTGGGATCATAATAAACCTTCCACCCCTTCTGCTTCGTCCGGAAACACCAGTCCATATCCTCACCATACATAAACCAAGCTTCGTCAAGGAACCCGACTTGTTCAAGAGTTTCGTGGCGCATCATGAGGAGCGCGCCGCATACGGCGTCCACCTCGTGTGTCTCGTTTTCATCCAGGTAAGTCAAATGGTACCGACCGAATCGCCTGCTCTTCGGGAATAACTTGTCCAGTCGCAGGGCCCGATAGAAAAAGACCGACGGCGTCTGAAATGACCGCTTACAGGGCCAATCCAATGTGCCGTCCGGCCGAACGAGCTTCCCTCCAACAATCCCCGCTTCGGGATGCGCGTCGGCGAAGTCCACCATTTCTTTGAGTGCCGCGGGCTCCACGATAGTGTCATCATTGAGCAGAAGGTAGAACTGGGCGCGACCCATATAACGGCGCAGCATTTGGTTGTTGGCCTTCGCAAATCCCAGCGGTCTCTCATTCCGCATTAAGTCAATCTGCGGAAACTCGCCTGCCACCATTTTGTACGTGTCGTCGCTTGAGCCATCGTCGTTGACGACCACTCGAAAGGGAAAGGAGACCTTCGACGCAAAGACTGAACGCAGACACTGCCTTAACAGGCCCGAAACATTATGCGCCGCAATGAGGATAACTAGCTTGAAGTGCTGCGAGTCCGTATTCATGATTCAGGAAAGCCCCGTCGTTTTCCCCACAACCGCCTTGAGAATATTCGCTCCTTCGCCTTCCCTCTCTTCCTCCAACTCGGCATAAACCTTCAGAAGAAGGTAACCAACTCAAAGCCCACCCCGCTGCAGAGTTGGAAAACTAAGCCCCATACTCCTGCCGCGCGGGAAGTCCCATACTGCCCAGGAACTTCCGCACACGGTACCACAGCCATGTTCCGGCCAGCAGATTGCCGAACTCGGATGTAGTTAGCACCCTGCTCGACTGGATGGCTCCGCGCCTACGCCAGAGCTCGGGCGCCCTCCGAATGACTTGAAACTTTGCGCGGAGGAAAGGTCGCAAAAGACCCTTACGGGCGAAATATAGGAGGCCCCCCAAGTCATAGAGGAGGTGAACCAAGCCGGACTGCAGAATCAGACCCACCGGCATGTTTTTGAGATAAGTGAACTCAATATTCCTCTGGGCATAATAAACCTGCCAGTCAGGAATGTCGGCCAGGGTCGAGCGATACTTGTGGTACACCACGGCTTCGGGCACAAAGTAGCACCGCGACCCATGGACGCGAGCCCGCATAGCGAGGTCAACGTCTGAGTAGATGAGAAAGAAATCCTCATCCAGAAGACCGACTTTCTCCAGCAGCTTTCGACTATACACTGCCGCTCCACCCGAGGGACCAAAGGGTTGAAGACCTGTATCATGCTCGCCCCGATCGATCTCGTGACGCCCGATCTCTTGAGCGGTCCCGGCACGGGACACCGAAAACCCGCAGTTATCGATGACGCCCCTCGAATCAAAGAAGAACATCTTGCAGGCGAACATTCCGGCGTCTGGGAATAATGTTATTGCACGGTCGATCGCTGCAAGGTAATCGGGAACAACCTCCGTATCGTTGTTTAGCAATTTGATCCACTCCCCTCTTGATTTCCGAATTCCTTCGTTATTGCCCCCGCAGAACCCCTTGTTTTCTTCTAGGGAAACTGCCCGAACCTCGGGGAAGCCGGCCTGAACAAACGCCACAGAGGCATCTTCTGAACCATTATCGGCGAGAATAATTTCATAATTCCGATAAGTCTGTTCACGCAAAGACGAAAGGCAAGTGTGCAGGAATGTAGCGCCGACAGATCCAGACACGACAGACTACGGGCGCGGTAGGTCGCGTCGTTTTCGTCGGCCTCCTTTCGGATCCGTGCAGCCTCGACGTTCGACAACCCCGGAAGGTTCAGTGGGTTCGACAGGCGGCTTCTCCTGCTACAGCCTGAGGTTGAGTAGTCTGCCTTCGCCATGCCCTTGTGCTCCCATGACGCAGGAGACACCGGTTGACCACCCAAGCCCCCTCAGCGCGCCATACACCAGTCTTAGTTACCACACGTTTGCCTGCTTCACCGTAGTGGCTTGAACAGAAAAGGATTGTACGTAAGTTGCCTCGCGGCAATTCTTGCTGAATCCAGCGCTGCCTTCGGTTTACCCCCCTAAAGCTCCGGGTTTCGTCTGGGCGCGCTTGTTCAATTCTGCCCGGGTTAATGAGTCTGCCGCAAAAAGGCTGCCGACAATGAACCAATAGATTTCCGCAATCTTTGAAGAAAAGAAGATGTCAGTGAAAACCCCGTTGACCAGGAGGCCCATCGTACCCGCAAATATTCCCGCCGCAAACCACTGGACCCAGGAATGAGCAGCCGTCCGGTACAGTCCGTACAAAAACGTCAAAACACGGTAAATCAGGAACAAGAATGCAGACGTGCCAAGGACGCCCAGCATCCCCACGAGCAGCAAATAGAAGCCATCCACGCCGATGCCTTCCGGCGATAGGGACCCCAAGCCGCTTCCGACAATGGGCGATTGGGAGAAGGCCCGCCACGCCATAGGCCAGGTGACTTGCACGCGCCCCCCAAGGCTCGCCTCGAAGGTGCCAAGAAGCTGCAACTCCTGGAGCCGAGCTGCAAAACCCGTAAATAAGAATGCGGGCAATAAAGCTAAAGGAGGCATCAAGAGGGCAAATTTCCGCCAGCCCCGCAACCAAAGGGCAACGGCCAAGCTGACCCCGACCCCAAGCGCTGGCCCTCTCGCAAACGTCAAATAAAGACAGAACAGGGAGTACGCAAACAGAACCAGATAGCAGATCCTGGCGAAGCTGGAGCTTTGCCTGTCCAGCGCAAAAAGCAAGAAACACGGAACCACAATCAAGTAAAAGCCCGCCAAGTCATAAGGGCCACCAAAGGTCGAAAAAAGCCTATCAATGCCGAATCCCTCGGTCATATATGTCCGGGTAACAATTTCTCTACCCATATGCATTGCGTTAAATACGGGAACCATTCCGAGCTCCTGAAGAATGGCATATACATTGACCGCTAAAGTAGCGACTGCCAGGGCTCTAATCACGTTCCGCAGTTGAACAAAGCTACGCACTTCGCTCACAGAAATTAGAAGTACGCTGAAATACTCGACGAGCCGTAGAAAAAAGAGAAGGCCTGTCCGCGCGTCAACCGACCCCAAGCCGGAGACCCCCCACGAGGTTGAAATAAGGCATAGAAACACGAATAGCAGGATCCATTTCAAAAAATGCATAGGCAGGCGCGGAGAAGGGTAAATTGCGCGTCTGAGCAACACAATCACCAGAAGCAGCAGAATGAAAAAGTCCTCGAGACGAATTGGCACCCAGTATCCCTTAATCGAAACCAGCGGCAACTTGGGATACAAGGGGATAAGGAAGACATAGACATATAAAAAAGTCGTCGGCCGAGCTAGAAAGGCGACGACCAGCATTACAAAACCGACCACGGCCAATATTAGATTGCTGCCGACGACAATACCAATCCCCAAGAGTGTAGCCAGAATGACAGCCAAGAGTATAAAAGTTAAAAGACCTGCTTTAAATCGCATTCAGGCACCAAGGAGCGACTTTTCGCGCCCCGTCTTGGCGCGCAGGAAAGGGTAAAAGCTTATGGCGAATAGGAGGCCCCAAGCGACCCAGACAAATTGCCCTGTAAACAGAAGCAATGAGATCGCAGCCACGAGGCCCAGACAAATGATTCCGACCCCTAAATATCGCGTCCCGCGGAGACCCCCGCCGATCCCCTTTGGAACTACAGCCAAGCCGGATTGACTGACGCCGCAACTCATCGCAACCAATCCTAAATCAGCGCATTAGGCCGAGCTCTGACATCCCAGGAAGTTGTCCGATCCGGCGTGGCGGTTTCGGCCTCAGAGCTCGAGCTGCCGGGCGTAAGCCCCGTACTCTTTTCGCCATCGCCTGCCCTTGAGTCGCATCAGCAACATGCGCAGCGCATACAGGGCATAAAACAAGTAATACACTCCAGGCAAGTGCCGGCAAACCCTGGCCGAGACGCGCAGCAGACGCGCCCGACCTCTTAAGTGATAATGGTTGCCAAGGACTTCCGACGCTTTAAGGGTGTCCTCCCAGTTCCTTCGTACCAGCGATCCGAGCCCCTGCCTCACGAGACTACTTTTCAGGCGTTCTGTCAGGACGTGCCCAGCATACCTCCGGGCATCATAGGGAATCCGTTGATCCTCAGTCAAATTGCGAACCATCTTCAGCCAGCCGGGCCATATAAAACTTAAGAGCGGTGAGGTGCAAGAGGACCCTGGATGCCTAACAAACATTGCGCCAGGCTGTAGGGAAACCACAATCGGAAATCGCGCGGCCGTGCGCAATTCGAAATCCAGGTCCGCCGCAGGGCCCACTTCTTCGTCAAGACACCCGACCTTTTCAATCACTTCTCGGCGAAACAGCACACTCGTCCATACGGGAGGTAAGCAATTCAACATTGCCAACAATCCCTCGGGGGGAAGGTACAATCCAGGCTTCCACGCCAAAAGTGGTATTCCGAGAATGTTGCCCCGACAATCAACCTGGAGCGTGGCCGTAACCGAACACATTACTTCTGGAAACTTCTCAAACCCCGCCAGGGCGGTTTGATAAAAGTCGGGAAGAAGGACATCATCATCGGAAAAAATCGAAAAGAACGGCGTTTCAACCTGTTCCATGCCGTAAATGAAATTCTTCAGCGCGCCGATGTTTTCGGGGTGACAATAATATTTGATACGACAGTCAGTTCGTGCCATTTCATCCACAACCGAGGGCGTCTCATCACCGGAGGCGTTGTCATAAACGCAGACCCGAAGGTGAGGGTAGGTCTGAGCCAAGACACTCCGGATGGCGCGTCGGAGAAGCATCGGGCGGCGATACGTTGGGATGACAGCAGTAATGAGCGGTCCAATCCCTGTCTCACCCACTTAGGCAACCTCCACGCTCTTGGTAATCACCCTTTGCCGAAGCCGGGTGATCGTTTCCCGCAGTTCCTCGCCGACGGTCAAATACGCTCCCGGCAGGAAGACCATCGAGGCCAGGGCATACGCTGATATCAGGGAGACGTTCGAGTGTGCCCCGGCAACCGCCAGCACAACCCAAGCAGGACCATACGTCAGCGCGGCGAGAATAAGGGCCTTACTCACGTGCGCATACCACGACCAAGTTGGAATTTCAAGACACTCGGAACACACCCGAGGCACCCCATAGGCGTAAGCAAAAAGGTGATAGAAGACCCAGGAAAATCCTGCCCCCGCAAGGCCGAAGAAGTAAACCAGAAGGAACGTGACGGGCAGAACACAGAAAAGCGCATAGAAGTTCTGCCGCGCCGCAATATCCGGACGGCCGACAGCCAGAGAAAAAACGTACGGAACATTCAACGTGCCATTCATGTAAAAGCCCACGCACAGGAACGTCACTGGCAAAAGCAACAGCTGGGCCGCTCGGGCGCTAAGGAAATAGCTGAACACCGGGACGGCCACAAAGAGGATGGCCGCAAAGATGGGCACTGTGCCGAAACAAAGGAGGTCCTGCAGCTTTCGGTACTGCACCAACAAAGCGGGCCGATCCCCCTTTTTGAACAGGGCCGAAAACGAAGGGAATGCCGCCTGCGCGATCGCGCTCGTTAGCAGCGTGGACCTTGAGATGGCGCTATAAGCAAGGCCATAGTAGCCGAGTCCCCCCAGAGGCAAAAGCTTGCTTACAATCGCCTTGTCGGACTGCATGTGGACCATAGCCAGAATCGAGATGGAAGCCATCCGCGACGCGTACGGGAAGTTTCGCTTCACGACTTCGGACGAATACCCGGGAACTAACGCCCGAAAAGAAAAAAAGTGCGCAGAAATCATGAAATAAGCGGCGATGCCCACGGCGAAACAAGCTGCAAACCAATAGGCGACGTGGATCAATACACCACCGAGAACCAGAATAACAATCGTCCCGAACTGCTGCAGCCCGCCCGTCGCGGCGTCAATCAGGTTGTTAAACTCCATCCGCTGCAGGCCACGAAGAATGCTGGTGTAAAAGGCCCGGGGAAGCGCCACCAGGGCCGCGATCCCCAGAATTCGCAGGACCGGAATTGCCGCCGAGGGATCCAACGTCTTCAGGTTGATCCACTTCGTCACGAGCAAGGGCACGAGGAAATAGACGGCCACGGCAGCCACGAGATAAGCGCCCCAGTAAAAGAGCGACCCGGTCCGAAGGAGATTGGCAATATAAAGAGGTTCATCATTGGAGTGGGCCGAGATTTCTCGGACCGTCGTCACACCCAGGCCCATCTCAAGCACTCCCGAAAGGATGGCACTCAGGGTAGCAGTGAAATAGATGATCCCCAGCGCGTCCTCGCCCAACTGCCTAAAGACATATCTGACCGCAACGAAGCCGAGAGCCAGGATTAATCCCTGACCGAAGAAATTGTAGATAATATTCCTGGAAAGGTTCGACATATCCGGTACTCGCCAGCATTTAGACTAAAACGGCTCCGCTCGAAAATCGACTGAACACTAACACCTCTTACAGCCGGCCGTAATCTGAAGCACTCCTCCTATCGCCGCTGCAGAATTTCCTTCAGTGCATCACAGACGCAACTAACCTTTTCTACCGTCATGTTCATTCCCGAAGGGAGATTGAGCCCATAAGGACTGACTTGATAGCTGATTTTGTTGCGCTGGCGGGCTCGCCGCGCCTGTTCTAATCTTTCAAACGCCGGCAAGGAACTCAAGGGGTGGAAGAAAGGACGACAGTCAATATTCTGCTCACTCATCCGGCCCATCAGGTGCTCCTTGGTGATTCCAAATCGCTTGTCAAGGACCACCGTCACCATCCAATACGTATTCTTGGTACCGGGCGCTTCGAAGTTCAGGGTGACATTCTCCACATCCGCGAACTCCTCCTGGTACCAAGCAAAAATCTGCCGCTTGCGGGCGACCAATTCCTCGATCCGCTCGAGCTGCGCCAGGCCCAGGGCCGCCTGCAGACTGCTCATCCGGTATTTATAGGCCACTTCCGTGTTGAAGAACATCTTGTCGCCCGGCTTGCGACCGTGGTCTCGCAAGAACAGAGCCCGCTCATAGAGGTCCTGGCGGTTTGTGACCAGCATGCCGCCCTCGCCGGTGGTCAACGTCTTCGAGCCGTGAAAGCTGAAAACGCCGGCTTCGCCAAAGCTCCCTGCTTTCCGGCCCTTGTATTCCGAGCCGATGGCCTCCGCAGCGTCTTCGACGACGGCAATTGCTCGCCGGCTCGCGACCTCACGGATGGCGTCCATGTCAGGCATGTTGCCGTAAAGGTCCACCGGGATGACCGCGCGGGTCCGAGCCGTGACGCACGCCTCAAAGCTATCCGCCGACAAACACCAGGTCCTGGAATCGACGTCCGCAAAAACCGGCGTGGCCCCCACATACGTGATCGGCGCCGCGGTTGCGATCCACGTGATATCCGGAACGATGACCTCATCTCCAGGCCCGACACCGAGCGCACGCAAAGAAAGGTGAATCGCCGAAGTGCAGGAGGGCAGAGCGGTGGCGTAGCGGACACCGAGATACTCCGCAAACGCTTTCTCAAAACGCGCAGGGTAGACGTTGGCGTTCTCATACCACGCATTGGTGACCGCGTCGGTCACATAGTCGATCTCTTTTTGTGTGATCCAGGGGCCCGAAACCAGAATCCGCTCGGTAGCTAGTCCTTTATGCATTTTAGGTACCCGTCCGGTGCCGCGGTAATCAGGAGCTTGCTTTCGATCTCCTTGTCGATCACGAAGCGATCGTTACTGCTGAGGAACTCGTGCACCGCGGTCTTGGGATTGTTACTCTTGTCCCACGGGCGGTCGGCGAAGAACCCCTTAGGCATGTCCTCGATGACGGTGTCAAAGACCACCAGGTAGCTGCCCTTCGTCACCAACGGCGAATAAAGATCCATCTCCTTGAGAACATGCTGGTGGGTGTGGTTCGAGTCGAGGACAACCAGCACGCGCTTTCTTCCCCCCGCAAACTCGTGGACCTGCCGCGCCAAGGCCTCATCCACGGAAGAGCCCTGGAGCATCGTGATCCGCTTGAACATCGGATGCTTTTCAATCTCGATACGATTATGCGCGCGGATGTCAATATCAATCCCCAAGACTTGTCCATCTCCTCCAAGCAACTCCACCATCGAAGCGTAGAAAATCAGCGAGCCGCCATGAGCAATCCCTGTCTCGATGATTAAATCCGGCTTGACCTGCCAGATGATTTCCTGCATCGCTACGATGTCTTGGGGAAACTGGATGATGGGGCGGCCAAGCCAGGTGAAGTTGTGAGTGTACCGATATGACGCTGCTTTGATGATCCAATCAATGCTCAGTCTGTTGATCTCGCGATCCGCTCCTGCTTTGTTCATCAGTTCTCGCTTCTGTTCCTTAGAAGGGTCGCCCATTCTTGTCTAGCTCTCTTCGCATCTTTTTGAACCGCTCCCCATGCATGACCGTATCCACCAAGGTCACCTTTTGGGGGATCTTGTAATTTGCTAACTTATCCCTACAGAACGCGCGCATTCGTTTCCTGAAATCGCTGAGTGACTCCCCCGTGTTAAGTTTGACGCGTGCCACAACTATTTGCCCGGTAATAGGACTCGTTTCCGCACCGACAACTGCATCTTCCACACCTTCCATCAGTTGCAGGACGCTCTCCACTTCCACCGGGTAAACTTTCTCGCCGCCTACGTTGATGATTTCTGACTTGCGGCCGAGGATGTGCAGGTATTCCCCCTCCACTTCCACCACATCGCCGGTTTTGAACCAACCGTCTTCAGTGAAAGGACTGGGAGCATTCAAGTAACCCAGCATAGCCGATTTGGCTTTGATCTGCAGCATCCCGTCGACAACGCGTGTCTCATAGCCTTCTCCGCCAACTTTTACCCACAAAGAATCATCGCCTTTGGACTTGGTTCTCAAAACCCCCAACTCAATCAACCCATATGTTTGATGTAACCTCGTTTCAGGGAATAACGTCTTGAGCCGTTTCAGGGTACCTGATGGCATTGGCTCGGTACCATAGGAAATCGTCTTCAATCTACTCAAGTCGTACCTTTTGTAATCTTCGCTCAGTAGCAGGAGATTCAAGAAAGTGGGTGTTGCAGGAAGGACTTCAATCTTATACCTCTCTATAATTCTGCATATTTCAGCAGGAGAGCGCTCTCGGACAGTAACGACGGTACCAGCATTCGATAAAATGTGAAATAGGGTATTCAACCCCCCCCAATGGTCAAAGGGCAGGAAATTGATTGTTCTATCCGAGTGTCTTCTGACCTTGAATTTTTCCAGTAGTGCTGGAAAATCATGAACCGCCGCCTTGGGCTTTCCCGTTGAACCTGAGGTAAAGAGAACCAACCCCGGGTGGTTTTGCTTTCTCAACTGACAATAGAATGCGTGATTCGCGGAGTTGGGCAATTGCACATATTCTGGATCGTCATTTTCGCCTAAAGTTATTAAGACCTCGCCTTGGGCGATTTCTATGTATCCTGAAGGTCTTTCCCCAGAAACTGATCTTGTAATCGGCACGATAATACATCTATGCTCAATGAGGGATAGCAACAAAGCAATCGTATTGGGAGTGAAATCACCCTCTAATACTGTAACCGATCCAGATATGACGTTTTGTGCCTTGTCCCTATCTTGCCAATACTGAACACGATCAAATAACCACTGATAACTATAAGACTTGTCTTTCCAGATGATAGCGTCTTTGTCTTTGCTTTCCTCAAAGACCTCCATTAAGAAATCAACAAACATCACACACCCCCGAGGTAGATGCACTGCCCAGTGACAAAGTTGCTTTCCCGCTTAAGAAAAAAATCAATCGCGTTCGCAACATCCTCAAAATTCGCCAAGCGGGCAATAGCTTGTTGGGACAGCAAACGAGCCATCTTCTCTTTGGGTACGGAGCGAGTCAAGTCGGTCTCTAAAGGCGTAGGCCCCACGACATTAACTGTGATACCGAACTCAGCCAATTCTCGTGCTAGCACCTGGGTAAGTAGGACAACCGCTGCTTTGGAGGCAGCGTAGATCGCTTCACCTTCTAATTTCATCGGGACCGCGGCCGATGAAAAATTGACAATCCGCCCATAGTGCTTCTTCTGCATCAGTTTGGCAGCTTCGCGGCAAAACAAAAATGTTCCCACCACGTTAGTATCGAGCACCTTATGAACCGTTGCCAGCGGCGTCAAGAGGCAGTGATTCATGGAAGCAATCCCAGCATTGTTGATCAAATGATCCAACACACCATATTTCTTCCGAACTTCGGCAAATAATCTCTTCACCGCAGCTTCATCGGACACATCAGCAACATAATGTTCATATCCTTCTAAAGACCAGTCAATTTCGGAGCGACTACATCCGACAACAAGGTGCTCTTGTTTGACATAGTGTTCAGCCAGGAATTTGCCTATGCCTTTGCGCGTCCCAGTAATTAGCGTAATTGGCTTATCCACTATGTTGCCTCAACCTCCTTCATCAAGTTTTCTACATAGTCAGCCAAAGCACCAACAGTCCTAAATGGACTGTGCTTTTGAGACATCGCTTTTTCGTCTGCCAAGGTCAGCGTTATACCCAGTTCACTCTCAATTGCCTGTTCGACAGCCACCACAAATGAGACCAAACCGAGTGAATCCAGTACGCCGTCACGTCCGAACAGCGGAGCATCTCTGCCTCGTTCCACGTTAATTTTGAATTCAAGTTGTTCGTTGAACTCGTCCGCAATCCGAGTGACCAGAGCTACGATCTTCTGATTCTCGTTCACGACCTAATCTCCTTGGAAGACAAAATCAGTTGGCACCAACTCAAGTTTCTGGGAATATAATCCATCTGAACTCGTGTCACCAGGGTTACCCATTTCAAGATGAATCTCACCCTGGAATTCCCTCTTCTGCAAAGGTATCAAGTCGGTATGCCGAAAGCCTACAGATTGATGTAAATGGAGCACTATGAAGTTGTCAGCTAAGACAAAACCATAAATTCTCTTGATTCTGAAAGTCGCAAAAAGCCACTTGATCAGCGCTATTTCCGCATAGTAAATAAGTTCAGGATGACCTCCGATTTCACCTCGGATCAGATTATCAATTTCAACCGAATCAACAGCAAGTCCCTTAAACCCATATTGCCCAATAAGCTTCGTCGGTGAGTAAATAAGGAACATCAGCCGCGAATGATCCTTTAGAACAACCTCTTCTAGCCAACGCTTTGTTCTCTCAGTGGTAGCATTGAATTGCGTTAGGAAATATCGGCTTGCTTGGTTCCTCCACTTCGTAAGTCTCCAAATGATTTCGGCATTATCGAGAACAGATAATGTGATAGGTGCAAGACGTCCAATGTAACTATCTTGGGAATCACGTATCTCATTATTTATTCTGACCTTCTCGTGGATAATATCGCTTATAAGCTTTTCGTAATCGTCCATCGTTCCGGCATCCTCTAAATGGGCACAAAATTCAGATCCCTCGCAGAAATTGTAACTTCCTTAATAGGCCACTGAATCCCAAACGCCGGGTCGTCCCACCGGACACCGCGCGCCGATTCGGGATGATAAAACTCCGACATCTGGTAGGCGACTTCGGTATTGTCTTCCAGCGTCTGAAAGCCGTGCGCACAGCCTTCAGGAATGTAGAGCATGCGATGATTCTCGGCGGTCAATTCCACTCCGACCCAATGTTTGAACGTGGGCGAGTCCACCCTCAAGTCGACTGCGACGTCGTACAGGGCCCCCCGGGTGCACCGGACGAGCTTGGCTTCCTGGTAAGGCGGTGCCTGATAGTGCATCCCGCGGAGCGTGCCCCTCTTTTTGTTCAAGGAAATGCTGCACTGGACGAGCCGCGGGTTAAGCCCATGGGCCTCGAAATCCCTCTGACAAAACGTTCGAGCAAAAAAGCCGCGCTCGTCTTCAACTTTCTCCAGGTCAATGATGTAAACGCCCTCGAGCTTCGTCTCAGAGAAAATCACCGGCTTCCTGCAAGGTCGGGCAGCAGCGACCGCCCGACAGGTCGATCGAATGCTCAGACGACCTTGGGTTCGGGAATGGGGATGATGAAACGCCCGCCTCGTTTCCGGTAGTCGGCCTGCTGCTCCAGAATCTCATCAGCAAAGTTCCAAGTCAGCAGAAGGACGTAGTCCGGCATCACGTCAAGCAGCTTGGTGGTCGGGAAAATAGGCAGGCGTGCTCCCGGGACATACCGCCCCTGCTTGTAGGGGCTTCGGTCGACCACAAAGTCCAGCGTCTCGCGCCCAATCCCGCAGTAGTTCAGGAGCGTCACTCCCTTGGCGGCGGCACCGTACGCCGCCAACCGCTTCCCTTGCTGCTTGAGTCCCAGGAGCAAATCGCGAAGGGCAGTCCTGACGCTTTCAACCCGCCGGGCGAATCCCCGGTAGAACTCGAGGCGATTCGCTCCCCACGCCGATTCTTCGGCCAAAAGGTCGCGGACCGCAGGCGTCGGCTGGCAGGAGCCTTGGCGAGCCACATAGATTCGCAGCGAGCCGCCGTGGATGGGGACGCGCTCCACATCCGCAACCGCGAGGCCGTGCCGGCGCATCAGGCTGTCGAACGCCGACAAGGAAAAGTAACAGAGGTGCTCATGGTAGATGGTATCGAACTCGCAACCGTCAATCAGGTCTTTCAGGTACGGCACCTCAATGACGGCGACCCCATCCGCTTTCAGGAGCACCCGGATTCCTTCGACGACTCCGCCCAGTTCCGCGACATGCGCAAGAACGTTGTGGGCGTGGATGACATCCGCGCGCTTCCCTTCCGCGACCAGCCGCTCGGCCAGTTGCTTCGTAAAGAATTCCGACAGGGTGGGGATGCCGCGTTCTTTTTCAGCCACGCGGGCGACGTTTTCCGCCGGGTCCACGCCCAGGACCGGAATTTGCGCGCGGCGATAGTATTGGAGTAAGTACCCATCGTTGCTCCCTATCTCCACCACCAGACTGTTCGGGCCCAGCCGGCGGTCAACCACGAGCCGCGCTACCAGCCGTTCGACGTGCTGAAGCATCGTGTCTGCGAAGGACGAGAAATAGAGATACTCCCGGAAGAGCTTTTCCGGCGGCACGGTCTCGGTGATTTGCACCAGAGCGCATTCCTTGCAAAAAGCCAGGTCGAGCGGGTAGGCCGGCTCGGGCTGAGCGAGCTGGTCTTCGGTAAGGAACGAGTTGGCCAGGGGCGTCCGGCCCAAAGAGAGGACCGGCTCAAGACCGTCAGCCTGGCAGGACCGACACACCGCAAGCAAGTCGGTTACTCCGTCGTTTGGAAGAAATGTTTGTACCAGTCAATCGTCTCCCGCAGACCGTCCTCCAGCGTGTGGACCGGCTTCCAGCCAAGTAATCGGGAGGCCTTCCGCGAGGAGAGGTATTGATTCCGGATTTCGCCCCGCGCCTCATTGAGCACGATGGGCTCGATATGGCTGCAATTCATGAGTTGGCGAATCTTGTCCACAATCTCCAATACGGTAAGGCGGGATTCGGCGCTGAAATTGAAACTTTCGCCGCGGATCTGCGCGGAGTCCAGTTGCTCAGCAAGACTCAGATAGGCCTGTGAGACATCTTTCACGTAGATGTAGTCCCGTATGTACTGTCCGTCGCTCCGAATCAGAGGCCGTTCTCCACGATAGAGCGAACGGATCGTTCCGGGGACGATGCGGGTCCAATTCAGATCTCCCCCACCATAGATGTTGCCGCACCGAGCGACGGAAACGGGGAGGCCGTAGGTCCGATGGTACGACTGAGCAATCAAGTCCGCGCAGCTTTTCGAGACCTCATACGGCTGCTGGCCTTGCAGCGGCATGTCCTCGGTATAGGGGAGGTGTTCGTGAGCTCCGTAGGCCTTGTCGCTCGAGGCGACGACCACGCGCTTGACCGAGTCGGAATGAATGCGACAAGCCTCAAGTAAATTCCAGGTGCCCCGGATATTGGTTTCGAAGGTCGGCAAGGGAGAGCGCGACGCCACGCTGACAATTGCCTGAGCTCCGAGGTGAATGACGGTGTCGCATTCGTAGGCCAGGACAGCGCGCTCAAGGGTCCTGAAGTCTTCCAGCCTCCCATTCACAACATGGACGCGACGAATGCAGTCGCTGCGGTAGAGTTCCGACTGCCGGTCCGCATCGAGAACCAGGGCAACCACTCTCGCGCCGCGGTCCACCAGATCCTTGACCACCCACGAGCCGACGACGCCGGTGGCCCCGGTCACCAAAACGCACTTTTCAGCCCAGAATCCGGAAACTCCTTTCATTCCTTCCAAACCTTCCACGGGGCGTTCTTCTTCCACATCTCATTCAACGCCGCGAAGTCTCGGTAAGTATCCATGCAGTGCCAGAACCCCTTGTGGGCATAACCCATGAGCTGACCATCTCGGGCGAGTCGTTCCAGCGGCTCCCTTTCCAGAACGCAGCCGTCCTCATCTTTGAGATAATCGAAGAGACTCCGTCGAAAAACAAAGAACCCCCCGCTCACGAAAGCCTCTTGCGCCTGGGGCTTTTCACTGAATTCCTTCACGAGTCCGTCATCCACGGCCAGCTCTCCATATCGCGAGACCGGCCGCACCCCGGCCACCGTCCCGATTTTTCCATGCTGTTGATGGAAATCCCAGAGCTTATCAACGTCGATATCCGCCACCCCGTCACCGTAAGTCAGCATGAAGTTCTCTTCGGTAATGTACGGCTCGATTCTCTTGACACGGGCTCCAGTCATTGCCTCCAGCCCCGTGTCGGCGAAAGTGACGGTCCAGGCTTCCAACAGATTCGCATTGTGGACCTTCGGCTCCGCGCGAGACCCCAGCGTCAGAGTAAAGTCACTGTTCATCAGCCGGTAGTTCAAGAAATACTCTTTGATCATGTGCCCCTTATAGCCGAGACAGAGCACGAAATCCTTGAACCCATAGGACGAATAGATCTTCATGATGTGCCAGAGAATGGGCTTACCGCCGATTTCCACCAGCGGCTTGGGGCGGAATTCCGTCTCTTCCCTGAGACGGGTCCCCATCCCTCCGCAGAGAATTACCACCCGAGTTTTCATAAGATCCCACTTAAGGGGTTTGCTTGCTCCAGGAATATTCGTATCCAGGACTCGCTTCAATTTGTCGGACTCATCGTGAGGGCCTAACGCTTTACCCACTAGGAGTGTAAATTCCTGCCCCACAAAGGCAAGGCGCAGCGAACACGGTGTTCAAGACGATTCCTCCTGGTCAACAGAACTTTCCCCCTTTTCCTGGCCGGACCCGTACCCATACCCGTACCGGTAGTAATCCCCGTAGCCATAGCCACTTTTCCGCACATCCACGTCGTTCAGCGCCACGCCCAAGATGCGGGCGCCAGCATCATAGAGTAGCGAACGGGCGCGCCGCACGACTTCGTAAGATGTCTCGTAAGCGCGGACCACCAAAGCCACGGCATCCGAAACGGTTGAAAGTATGCGGGCATCCGCCACGCTCAGCAAGGGCGGCGAGTCCAGAATCACGTATTCGAATTCGCCGCGCAGTCTCCCCAGCAGCCCAGCAGCGAACGGCGAGGAAAGGAGTTCCGCGGGGTTGGGGGGAATCGGGCCGCAGGGAATGACGCTCAAGTTCTGCACACCGGGGACGGGCAGGATGGCGTCTCGCAGCTCCACCCGGCCCGTCAGGCACTGCACGAACCCCGGCTCGTTCGGGACGCCGGTCGCCCGATGGCACGCCGGCCGTCGCATGTCACAATCCACGATGACTACCCGGCTCCCGAGGCTCGCCAGCATAGCAGCCAAATTGACAGTCATAGTGGTCTTCCCCTCACCCGGCAGCGCGCTGGTAATCAGGATGATCTTTGGCACAGGGTTGGCCGACAGCAAGATTGAAGTCCGCAGGGAACGAAAGGCCTCCAGGACAGCGGGATCGGTCTCAATCCCTAGCGGCCGCCCCTCCTGTGGACGATGGTCAATGGAAACCAGCTTTCCCTCGGAAGTCTTGCTGGTACCGTCCGGGGAGAATAACGGAATCACGCCCAGCGCAGGCAGTCGCACCAGTTGCTCGACCTCATCTGGCGTTTTAAGTGTGTCGTCCAGATACTCCTGGAAGAACGCGAGCCCCAAACCCAGCCCAAGCCCCAGTATGACCCCCAAGGCGAGATTCAGAAGGACGCGTGGCTTTACCGGACGCTTCGGGACCTCTGCCGCATCAACAATACGGATATTGCTGGCCTTTAATCCCGCCGAAACCTGAGCTTCCTTGAGACGCTGGAGCAAGCCGTCATAAAGCTGCTTGCTAGTGTCCACTTCGCGCTTCAGGATATTGTATTGAATCGACTTCTCAGCAATCTCGTTGACTTCCTTCTTCTGCTGCTCCAGCGCCTGGGCCAAGAACTTCTCGTTCGCCAACGCCGAACGATACTCATCCACAATGTTCTGTGCTAAAGCCTTTTTCTGGCGATCGAGTGACGCCTGCAAGGTATCGATCTGCTTTTCGAGAGCCACGGCTTTGGGATAGTCAGGCTTGACGGTAGCAGTCAATTGGGAGTAGTCGCGTTCGAGCTCCGCCAGGCGCACCGACAAATTCTGGATCAACTGGTTAGAAAGAACACTTGGCAAATCCTGAACCTTGCCAGCCTGAACCAGGCTATAGAGAGATTCTTTATAAAACCGCCCCGCCTGAGCCTTGGTGTACTCCGTCTGAAGCTGCGCCAGGCGTTCATTAACCAGGTTTTTCTTTTCCTCAACAAACAGAATAGAATTCGCCTGGGCGTAAGCCTGCAAAGTGTCCTCGGATTTTTCTAGTTTCCCCTTAAGGCCCACGAGTTGCCCCTGGAGCCATTCCGAGGCCTTGATGGTTTCGTCCCACTTCACCTGAAGGTTCTGGTCAATGTAGTCGGCTGCAAGCTGATTCGCCACACGCGCCGTAAGGGCAGCGTCCTCGGAGTAAAACGCAACTTCGACAAGGTTGCTGCGCCGCACTGGGCTGACACTGAGCGAATCGAGGAAATGCTTCACGCTATTGCGATACGCGTCGCTTGAGGAATCAGGCGGACCTGGGTCGGAAGCGGAAGGAATCTGGTCGGGGTCGCGTTCTACCAGGCCAAAGAGCGCGCGCTTCCGATAGAATTCAGGATACTGGTAAAGCTTCAGATCTCGCACCACGCGCTCAGCCAAGGTGCGGCTTTGCAGGACTTTGTACTGGGTCTCACGATAACTATCCATGTCCCGGGTATCGATCTGAAGGATTTCCCGAAAGTTCAGGACGTTGGGAGGCTCCGGGTTGATTTCGGTCAGGACTTTACCCTCATAGATGGGTGTCTGCTTTAGCGTCCCAATCGCCACCGTGGAGAAGACGATCAGAAGGCAGGTGAGCACCGC
>Ga0315289_10003164_pt1 | contig 25029 bp, 14 predicted proteins | sample YL17G11_40_MG_FD_203452 | JGI IMG/M metagenome (GOLD analysis project Ga0315289, IMG submission 203452) | Sediment microbial communities from Yellowstone Lake, YNP, Wyoming, USA - YL17G11_40 | ecosystem: Environmental > Aquatic > Freshwater > Lake > Sediment | place: USA: Wyoming | collected...
CGGCCGCCACGACAGCCGCGTCCGGGGCGGGGGCGGCGGCGGTGGGCGTGGCGGTGGCGGCCGGCGCGTCCTCAGGCTGCAGCGCCTCCCCCGGTTGCGGCCCGCCCGGCGCCCGCAGGGCCGTCAGGTCCAGCTCGGTCGGGACGGGCACCAGCGCGTCTAGCTTGCGGGGGCGCCACTGGGAGTCCACGTAGTACCGGCGCAGGGAGACGGCCAGGAAGGGCGGGAACGTCGCAAACCGCGCGCGCCGGGTCGCGGTCACGGCGGCCCCGCCCGCGGCCGCGCTGATGTACCCCTCCACGGGCTCGTCCGCGCCCCAGGCGGACAGGCAGGCGTCGAAGGGGACGATGGGCAGGACGGGAACGGGCGGTGGGGCGGCAGCGGAGCCGGCGGCGGCGGCGGGCAATGGCCCTTCCGGGCCACCGCCCGCCCCAGCCGCGGGGCCTGCCGTTGCTTCCACCACCTCGTGGTGCCCATTCCCGCCGCCGCCGCCGCCGCCGCCGTCGCCGCCGCCGCCGCCGCCGTCGCCGCCGGCCGCCGCCGAAATGTAGGCCTCCGCGCCCGCCGCCTCCACTTTGGCGCGCTTGGCCTCACGGTCGGCCGCGTCCGCCACGGCGGCCGCGTTGGTGGCGCAGGCCAGGGGGATGTCGAGGGAGAGCACATTGTGGCCGTCGGTGTTCGAGTAGCGGACCGCCCCCGTCGCCCCGCACGCGACCCGCTCCTCCACCGCGAAGCGCAGGGCGTCGGCCGTGGGGCGGGCGCCCGGCGGCAGGCGCCCCGCGGCCGCCGCGCCTCGCTCCGCCCGGGCGAGCGTGTTCAGAAAGTGCTGCAAGAACTCGACCGCGTCCTGCTGGCGGGCGGACGAAAACTCCGGGTGCCCCCGCCCGATGAGGGCCTTGAAGGCGGCCGGCCTGACCGAGTCGGCCGGCGGGGGAGGGGTGGCGGCGGGCGCGGCCTCCCCCGCACCGCCGGTGGGGGGCGGGGGCGCGGCCGTGCGGGCTGTCGCCAGGGCCACGCACACTTTGGCCAGCTGGGCCAACAGGTCGGCCGCCAGGTCTGCCTCCCCGGGTACCGCCCCGAAAATGGCGGCCGCGCGTGCGGGGCTCCCGTACGCCGCCCGCAGGCCCGGCACCGCCCACAGCGCCTGCACCACGGAGTTCAGGTAGCAGGAGTTGCCGAGGTTGACCAGGCCCACATGCCCGGGGCCCGCCAGGGGCGCCAACGCCCCGCCCCCGCCCTCCGTGATGCGGGACGCCTCAAACGCGAGGTTGGCGTCGACCGACAGTTCGGCCATGGAGGCCGCCGACTTGACGCACGCCTGCCGGGCGATGCCCCACCAGGCCAGGTGGTCGGCCAGGCCCGGGTCGACCACCAGGTCGTCCTCGTCGGCCGCGTACGAGTAGACGTCCCCGCCGGACGCGGTGATGGTGCCCAGCTTCACGGCCAGAGGGTACCGCCGGCCGGTCGCCTCGAAATGGCGCAGGGCCGCGCCGTTCCCGCCGCTCCCGTCCCAGTTGGCCCGCCCCGACCCGATGAAGCCGGTCGACAGGTTGAGCCACAGGTTCTCCGTCACCCCCGTCTCATCGCACTTCCAGGCCGCCGGGTCGGACGGGACGGCCCGGCCGGCGGCGCCCAGGCCGGCCTCCAGCTGGGGCAGGGCGGCCGCGTACCGGGACACAGGCCGGGGGTCCTCCTCCCAGGCCGTGACCGCCCCCGCCCTGGCCGCATCGTCCGCCGCGGCGGCGGCGGCCAGGGCGGCCTGCAGGTCGTCCGGCAAGGCCCGGCAGGGCAGGGGCAGGGACAGGCCGGCCGGCAGCACCACCAGGGCCGAGGCCTTGTGCGTGACGGTCGGGGGCCCTCCCCCCTCGCCGCCATCAAACCCGCCCGGCACGCCGATGGCCAGCCTGTCCGGCTTCTTGGCCGGGGCGGTGGCGGCGGAGGCGTCGATGCTCTTTGTCCAAGCCTCGTGGAGGTAGAGGGTGGAGGCGGAGCGGGCGGCGTCGAGGGCGAGGTGGTCAGCGCCAGCAGACTGTGTTGGGCGGCAGGGTTCGAGGGCGAGGAAGGTTTTCAGGGAGAGGGAGGGCGAGGGGGAGAGGGCGGAAATGAATGCCGATGGGCCCTTTTTGCCAAGATGTGGGGGCCACGCACACACGCGCACACACACGCGCACACGCCCTCCCACTGCTCACGCCTGCCCCACCGCACATACCTGCCACGTCCTCAGGTTGAGGTACAGCCCGCCCGGCGAGAGCGGGGTGTCGAAGCCGTAGACGGACTCCTCCTTGTACACACGGGCGCCGGGGGGTGGGGGGCGGACGGGGGAGGCCGCATGAGCGGCCAGGACGGCGGCCAGGGCGTCGGAGGGGTCGTGGGGAGGGGTGGACATTGTTGTTGGTTTGTGCTGTGTGGGGACGCGGGCCGGGGGGGCGTGTGTTTTGGTTGCTCTCCTCTCGTCGCCGATCGACGGAATGACACGCACTTGCGCCAGCACAAACCTTTTTCCTTTTGTGTGGCCCGTTTCTTTTTCAGGGGCCGTCCTGCTCACTCTGAATTTGCCATCGTGACGTCCAGACGGCCGCGCACCGATTGCAGTGACCCTCGCGTGCCAAGTTGAGCGAGGGCAAACGCATGCGAGGCGCCGCCAACCCCGCCCGACCCCGCCCGCCCTGCCTCCGCTCTTCCTCCGCCCCAGCTATGCCGCCCGCGGCTGCCGTCCCGCGCTCTCGCGCCCTCACCCTCGTCACCTGGGACATCGACGGCACTCTCCTTCGCGCCACGGGTGACCGGGCCAACGCCCTGCACCGGGCGGCCTTCACGGCCGCCTGGGAGGCCGTGCTGGGGCAGGGCTTGGATGTCGGGGCCATCCCGCACCAGGGCTCGACCGACCCGCTCATCCTCATCAAGGGCGCCCTGCACGCCGGCCTCGCGGCCAGCGCGGCGGATTTGATGGGCGGGCCGCCCCCGCCCGGTGGCTCCCCACCCACCCCGCCCACCGCGGACTCCAAACTGGGGGCGATGGTGGCAGCAATGATCCGGTTCTTTGATGCCGCGCCAGCCGGGGCGGTCGCCGAGGGCTTGGAGCTCTTGCCCGGCGTGGCGGCCTTGCTGGCCGCCCTGTCCGCCCGGGAGGATGTCCTCGTCGGCCTGGTCACGGGCAACCTGGCGCCGGTGGCGGCGGCCAAGGTGGCCTCGCTGGGCGTGGGCGCGCACTTCACGCCATCATCAGAAGCAGGCGGCGGCGGCGGCGGCCCGCTCGGCGGCTTCGGGTCCGATCACTGCAGCGGCAATTACCTGGAGCCCTGGCACGACCGCGCCGAACTGATCAGGCTGGCCGGGAAGCGGGCCGCGGCCGCGGCGTCCGCGGCGGGCGGCGGGCGGGTGGTCGGCCGGGTTGTCCATCTGGGCGACACGCCCTACGACTGCGCGGCAGCCGTTGCTGCCGGCGCGCGCGCTGTGGGCGTATGCACGGGCGTGCACACGCGGGCCGAGCTGCTGGCGGTGGAGGGCGGGGTCGTGGTGGTGCTGGACGATTTGAGTGACACGGCGGCGGCGATGGTCGCGCTGGGGTTGGAGTGAGCAGCCCTCCGCCCGCGTGTTTTTCATGAGTATTCTTTACCCTTCATTGCCCATTCTTGTCATCCCTCGAAGCCCGCGCCCGCGCACCATCCCTCTCACCTCACTCGCGCACACGCACAGGTCGTTCGAGTGTGTGCCTCGCCGCTCACTCACACGTCGCGGACCCGCGAAATCTCGCAGCAGGCGCGCGCCCCTCCGGGCAATTGTCTCGGCCAGCGTTTGTCCCCGCTGGCAGTCTCTCCTCTCGTCCGCCACACGCCAGAAAACACACGCACCATGGGCGACGCCGCCGAGGGTGACGCCCGGGAACAGGACCGCTTTCTGCCGGTGAGTGATGGGAGGGTGCGAGCGGGTAGGCGAGAGAGGCTGCGGGACAGGAGCGTCGAGAGCGAGCGGCCGCCGCCTCGCCCCGCCCCGCCGCACCCTCTCCCTCTCGTCAACAAAAAAACTCGTCTCTTTTTCGTCTCGCCCTCTCAGATCGCCAACATCTCGCGCATCATGAAGAAGGGCCTCCCCATGTCCGCCAAGATCGCCAAGGACTCCAAGGAGTGCGTCCAGGAGTGCATCTCTGAATTCCTGTCGTTCGTCACCTCCGAGGCGTCGGACAAGTGCCAGCGCGAGAAGCGGAAGACAATCAATGGAGACGATTTGCTGTGGGCCATGTCCACGCTCGGCTTCGAGGATTATGTGGAGCCACTGAAGGTCTACCTGGCCAAGTACCGGGAGGTGAGCGTGAGGGGAGTGAGAGGAGAGAGAGGGCGAGCGGGCGTGTGAGGGGGGGCCACAAGCCACTAAGGAGAGAAGATGGGGTGGTCGGAAGGTGGGGTGTGTCTCTCTCTCTCATCCCTCACACTCCTTCTTCCCTCTTCTTCCACCATGCAGGCAGAAAAGTCGGCCCTGCCGTCCAAGCCGGGCGTCGCGTCGTCGTCGGGCCAGGCGGACGAGGGCGAGTGAGGGTGACAGAAAAGAGGAGAGGAGCACGCGCGCGCGCGTGAGGTTTTTTTGTACACACTTGTCTTTCCTTTTTTTTGGACCGCGGGGGTTGGGGGGGTGGACCAAGAGCGTAGGTGTCTGTGAGTGTGGCGTGTGCATGAGGGAGCCCGGGGATGTGTGTTACTTTTTGAACCTCGCAGGGGGGCGGGGGGCTGCTGGGTGGGCGGGCGGGAGTCCCCGCGAGGAGTGGACGGTGGAGGGGAGTGCTGAAAAGTCTTTTCACTCCGCATTCTTCTTTCCTCTTTTTCTCGTCTCTCCTCCCTCTCTCCTCTACCATAGATGGCGTGGTCCAATTTCATGCTGACCCTGGGTGAGATGTCAAGCGTGAGCAGGTTGACACAGCGCGCGCGCGCGAATGGATGACAAGGGGTGGCGGCCGGCTCACAGAGCCACCGCTGCCGCCGCCGCAGGCCAGCGACCCGCTTTAACTCAACCTCACCCCCCCTTCTTCATCACCTCTCCATTTCCTTAGTCGGCGTCTCCACGGTCGTCTATCTTATGCGCCGGGACGTCCGGGCGGGGACAGTCCAGCTGCGTCGCAACGTGCGGGTCATCCGGGAGGCGGTGGAGGAGGAGGTGGCGGCGGCTAAAGCCCGCGCGGGAGGGGCACCAACCCACCCGCCGCCGCCGCCGCCACAGTTGCCGCCCAGGGGCGGGGCGCCGCCGCCGAAGCCGCCGACGACTTCGGCTTGAGCGACAGAGAGAACGAGCGTGTAATCTTCCCATAGAGAGCATAGACAAATGGACGCGCAACGCACGCACACCTTAACAAGAAAGCCACGCCCTCTCAACCCACCTACTCTCTATCCTGTGTCGCTGCTGCTGCTGCTGTTGCTGCTGCTGCCCTCGCAGTCCGAGGCCCCACTCGCCGCCCTGCCGTCTCCACCCTCCCCAACTCCTCCTCCAAACTCTGCCCGCAGCGCGGCTAGCGCCCCAGCCACGTCTGCGTTGGCTGCCCCGAGCGACGCCACGTTTTTAAACGAAAAGTTTAAAAAGGCTTCGCCCTGGGAGAAGGCCGCGCCCGCCGACGCGGCCGACGTCGAGGTCGTCCGCGTCAGCTGAGGGGGCAGGCCGGCCGTGGCGGCGGCGGTCTCAGGGCCGGCGCCGCGCGAAGCAGGCGGCGGCGGCAGCTGGGGTGAGGGTGGCGGTGGCGGGGTGGTGGCGGCCGCGCCCCCATCACCCTCACCCTCCTCCTCCTCGGCCCGCTCCCCAACCCACGCCGGCGGCGCCGCGTGTGGCGGCTGCGGGGACGGCCCGCCCCGCATCACGCTCCACGGCGTCGGCGGCGGCACGCCCGGCACCCCGCCACCCGGCCCCCCGGCACCACCCGCCGCGTCGAAGGCCATGGACCGGGAGGAGACGCCGGAGCGGGGCGCAAAGTAACAGGTGTCCGTCTCGCCTGCCAGGGCCGGGATGAAGGGTGGGGCCAGGGCGGCCTTGGACGCGGCCAGCGCAGCCCAGTCCACCCCCGCAAACCAGGGGTGGGCCCGGACGTCGGCGGCCCCGCCCGGGCCCGCGCCCAGCCGGGTGGCCGGGTCCGGGTCGAGCAGGCGGTCCACCAGGTCGACGCACGCGGGGGAGAGCGCGATGTCTGGGCTGCTGCCCCCGCCGCAGCCGCCGCCGCAGCCGCCTGCCCCTCCCTCACTGCTGCCCCGCCGCCGCCGCCCGCCGTCCTCCTCGCCCGCCAGCGGCCAGTGAATGGCCCGGGCCAGGATGTTGGCGAAGACGCCCTCGGGCGCGTCGGACGCGAAGGGCGGCACGCCCGCCACGCACTCAAAGAGGACGGCCCCCAGGGCCCACCAGTCGACGGCCGGGCCGTGCGCCGCGGAGGCGGCCCCGCCCAGCAGGAGCTCGGGGGCCAGGTAGTCCGGCGTCCCGACCGCGCGAGGGAGGGGGGGGGTGCAGGGCGGCTGGGTTGTGGCGGAAAGCGGCGCCCGCCGGGCGCAGGAGGGCGGCGGGGCGGCGGCGGCGGCGGCACCGCCCGACGCACGGCGGGTCGGGGTCGGGGCCGCCCCACCATTGCCAGGCCCCCCACGCCTCCCACCTCCCCCGCCGCCGTCCAGCCCCGCCGCCCGGTCCACCACGCCCACCGTGGACAGCCCAAAGTCGGCCAGCTTGACGTGGCCATCCCCCGCGATCAGCAGGTTGTCGGGCTTGACGTCCCGGTGGACGACGCCCCGGGCGTGGCAGTAGGCGAGGGCCAGGACGGCTTCCGCGATGTATGGGCGGGCACACCCCTCCTCCAGCGCGCCCACGCCCGCCAGGAGGGATGCCAGGTCGCCGCCCGCCGCGTACTCCATGACCAGGTAGACGGCGGTCGGGCTGGTGAAGGCCCAGTAAAAGCGGACGACGAACGGGTTGTTGGAGGCGGCCAGGATGTCCCGCTCCGTGACGACGCCCGCGACTGCGTTTTTGCGGACCAGGTCGGCCTTGCGCATGACCTTGACCGCGTACAGGTCGCCCGTCGCCCGCTTGCGGGCCAGGTAGACCCGGCCGTACGCGCCCCGGGAGATGGGTTTGAGGACCTCGAAGTCGGCGATGGACACGCCGGCGGCTGAGGGTGGGCCGGGCGAGGGAGGGGGGAGGGTGGCAGCGGCCGCCACGGGCGGGGCCGGCGCGGGGGAGGGCGGGCCGGGCGTGGGCGTGGGCGCCCGCCCGCCGCCGGCCCGGCGGGCGGCCCGGGCAAGCCGCAGGGCCCGCCGCCCCAGGGCCTCCGCGACGGAGCAGGGCGGGGATGCGGCCGCGGCGGCGCGGAGGGCGGCGATGGCGGCGTCCAGGGAGGCGGTGTCGGCGGCGTCGGCGGCGGCGGGGGCCGCCTCAAACCCGCTCAGGGCCGCCGACGCTGCCGCGGCCGCGGCCGCCACCCCAGCCCGCGCGGCCGCGCTGTCACCGACCGGCACGCACGCCGCGCCTTCGGAGCCCGCCCAGCACCGGGCCAGCTCGGCCAGCCGGGCCAGGGCAGCGCCCGGCGTGCCATCGTTCTCAAGCAAAGAAAGAAGAGAGCTCCCCCCATTCACTGCCGCCTCCACCGCCGCACAGGCCGTCGTGTGGGCGGCCAGGGCGGACGCCGGCCGCACCCGTTCCTCGCAAATGCGGCACATGGGAGCCGGGCGCAGGCCCCCTCCCGGCGAGGGCGAGGCAGACCGCGGGGCCGGGGAGGAGTGCGCGGCGGAGGAAGGGCCGCCGCGAGGGGACGACCCCGCTGACCAGCAGGGGGCCCCGCCCCCGCCCGCTCCCGCGGCGGCGGGCGAGGCAACAGGCGCCACGGCGGCCAGGGCGGCCGCCAGGGCCAAGGGCGGTGGGCGGCGGGCCGCGGAGGCGGGAGGCGGGTGTGGGGACGGGCCGGCCGCGCTGCTGCCGGCCCCTGCCCCCGCCCCAGAGGCGCCTGGGCGCAAGCGCGACGACGGCGGCGGCGCCCGGGCCGCGCTGGTCGGCGGGAGCAACGGCGGCGGCGTCCGGGGCCGGCCGGCCATGGTGTCGGGGGAGGCGGGCGAGGGTGGCTGGGCGAGCACGGGGCGGGGCAGGGGCGGTGGGAGAGGCGGTGGCGGGGTGGGCGAGGACGCCGCGCCAGGCACAGCATGCGCATCGTGCGCGCTTTCCCCTCCGGCGCTTTCCCCTCCGCCCAGAACCACCCCACTGTCCGACGAGCGCCGCCGGGCCCCGCCTTCCTCGCTGGCCCGCCCGCCCCGCCGCATCAGGACGGGCGAGACCTGAAAGCGGCGCAGGGCGGCCTTCAGGCGGGCGGTGAAGGGGGTGGGCGGCGTCGGCCGGCGCGGGTGGGGTGGGGTGGTGGTTGTGGCCTTGGTCGCCGTAGTCGAAGCCCCACCCCCCCCTCCGCTCAGGCGGCGCCGCCCCGTGGCCGCCGCGTCCAGGGCGGCTTCCAGGGCGGTGACAACGCCGGGCGAGGCGGGCGAGGCGGAGGCGGCGGCGGGGTGGGCGGCTGTAGCAGGGAGGGGCGGGCGGGGCGGCCGGCCGGCGGGCGGCGGGCGGGCGGCGGGGTGGTGCTGCAGCTGCGCCTGGGCAGCTCCACCACTCCGCCGGCCCCACAACCCCGCCAGGCCCCCCCGCCGCCGGCCTGGGCTGGCAGACACAGCAGTAGCAGTAGCATCAGCAGCACCTGCTGTCGCTGGCAAGGCCGGCACCGGCCGGGCGGCGGCACACACGGTCGTCGGGGCGGCCGCAACGACACCAGCCGCGCCCAGCCACTGCCCGCTGCCACCACCGCCCGCCGTCGGCGCGACCAGGCGAGATACCCTGGACAGGGCAAACAGGAGGCGGGTGGCGGCCGCCCGGACGGGCGCACCGCCCGGGCCGGCCGGCGCCCCGCGGCGGAGGGCGTCGGCCGCGTCGACCGACGCCTGGACAGACAAACGCAGGCTGGCCGCGTCCAGGCCCGTCGCCGCCGCCGCCAGCCCGGCCAGGCGGCCCAGGGAGGCCGCGGCAGCGGCGGCGGCGGCGGTGGGCGGGCCGCTGTCCCCGCCACGGTCGAGCTCGCGGACAAACGCCCGCAAGTCCGCGTCCAGGCGGGCGTGGGCGGCGTTGAAGGCGGCCGACCCCAGGCGGGGCCCCCACCGGATGGAGGCGGGGGAGGCGAGGCCGGGGTGGTGGGGTGGGGGCGGCGGGCCGGCCGTGCCTGGCGCTGCCACTGCCGCCTCTGGCCCTGGCGTGGGCGCGCGCCGTGGGCGGCTCCCAGGTAAGCCGGCCGGGTGCCCGGCAGGGGCGGCGGCCACCGCACTCCCCGCGGCTGCGCCCGCCCCGAAAAAGAGGGCGGGCAAAGGCGTGGGCTGGGCCGCGACCGCGAAGCGGCCGGAGGGCGAGGGCGACATGCCGCACTCTTCAGCCAACAGGCCCCCGCCATGGTGGCCGCGTGGGGTGAGGCCGCCGGGCGTGGAGGCGGCGGGCGTGGCGGGCGTGGTCTGTGGAATGGGGAGGGGAGTGGGTTGCAACAATTTTCCAAGAGAAAAAAGAGAGGGAGGCGCATCGTGATAACTTGGACGCCTCGACTTACCTGCGACCCGTCACTGCCCCGCCCAGCGGACGAGACACGCGGCGTGCAATGGTCATCGTCAACGCCGTTCAGGCCGGGCGTGCCGCTGGGAGGGCGCGGGGTGGAGGGGCCTGACGTGGTCGAGAGAGGAGAAGGGGCCGGGTCGAGCGGGAGCGGGGGGACGACCGCGGCCACGGCTCGCAGCGCCACCACGTTACTGCCCCCCCCATAGGAGGGCGATGACTCGCATGGGCGAGGGGTGGGCCGGCTCGGCGGGGGCGGCGAGGCGTCCATGCTATGCTGTGTTTTCTTTTTTCAATTCTGGTGCTCACGGCGCGGCACGAGCACGATGTTCACTCTTTTTTTTTCTCCGTCCGCGCGAAGCTTCCCTCTCACGCGCGGCCGAGCCCACGCACGCGCGCGCGTCTCCACGACCGTTCGTACACACGCACACGTGCTACGGCGGGCACGCGCACCGAATTCACGCGCTGTGACACAGCACACTCGCGCTCTCCCATCTTGTTCTCTTTGATGCAGAACAACCCCGCCGGCCCCGCCCCGCCCGCCCCTGGTGGTGCGGCTCAGCAGGTGTGTGAGCGGCTGGATCGAATTCTTGTCGTGAAGGGTGTGAAGGAGGGATTGTGGGCGCGGCAAGCTCTCTGCGGGCGGGAATAGAGAGAGAGGGCGCACGGCCCCCGCGCTCGCTCAACCACTCTCTTCCCTTCCTCTCTCTGTCTCCTAGTCCGACGCCGCCCAGGAAGCCGCCCTGCGCGCAAAGTACGGCGGGCTCCTGCCCAAGAAAAAGGTGGGCCTGCCCGTCGACCACCGCTTCTTCGACTCGGCCGACTGGGCGCTGAGCAAGCAGCAGCAGCAGCAGCAGGCACAACGCCCGCTCAACCCGCTCGCGCCGCACGGCCAGCGCAACAGCCAGCCGGCGGGTGGTGGGGCCACCCTTCTCCCGCCCGGCCTGCCGGCGGGCGGCGGCGCGGCCGTCAGCGCGGCCGTGCTGGCCCCGCCCAAGCTGGAGCCGTCCGCGCCGCCGGGCCCGCGGGGGCCGTCCCACCTCGGGGCGCGGTAGACGAAGAGTGCTTTGCCGCCCCCACCCCACGCCCCACCTTGCGCGGGGTGGGGGCCCGGGCCCTGTAAAACAAAGAGAAAAAAGACACCGAAACGTACACGGGGCTCTCTTACACGCACGGCGCACGGGCTTGGCACGCGCGCACAGTTCAGCGGCAGCAGGACGGACAGAAATCGGGACCCTCCCTCTTTGTCTCTCACTTCAGGGCGCCCCCGGGCGGCGGACGCCCGTCGCCCGCCGACGCCGACGCCTCCACACCCCCACTCCTCCCACCCCCTCCCACCCGCCCGAGCGGGCCGTCCTCCGCGGGCGTCGCGGGGCGGGGCGGGCCCATGCTCGTCCGCGCGCACGCCGCCGCCGCCGCCGCCGCGGCGGCGGACCCCGCGTCCACCTCGCCGTCCGGCCCCGCGCTCACGGCGAAGGGGTCGGGCCCGCCCGTGGGGATGCCGTCAAAGCAGAGGACGAGCGCGGTGATGTCGTCCGTCCGCGTCTCGTTGGCCAGCCACCGCCGGTACGCCTCCACCACCAGCCCCAGCGCCGCCGCCTGGGGGTCCGCGCTCCGGGCGGCCACGTAGTCCACCGCCTCCTGGTTGGAAATGAATTCCCAGACGCCGTCGGAGGCGAGGATGAGGAAGCGGTCGCCCGGGGCCAGGCCGCGGACCCTCACCTCGGCGTCCGGGATGACGCCGATCCGTTCGGCCGCCGCGTCGCCGATGGACCGGGTGAAGGCCGTGCCCGGGTACAGGGCGTCCGGCATCCACAGGCGGGGCGGGTCGGCGGAGTCGGTGTCCTCGTCCGTCCAGCAGGGGGCGGACGCGTCCTTCAACCCTTCCATCTGGTCCAGCGTCAGCACGCGCGCGCCCGCCCGCTTCACGCGCTCGTACTCGTCCTTGCGGAAGGGCGTGTGGTCCCACGACATGGCGACCGCGTCGACGGGGGCGCCGGCCTTGCTGGAGGAGGGCGCGTCGCCGCCGCCGCCGCGGACGGTCCCGAGCACGGCCCGGGAGTCGCCCACGTTGGCGACGTACAGGCGGCGCCCCCTCAAGTGCGCGACCAGGGCGGTCGTCCCGCTCATCGAGTCGTCGACGCCGGACGCGTGCAGGGCGGCGTTGACGGACCCGGTCGCGTCCCGCAGGGCCAGTTCGGGCATGGTCGGGAACAGGGCGTCCGACAGCAGGGCGGCGGGCAGGGCCGCCATGGCGAACTGGGCGCAGGCCGCGCCCGTCGAGCCGTGGCCATCAAACACGCCCACCAGGAGCGAGCCCGGGTCGGCGGCCGCGTGCCCCCCCTGGCCGCCCCCCCCCGCCGCCCGCCCGAACGCCGCGTGAGCGCACACCGCGTCCTGGTTGGGCTTGTTCAGGGCTTCCGGGTAGTAGCCCCGCAGCGAGGCAAAGGCGTAGCGGACGGAGAAGCCGGCGCCCGGCAGGGCGACCGTCTGCGTCCCCGCGCTGGAGAGCAGGCGGGCCCGGAACGCCTCTGGCGAGAGCGGGCCGCCCTCCGCCTCCGTCGGGAGGAGGTGGGCCAGGGCGTCCGGGATGTCGAAGCTGCCGCCGCCGCCGGGGCCGCAATCGCCGCCTCGGCCGTCGGGCTTGCGGCGGCGGGAGGGGGCGCCCGTCAGGGCCAGGCCGGAAGGGGCGCAGCCCATCGGTGATGGATGGCAAAAGGTTTGAGAGGTGGAGCGATGGGGGAGGGGGGGGGAGAGCGTTTTTGTCGCGTCTCCTCTGTCTTCCTTTTCTCAGCGTCTCTCTCTTGCCTGCCGACGCGAGCTCAGCCCAGAGATGCGGTCCAGGGCCTCAAGACACGCGCGTGGTGTCCGTGGCAAGGAAGGGGGTGGAGGATGGAGGGCGGGAGCGCTGGGGGACGTCGTCTTTTTGGCGGCGAAAGAGAAATGTGTGGGGTGGGGGGGGGGCAAGGTCTTGGCTCTCTCGGAGCTAGCCAGCGTCAGCACGCACGCAGCAGGGCCCTGAGTGGCCAGGGCGGGCAGGCAGGGTGCCTGTCTATCCTGTGTCTCGCCAGAGAGCGCGGGGCAGGCAGGGAGAAGCCCCTCTCGGCGGACGGAGCGCGAAGGAGAGAATAAAGAGTGGAGCGACGCCCTCGCCAACATGAAACAGGCGCGGTCCCTCCTACCTCTTTTCCTATTTTGTTTTTCTTACGGCTTTGAAGTTTCACAACACGCACCCCGCTCTCGACACCCCCACCCCCCACCACCAGATGAAGGACGAAACATCACACAGAACATTCCAAAAAGAAAAAGGGGGGGAAGAAGGGGCAAAAACCACCACCCCATCTCTCCTCTCCCTCCCTCCCTAGTACGCCGCGTTCTTGTTCTTCTTCTCGCCACCGATCTCAAAGTGCTTGCACCGCTTGATGGCCTTCATGCAGACGGCCTTGCATGACTGGAGGAAAGAGGGGAGAGAACAGGGGGGTGAGTGAAAAGGTGGCCACCAGGCACGAGCGAGTGCCGGTTTTCTCTCTCATCTTCTCATCTTCTCATCTCTCGTCCCCTCTCTCTGCTTTCTGCTTTCTCCTTTCTCACCTGGCACTGGAGGCGCAGCACGATCTTCTTGGTCGTCTTCGCCTTCTTGTGGAAGACGGGCTTGGTCTGGCCGCCGTAGCCGGACTGCTTCCGGTCGTACCGGCGCTTACCTGTGAGGAGTGAGAGAGAAAAGAAGAGATGAGAACAAAAAAATGTGAGACAGAGAAAAAAGAAACTGCTCTGAGGCCGCGGTGCGTTTCTCTCCTAATAAAACAACTCACCCTGCGCGAACAGGGAGGCCTTGCCCGTCTTGTACTGGGTGACTGCGTGGTGATTGGTGGAAACAGAAAAGAGGAGGGGGAGAGAACGTGAGCGAGCAGAGGGGTGCGGGAGGGCAAGGATGGAGAGAGAGGCGAGGGCTTGGTTGGTGATGCCCCGTCCCTGCTTTCTCTCCCATCACTTCGTTCGCACCCTTGTGCGGCTGGTGCTTGCCGCACGCCTTGCCCTTGCAGAAGGCCTTCTTGGTCTTCGGGATGTTGACCTGTGGCGGAGGTGGGGAGAGAAAAAGAGAGGAGAGGGTGAGAGCGTGAGGGGTGGAGGTTGAGGAGGCCGATCGCCCGTTTTGCTCCAACGCGAGGCGTGCCGAGGCCTGCCAGGGCCAGCGTCCACGCCATCGCACTGCCTGGGGGGCAGACGCCAAGTCCACGAGGAGCCACAAGGATGGCGGCCGCCCCGAGGCGGCCCGCCCCCGCCGGGGGCGCCCCACAGGGCGGGAGGCCGCCGCCACCGCAAGAGCGCGCACGGCGTGTTTTGTGCCGAGAGCCCCAATACGCGGGCAAGGCGCCGTCCGCCGGGGCCAATCCTCCCCACACTCCGGGCTGGAAGCCAGCGTCGATCGTCTGGGCGTCCAGCCTAGGCGGCTGGCGGGCGATGGGGCCGGGAGGGCGTGGAGGGGGCGAAACGGGGCGGAGGAGGGCTCCCTGATTGGCCTGAGCGCCGGCGCTCCGAGGCGAGGCGGAAGCGGTGGGGAGCTGCCCGTTCGGCCCGCCCTTTTCCGCGCCGGACGACGGTCAGGCTACGTGCGCGTCCACTGATGTGGGAAGGCGGGGGGGTGCCCAGGGGGGGAAAGGCGGCCGGCCGGCAAGGCGTTCAGCCGCCAATCGCGTGGGTGAGAGAGAGAGAACGCGGGTGGGCCGCGTGCCCAACACTCAAGCATCCCAGAGCACACAAGAGGTCGTGGACAGGGGGTGTAAGCAGGGGACACACACTGTGGTGTGTGCATCGCGAATACGCACCATTGCTAAATTGAAACGGGACGCGGAGTCCGGGACGGAAGGAAAAAGGAGAGTGGGTCGGAGGAGGAAAAAAAAGCACTTGCTCTGTCACACCGGCGTTCCTCGCCGTGTGCGTCGTCCCGTCACGCACACGCCCCCCTCACCCGTAAAAATGCAAGACTCTACCCGCCTCAAGTACTCCCGCACCTGTCCCGACTGCTCCGGTGCCGACTTTGTGGAGGACCAGGCGGCGGGCGACCTCATTTGCACGGTGTGTTGAGCAAAGAAAAAACAGGAACGCATTTTTTGCACACCGGCCCGCCCCGCCTCTCTCACTCAAACCTTCTCTCCCTCTCCATTCCCACAGGGTTGTGGCCTGGTCGTGGAGGCCCACGCCATCGACGAGCGGTCCGAGTGGCGCACGTTCGGTGGGGATGGGGTAAGTTGAAAAGAGAGTCTGCACGCGCTCTCTCTCAAGGCTGCTTCTCTTTTCGCTCTCTTGACCCCGGTCCGTTGTCTCCTCTCCCTCCGCGCCACCTCTCCTCTCACAGGACAAAGACCCCGCCGACCCCTCCCGCGTCGGCGGCCCCACCAACCCCCTCCTCAAAGACGGGCTGACGACCGTCATCGGGGGCGGCCCCGGCGCGGCGGGCGCGCTGGCCAACGCGCTGCGCCGCACGGCGGGGCGGGCGGGCGGGAATGAGGACAGGGCCAACCTGGCGGCCTTCCGGGCCATCGGCAAGCTGGGCGAGGCGCTGGGCCTGGTGAAGAGCGTGCGGGACCGGGCGTGCGAGATCTATGTGAAGGACGTGAGTGTGGAGGGCGCGAGGGGGAGGGTGGAGCGAAAAAAACGGGGCGGAGAGGTTTTGAGGGAGAGGCGAGACTCTGCGCGCGCACCGCGCCGCGCGCGACCTTTTTTTTTTTCAACCTCGACCCTTGACTCTCTCTCCCCCTCCCTCCACGTCATCCCCCGCCTTGGCCAGGTCTCCGACAACGGCAAGCTGAAGGGCCGAGGCCAGGCCGCCGTCACCGCGGCCGTCACCTACATCGCTTGCCGCCAGGAGGGCCACCCCCGGTCCTTCAAGGAGATTTGCGAGGCCTGCCCGCCCGGGAGCGTGGACAAGCGCGACGTGGGGCGCGCCTACAAGGCGCTCATCCGGGAGCTGGACGCGGGTGCGGTCGGCCCCGTCGCGGTCGTGTCCGCCTCCCACCTGGCCCGCCGCTTCTGCTCCCGGCTGGGCCTGGCCCAGGCCCTGGCGAAGGCGGCGGAAGAGATGGCGGAGGCGGCCTGCCCGCGCGACGGGGTGCGCCCGGGCAACGCGGCCAAGCCCTGGGACGGCCAGTCCCCGCTCTCCCAGGCGGCCGCCATCATCCTCGTCATCTCCCACCTCCCGGGCTGCCCGCCGGACGTCCGGCCCGACCCCCCCGACGTCGCCGGCACGGCGGGCGTGACGGACGCGACGATGCGCGTGGCCGCCCGCAACATGTGGCCCGACCTGGCCGACCTGGTGCCGACCTGGTACGCCTCCAGAGCGGACGTGGAGGCCCTGATGCGGCGGGACATTCCATGAATGGCTGGGGCTGGGGGTGAGAAAGGGGTGGGGGGGGCAGAGAGGGTGCCAACTGGTGCAGCGTGGGCGAGGAGTGTGGTGGGTGGAAAGGTGTGGGTGGGTGTGCCTAGAAAAATCGTTTGTTTGTTTCCTCTCTCTTTACCAGTCCCAATCCTTCCTCTCAAAACCCGAAGCGGGCGACCCCCCACACCCGGTCCGCGATCGCCCGCCGGGCCGCCCGCGCGTCCGCCGCCGCATTGGCGGCCTCCCCCCGGGCCGCCAGGGCGGGGGGCGGGGGCAGCCCGGCCGGCGCGCCCGGCGGCGGGGTGTGGAGGGCGGCCGGCGGGACGGGGACCCCCCTCAGATTCTCCAGCGCCGCAGCCGCCTCCCTCTCCGCGCCCGCCGCCTGCCGTTCCAGGGCCCTCAGCGACGCTGCCACGGTCACCATGCCCGCCCGGGCGCGCTCGTACTCGGTCAGGGCCGCGTCCGCGCGGGCGCCCGCCTTGTCGGCGGCGGCGCGCACGGAGGCGACGACCTCTGAAGCCGAGGCCGCCCGGTCGACTGCCCGCCGCACGCGCGCCTCCTCGCTCTGCAGGCGCCCAAACGTGGCCCGCCACAGGGAGCGCCGGGTGAGGGGGAGGGCGAGGATCAGAGTGGTGGCGGCGATGGCGGCGGTCGCGTTGGGGCGGTCGGCGGCGTAGGTGATGCCGGCTGCGTGAGAGAGAGAGAGAGAGAGATGAGGAGGGGAGGAGTTCGAGGAAGGAGGATGAGAAAAAGGGCAGCGCGCGCTTGCGCGTCGATGCCCCGCCCCGCTCTCTCTCCTGTCACCTTTCAGCCTGGCAAAGGCGGCCTCCTCCGTCGCCGCCGCGTGCGAAGTCCCCGTCTCCACGAACTGGTCCACCCGGCGCTTGGCCGCCGCCGCGCGCGTGCGCAGGGCGGACACGCCCGACGCGACGCCGCCTGACGCGGCGCCCGTCGAGCTCTCGGCCGCCCGGCCGACCGCGGCCAGCGCGCCCGCCAGCTTGGCCCGGGTGTCCAGGCAGAAGTCGCAGTCTGTGTCGGGCAGGACGTCATCCAAGAAAGTGCGGGTCCGGGAGGGGGGCGGGAGGGGCGGGGCGGGCGGGGCGGCGCCGGCCGCGCCTGTGTCAATTGATGAGGAGACAGCAGGCGGAGGTGGGGGTGGCGCTGCTTCCGCGGCCGGCGACGATGCCTTGGGCTTGTCGCCGGCGGCAGCCTTGTAGGTGAAGGCCGGGTCCATTTTTTTATGTTTTGGATGAGAGAGTCGTGTGCAAAAAATGTCACGGGGGAGTTTTTTTTTCCATTTCCTCTCCCTCCCTCCTCATCCCGCCTCCTCGGCCGTGCTGCTCTTCTTCCCACCGCCCCAGAACCGGGTCAGGACGCCGCCCGCCAGCACCGGGGTCGAGGCCCCCACGCTCGCGGCCGCCACCTCGGCCGCCACCCGGCCCAGGGCCGTGGCGACCTCGGTGAAGGCCGGCCGCAGGGACGGCTCCGGGTCGGTGCACGCCGCGATGATGGACGCGACGGCCGGCGGCGCGTCGCACCCGGCCGGCAGGCTCGGCCGCAGCTTGTCCGCCGCCACCGCGGTCGCCACCTGGACGGGCGTCAGCAGGGCGTCCGCGTAGGGCAGGGCCTGGCCCATGATCTCAGCCAGCACGCACCCGTACGACCACACGTCCGCGGGCGGGCCGTAGCCCTCGTGCCGGAACACCTCGGGCGCCATGTACTGGTAGGTGCCGGTCTCGCCGGTCAGCGACGCGGCATCGCCGGGCGCCAGCCAGCGGGCGAGGCCAAAGTCGGCGACCCGAGGCTGGCCCGCGCCATCGATCAGAATGTTGGACGGCTTCAGGTCCCGGTGCAGCAGGGGCGGGTCGGCGCCCGACAGCGCGGCCATGCCGCGCGCGACGCCCACCGCCATGCGCAGGCGGGCGGCGAGCGGGCGGCGCTGGGGCGGGGAAGCAACTGCACCCCCGCAGCCGCCGCCGCCGTGCAGCCAGGCCCTCAAGCTGCCGCCCGGCATGAATTCGGACACCACCCACGTCGCCCCGGGAGGAGCCAGGGCCGCCCCTAGGAAGGGAAGCACGTTGGGGTGGCGCACGGACGCCAGGGCCTCCACCTCGCGCAGGAAGCAGGAGGCCGAGGCGGGGGTGTCGAGGCGGACGACCTTGACGGCCACGTCCGTCCCCCGCCAGGCAGCCCGGTGGGTAGTCCCGAAGGCACCCTGCCCCAGCGGCGCGCCCGGCTTGATGACCAGGGTCGCCGGGTCGACCAGCCAGCCCGTGCGGGCGGCCTCCGCGCGGAGGCCGCCCCAGCGAGGGCCGGCGAGGGGAGCGGGCAGGCGGCCGGCCGCGGCCGCAGCTTCCACCACCAGCCTCGTCACGGACGGGCCGGGCGGCGGGCGCCAGGCGCCGGACGGGCCGCCATCCCCGCCCGCCAGGGAGGCGAGCGCGTGCGAGGAGGCGGCCCGAGCGGCGGCGGCCGACCTGGCCCGGCCCGCCTCCGCCAGCGCCGCGTCGCGCGCGCGCACCAAGGCGGCCTCCCGCTCTAGCGCGGCCGCCAGGTCGGCCATGGCGTCGTCCCGGGCGGCCGTCGCCGCGGTTGCGCGCGCACCGGCCGCGGCTGCGTCGGCCCGGGCGGCGGCCGCGGCCGCCCGGGCGGCGGCCAGGTCGGCGGCCAGGGTGGCGGCGCTGTCGGCGCCCGCGGCGGCCGCGTCAGCGGCAGCGCGGGTCGCCGCGACGGTGCCTGCCTCGCGCAGGGCGCGCTCCGCGCGCTCCGCCCGGTCCCGGGCGGCCGCCGCGGCCGCGACCGCGGCCGCTTTATCCCGGTCGGACGCGTCCAGGCTGAGCTGGAGCTGGGCCGTGTGCTCCATGAGGGCCGCCTCCGCGGCGGCTTGGCGGCGGGCGGCCGCGCCGACCAGGCCCTGGGCCGCGGTCGACCCGCCCTCACACAGGGAGAGCGCGCGCTCGGCGGCCGCCTCCGCCTCGGCCGCCCGCGCGTTGGCAGCCGCCGCCGCCGCCGCATCCCGGGCGGACGCGGCCTTGGCCGTCGCTTCCCGGGCAGCCGCGTCGATGGCCTCGGCTTTGGCGTCCTCCGCGGCCGTGACCGCGGCGGCTGCCTCCTCGACCGCGGCCGTGTAGCGCGCCCCGAGCTCCGCGCACCGCGCGTCGGCGGCCGCCTGGACCGCCACGGACGCGGCCTCCAGGGCCGCCCGGTCGGCTTCCAAGGAGGCCAATCGGGCCGACGAGGCTTCCGTGGCTTCCGTGGCGGTCACCTTGGCGGCGGCCGCATCCCGCAAAGCGACGGCGAGGCCTTTCTCCAAGAAATCCCGGCGCGCGGTGACGGCGGCCAGGGCGGCGGCCGCTGCCTGCTCCCGCTGCGCCGCCACCTCCGCCTTGACACTCGCACCCGCCGCTTCCTTGACAGCGGCATCGCGTTGGGCGGCGACCGCACGGGCCGCCTCGAGCGCGGGCGCGATGCGCCCCTCCGCCACGGCCGCCGCCTCCTTGGCGCCCGCCTCTGCCAAACGGGCGGCCGCCATCGCGGCCAGTTGGTCGCGGTTGGCCTCCTCCAGGGCGTCCGCCCGGGCGCCCGCAGCCGTGGCTGCTTCCCGGGCGGCCGTGAGCGCGGCGGTCGTCTCCCGGGCACCCGCGTCTGCGTCGCCCACGGCGGCGGCCAGGCGAGCGCTGAGGGCGGCGACCTCGGTCTCCAGCGTGGCCGCACGCGCGCGCTCGGACGCCAGGGCGGCCTCACACTCCTCCACCGACCGCGCCAGGGCGTCGGCCCGCGCCGTGGCGGCCGTGGCATCCGCGCGGGCACCACCTGCAGCAGCCTTGGCCTCAAATCCACTCGCCTCCGCGGCCTCCACCGCCACGCGGGCTGCCGCCAGGGACGCCCGCAGTTGGACGACCTCCTCCCCCGCAGCGCCCGCCCGCCCAGCGGCCGCTCCCGCCTCATCCTTGGCCGCCCGCACGTCGGCCAGGGCCGCCGCGACCGCCCGGTCCTTGCCAGCAATGTCAGCGGCGAGGTCTGAGAGGCGGAGTTCCAGGGTGGATACCTCAGCGCGGGACGCGGCAGCCGTGGCTTCGACTGCCTCCACCGCCCGCCGCTCTGCGTCACCCACGCGGCCGGCCGCAGCCGCACCCTCCTCCCGGGCCGCCCGCAGCTCGGCCTCCAGTCGGGCAACCGCCGCCGAGTCAGACCCCTCACCCCGTGGGGACAGCAGGCGGGGCGTGTTGGCGGCGCTGATGGCGGTGGCCGCCCGCTCCCGGGCGGCGGCCTCACCCGCCTCAGCGATAGCAAGGCGGCCGGTGAGGCTCTTCACTTCCGCGTCCGCACACTCCTTGGCGGCCAGGGCAGCCGCGCAATCGGCTTGTGCGGCGGCCAGGGCGGTGGCCAATGCATCTGCCTCTGCGTCAAACCGAGCCTCCACGGCGGCCGTGGCCGACGCGGACACGGGCGCCCCGTGCGGCCAGGCCGCCGCTTCCGCCGCGTCGCGCGCTGCGCGCGCGTCGGCCCGGGCCTCGTCCCGCTCCGCCACCGCCCGGGCGACCTCCTCGCGGGCGGCCTCCAGCTGGGCGTCCACGCTCCCAGAAGACACGCAGGCCGCCGCCTCCAGGCGGGCCGACCTGTCAGAGGCGAGCGCACGGTCGTGGGCGAGGGTGGCCGCCCGAGCGCGCGCGTTTGCCGCGTCCTGCTCCGCCGCCGCCAGGCGGTGGGCCATGGACCTGGCCTCCGCCAGGGCGCCCGCCCGCTCGTTCTCGGCAATAGCTAGCGAAGCAGCGGCGGTGGCGAGGGCGGCGGCGGTGGCGGCGGCCGTGGCGGATCCCTCATCGGAAAGCGGGGCGCCGGCGACCACCCGCCCGGCCGCGTGCGCTGACGCGACCGCAGCGTCCCGTTCCAGGCGGGCCTGGTCAGCCGCGGCGACAGCGCCCGCGAGTTTTAGGCGCAAGGAGTCGGCGACGGCGGTGGCGGCCCCACCGGCAGCCGCACTGGCTTTGCCTTCGGCTGCGGCGACAGCCGCCTGGGCCGCGCCCGCGTCCGCGCCAGCCTTTGCTGCCTTCCCCTCCGCCACGGCCGCCCGCTTCAGGGCGGCCGCCAGGTCTTTTTCCACAGCCTCACGTTCACGGGCAGCGGCCGTGCGTGCATCCTCACGGGCAGCGCCCAGGGCGGCCTCCGTCGCATCTGCCCGTCGCTCGGCAGCTTCGACCGAGGCGGCCGCCTCGGCCGCGGCCGCCAGGGCTTCGTCACGCTCTTTACGGGCCGCCAAGATGGCCGCCGACGCGTCCGCGGACGGCGTGGAAGGGCAGGAGGGTTGGCGCCTGAACGCGGGCGTGGGCGGCAGGGAGTGGTCAGGGCCGGGCGCGGCCGCCTCAGCCGCGGCCGCCCGCACCTCGGCCGCCTCCGCGTGGCTGGTCGCCCGGGCCGCGGCCTCGAGCGCCGCATCCCGCTCGCCCGCCGCCTCGGCCGCCGCCCGCACCGCGTCCGCCAGGCCAGTGGACGAGGCGGCCGCGGCAGCCGCGGCCGCGGCCCGGGCGGCCTCCGCGTCCCGGGCGGCGGCCCGGGCTTCGGCCGCCTCCTCCCGGGCGGCCTTCAGCGCCGTGCGCAGGCCGACTGCCGCGGCGGCCAGGGCGTCGGCCTCGTCGCGCAGCGCGACGTTGACGCCCGTGATGGCAGCGACCTTGGTCTGGAACTCTTCCATGCTGTCAGGGGTGTGTGTTGGAGAGGGGAGGAGAGGGGAGAGGGCGTGAGGCGTGAAGAGGAGGTTGGGGGCGCCCCCTGAGTGGAGCGCGCGCATCGGTTTTCGCTCTCCCCCCACACAAGAGTGCCCGACCACGCCCGGCCCGGCGTCTCTGCTGGGCAAGCCCTCCTCTAAGGCTGTCGGCAAGGGGCCAAATCATAGGAATGGCGCAGCTTGAAGGGTGCGAGTCAATAGCAACCACGCTGGGCGGCGACCCACACGGCGGCGCCGCCAGCTCGTTTTTCGCGCGCCGCATTTCTCTCGCTCTCACCGTTCCCGCAGGCGCCGGCCCTCATCCTGTGAGCTCTCCCGCCGGAAAATCGAGTCCATGACGGATGGGGCAGGCTTATCAGCAGCAGCAGCAGCCGCGCTGCTGGGCGGCTGCTCAGGGGCGACGCGTCCGCGCATAGCCAGGGAAGAGAGGACAGTGAGAAGAGAGGAAAGACGTCTCTCTCCCATTGTTTCTTTCGCAACTCCCTGTGCCCTCCCCGCCGGCCGGCCGACCGCCCCTTCACAACTAGAAGCCGGCCACGCCGCCGTTCTACGCACGGACACTACTTCCATCTAGCCGCAAAAAAAGTGACGACGCAAACCCGGCTTCTTCATCTCATCAAATCACACAAATGACGCCCACCACCCCTTCCGCTCACGCCCTGGCCCGCTTCGGCCTGGTCGGCCGGTATGCCCTCGTGACGGGCGGGTCTAAAGGCATCGGGGCCGCCTGCGTGGAAGAGCTGGCCCGCCTGGGCGCCCGCGTCTTTACGTGCGCCCGCGACCAGGAGAACCTGGACGCCGCGCTCGCCGCCTGGGCCGCGGCCGGGCTGACTGTGGGCGGGTGTGCCGCGGACTGCGCGACGCCGGACGGGCGGGCGATCCTGCTGGCCGCCGAAGCCGCCTGGCGGGTGGAGGAAGGCGGCAAGGACGCCCTGCTGTCCATCCTCGTCCTGAATGTGGGCACCAACAGGGCCAAGGCGACGACGGCCTACACTGACGACGACCTCTCGCTCCTTTTGGCCACGAATTTTGAGTCCGCGTTCTGCCTGGCCCGGGACGCGCATGGTGCTCTGGCTGCCGCGGGTAAGCAAGACCTCGCCCCCCCGCCAGGCGCGCCCGACACCCTGGGCCCCCCGGGCGCGGCCGTCACCCTAATCTCCTCCGTCGCGGGCGGGCCCCAGTCCATGCGGTCGGGAACGATCTACGCCGCCACCAAGGCCGCCCTGGACCAGCTCGCCCGCAACTGGGCGGTCGAGTGGGCGGGGGACGGGGTGCGCGTCAACGCGGTCAAACCCTTCTACACGGACACGCCGCTGGCCAGGTACGTCGTCCACGACGCGCCGGCCGCGCGCGCGGCGGTGTTGGACGCCACGCCGGCCAGGCGCATTGCGGCGCCCGCGGATGTGGCGGCCGCGGTGGTCTGGCTGTCCGGACCGTCCGCGGTGCACGTGACGGGCGTGTGCGTGGCGGTGGACGGGGGATACATGGCGCGTGGGTTTTGGGGCTGAAATGGCCGTCGGCGCGCCCCGGAAAGGAATTCGAGTTTTTCCTTATGAGGTCGGCTGCGTCCAAACGGGAACTAATCACACATGACCCACCCTACCCTGAAGATAAAGAGACTCCTCCTACTCCCCAACACAACGCGCGTGAGTGTGTGTTAGCCAAGCGCACGCGCGCCTTTCTGCCTCCCCGTCTCACAGGGCGTACTCCTCGTCGTTGACGCGCGCCCCGCTCTTGAGGGCCTTCCAGTACCCGTGGGTCTCCTCAATCACCTCTGCCGCGAACGCCGCGTTTTGAATCTTGTTGTTGTAGCCGAAACGGTTCTCGGGTTTACCGTCCGGGGTCTTGTAGTCCCGGAACCACTCCAGGATCTTGCGCAGCTCGCCCGGCATCTCGCGCTTTACGTCCTCCACGTCATTTATCTTAGCTGCCATCGGGTCGGAGGCGGCGATGCAGATGATCTTCCAGTCCAGCTCGCCATCATCAATCATGGCCAGCGCGCCCAGGGCCTTCACGGGGGTGACGGAGCCCATGGCGAGCACGACGGACCCGATCTCGACGACATCGACGGGGTCGTTGTCACCCTGATGTCAGGGAGAGGATGCAAAAGAGTGAGATGGAGGGAGAGAGAGAGAGAATGAAGAAAGGAATGCAGGCGCCCCCCACCCCACCCCACCCCACCCCACCCACCATCTCCATCTAAAAAAACACGCACCGCCACCCCAAGCTCCGGGTGCACGATCTTGGGGTCCTCCCACGTCTGGGGCAGCATGCCGTAATTCCAGTTGATGTTGTAGGGATAGGAGCGGAGAGCGCCCTTCTTGATGTCCTGCTTGATCGGGTTGGACGCCTCCTTGGTGGAGACCTCCATTTTAGCGGACGACTCGGCCGGGATCTCGCACACAAAGTTTAGCGTCCCGTCCGGGTTGGCCAGCGGGATGTCGTGCCAGGTCGAGATGGGGGCGCCGGGCGCCTTGGCGGACTCCATGAAGATGCGGAATTCCGTGGACGACCGTTCGCCCTGTCGATGAGAAGGAGGAGGAGAGGAGAGACGTTTGGGTGGTGAGGGGGAAAGAGAGCCGGGGCGCGAAAGGCGACGCGAGTACGAGGGCAGCGGCCGTTGTCGACGCACATTTCAGGCAGCTGCTCGCCCCGCCCACTCCCCTCCACCCTCTCCTCTTTACCCTGGACACGGCCTGGTAGGTGGACGTGACGGCCCCGGCGGCAGAGGCGCGGCGAGTGGGTTGGGCCTGCGTGTTTATGTCAGGAGAAAAGAAGCGCGAAAGGCGTGAGAAACGCGGTTGCGGCGAGAGGGGTCTCGTGTGAGGTCGCCTTCTGCATGGCGGAACGATAGAATCCAGGCAGGGGAGGGAATGGTAGAGAGGAGAGCGGGTGCGGGCGCCCGCCTCCGAATGCTTTCTCCCTTGAAATTGTCGCGTGGGCGGGCGGGAGGCACCAACCAGGTTGTCTGAACCCGCTATTGTTGGCAACCTCAACTATCTTCCTATCGCCTGAGGGCCCGGGTGTGCGGGCTGGACCGCCGGCCAGTTGGGGCGCCTCTGCAAAAAAAGATGCAAGCAGCACATGTGGCGCTGGCCAACAACACACGTGCCCCTCACACGGCGGCCAGGGCGGCCCGCCAGGGGTATCAAATACACGCTCCATCTTTAACTCACGCGCATTATCTCCGCGCCGATGACCGGCGGCTCCAGGGCCGCGTAATCGTAGGGCAGGGCGGGGAGGGTGAAGTTCTTTGCAGGTTTGTTGCTGTCGGTCGTCGACAGGCCGGCCGTGTTGGTCGCCTGGCCCGCGGCCGGTGCGACGAGCGCGACCAGTAGGCAGAGCA